>Ga0209101_1002562_pt1 | contig 11867 bp, 8 predicted proteins | sample ConPoolayeCmetaG_FD_185481 | JGI IMG/M metagenome (GOLD analysis project Ga0209101, IMG submission 185481) | Hot spring microbial mat communities from California, USA to study Microbial Dark Matter (Phase II) - Cone Pool mat layer C metaG... ... | reverse complement strand
GCTCTACCCTGGTCATTCCCGATGCTCAAGCGCGGGCCCGCGCGCCCATGGACTTCCACCGCTTCCTGGTGCGCTTTGCCGACGGCACCCGGGTCGCCATGTACTCCACGGGCGACTACCGCCAGGAAGGGGTTTACCTCCTTCGGACGTTGGTGGTGGATGTGAATGAGGGGGAATGGGTGTTGCTCACCATCAAGGGGAAGACCTCTCGCGACAGCAAGGGGTACGGTGCGGCGAAAGCCGCCATCGAAGACGAGAAGGAGCAGGGGCTGGTGGGGTTTGAAACCCGCCGCCTGCGCATCACCCCCGAGTACGAGCAGGCCCTGGACAAGGGCAACACCGGCGAGGTCTTCCGCACCGCCGAGCCGCGCCTGGTCGAGCTCATCCAAAGGATCCGGCAGTCGTTTCCGCGGCGCGGGGATCCCAGCATAACCCGAAACATCCCGGAGATGTTCGCCGACTACCTGGGCCTCGGCGAGGTGACGGAGTGCTCCAAGTGCACGGTGGAAACGCTGCGGCGCAGCATCGCCAACGACGAGCCCCAGCGCGCCCTCCCCCTGGATCCCGACTTTGAGGCCGAGTTCGGGAAGTGGGCCAGCTGGCGCGACCTGCCGCGGCTGAAGGGCAACTGACCCTGTGACACCCTCCCCTGGGTGAGGCGCTCTCCAGGGGCGGGGATCCCGGGCAGCTCCCTGATCCTTTGAACCCTGGGGCCGCCCTTGCGGCCCCAGCTCTCCCGTTCTGGAGTGGTTCTCCTACGACGCCGCCGGCCGAACCACGGCGCAGTTGGTCGTTGCGCCAGGCGGCTAGAGGAGCGGCGAGGCGTGTTGGCAGGCCAAAAGCTGGACGTACGACGATGGCGGCGTGCCCACCTCGCTGCACGCCCTCGAGAACCCGGCAAACGACGCCCCCGCCTACCGCTTTCAGTTCGACGAGCTGCGCCTGGACCAGCACGGCAACTGGGTGCAACGGCGCGTGCACTGGTGCCGGCCCGAGCGGGACAGTGCGGCGGAACGGTGCTTCGGGCCGGTCTGGGAGCGGCGGGTACTGGAGTACGACCCCTGACCAGGAAGGCGCCCTCCCCCCAGGGCTGGGCTTCCTCGCCCCCCGGCGCAGGGTGCCAGCTCTTCCCTCACGGCGCCGGGGATGCGGTGGGCCGGCGGGGGTAGCGGGTGGTGACGTACTCCTCGATGAGCGCCTGGAACTGCTCGGCCAGCTGGTCCGGGGTGCCCTTGAAGGTGGCGTACTTGACGCCGTCCACGTACACCGGGCAGGAGGGCGCCTCGCCGGTGCCGGGCAGGGAGATGCCGATGTTGGCGGCGCGCGACTCGCCGGGGCCGTTGACCACGCACCCCATGACCGCCAGTGTCAAGGTCTCCACCCCCTCAAAGGCGGCCTTCCACGCCGGCAGGCGCTCCCGCACAAAGGTTTGCACCCGCTCGGCGAGCTCCTGGAAGGTTGTCGAGGTGGTGCGGCCGCACCCGGGGCAGGCGGTCACCGACGGCGCAAAGGCGCGCAACCCCAGGGCCTGCAGAAGCTCGCAGGCGGCGTACACCTCCTCGCGGCGGTCGCCCCCGGGGCGCGGAGTCAACGAGACGCGGATGGTGTCGCCGATCCCTTCGGCCAGCAGCACGCCCATGGCCGCCGCTGACCAGATAAGCCCCTTGGCACCCATCCCCGCTTCGGTGAGCCCCAAATGCAGGGGCTGGCGGGTGCGCCGGGCCAGCTCCCGGTACACGGCAATGAGCTCGGGGGGGCGGGAGAGCTTGGCGGAGATGACGATGCGGTCCTCCCCCAACCCGGCCGCCAAGGCCAGCTCGGTGGACTCCAGCGCCGAGATGATCATGCACTGGTTGATGATCTCATCCGAGGAGAGGCCCAAATTTTGCTCGGTGTTTTCGGCCATTTTGGCCATCACCAACTCCTGGTTGAGGGACCCCACGTTGATCCCGATGCGCACCGCTTTGCCATTGTCCCGAGCGATCTTGCAGATGGTGGTGAAGTTCTCGTCGCGCTTGGGGCCGTGGCCGACGTTGCCAGGGTTGATGCGGTACTTCTCCAGGGCGGCGCCGCAGGCGGGGTGGGAGCGCAGCAGCAGGTGGCCGTTGAAATGAAAGTCGCCCACCAAGGGCACCGTGCACCCTTGGTCGCGCAGCCGCCCCACGATCTCCGGCACCGCGGCGGCCGCCTCGGCGGTGTTCACCGTCACCCGCACCAGCTCCGACCCTGCCTCGGCCAGCTCCCGCACCTGCTGGACTGTGGCGGCCACGTCGGCGGTGTCGGTGGAGGTCATGGACTGCACCACCACTGGGGCACCGCCCCCCACCTGGACGTGCCCGATCTTCACCGCCGCCGAGTCACGCCGCTGAATTCCCTTCATCGCGTCACCTCCCCAAGCACCCAAACGCGCGCCGGCCACCCCTCATGCCGGATCGTGGGGGAGCGAGCCCCGGTGGGCCCGCAGGTAGGCAAAGGGGGTGGCGAAGAGGAAGTTGGACACCCGCGAGGTGTACACGTCGGCGGAGCGCTCCACCTGGCGGGCGAACAGGCTCTTGTCGCTGCCCGCCCGCATCACCGGTCCCCAGTGGGAGTTGACCAGCTGCGCCGCGGCCTGGGCGAGGGGCGCAATGCGGGCGTCCAGGGCTTCCCCCTCCTCCCGCAGGGCCGCCAAGCGCCCTTTGAGCTCCTCCACCGAGGCGGGGATCGGCAGGCCGTACCCCCCTTGGCGGCGCTGCAGCGCCAGGCGGGCCGCGCACTGTTGCGCCTCCACGTGCTCCTTGGCGGCCAGGAGGGCGGCCAGCTCCCGCGCCCACGGGGAAAAGGCCTCCTGGGCCGCCAACTCCTCCTCCAGCTCCCGCAGCACCAGCGCCGTGCGCCAGCGCAGCACCTCCTTGGAGACGTGGACGTCGGCAAAGATATGGTCCCCCACGTAGAGGATCTCTTCCCCCGAAAGATTTAGGTATTCTTCCACTTGAGCGGCGTCCCCGCCCACGTACACACCGGGCCCCCGGATCCCCAGGGGCAGGGGGCGCAGCAGCCCGGTGGCCTGGTCCACCTGCAGCAACGGCATGCTGCGGCTGAAGAACTCCGGCTTGCGCGCCGAGGTGATCACCAGCTCGAACAGTTCGCGCCAGCCGCCGGGGGAGGGGAGAAAGCGGTCCAGGGCAAAGCTCATGAGGGGCTGCACGTACTCCCACTCGGAGTTGGTGACCAGCATCAGCCGCTTGCCAGCGGCGCGCTGGTCGGCGAGGGCCAGGGCGAGCTCCTCGTCCACCTCCACGAAGCGCTCCGGGTCGGCCAAAATGGCCGCCTTGAGGGTGCCCTCCACGTGCGCCTCGTCGATGGCGCGGCGCACCCGCCGGTGCAGGCCTTCAAAGCCCTGCACGCCGGGCAGGCGGCCGGCGTCGTGCAAGTCCACCAGCTGCGCCCACATGCACCCCTCGGACAGCGAGAACAAGGTATTGAGGAAGTACCACCGCGGTTCCTGGAGATCCACCAGGGTGCGGGCGTACGTCCGGCGCTGCGTCTCGAACTCCAGCGGGGCGGTGCCGTGAAAGGCCTTGACCACGTACCCGAAGCGGTTGGCCTTGACGGTGTTTCCCAGTTCGGTGTCGATCACCAGGCCGCGCGCCGAAAGGGACACATCGAACTGCAGCCCGCCCACCGGCCACCCCTGCGCCGCCAGCCGGTCGCGCAAGCTTTCGTACGCACGGCGCTCCCACTCCTTTACCCGGTAGTGGATCAAGGTGTAGTCCATGTCGTAGCCGATCGCCTTGATGGAGCGCAGGTTCAAGGTGCGGTTGGCGAAGAGGCGCCGGGCGCGGGGCACCTCTTGGGGCGGCGGAACGGAGTCTTCCATGGGATGACATGCTAGCGCAGCGTACCCCTCCCGCCGCGTCCCGCGCGGGCGTGGGCTAAACTACTGGCCTTCGCGAGCGCCGCCGACGTCTCGGCGGCAGCGGCCGTACACTGGAAATCGAGGAGCGAAGGATGACCGCCATGAACGACGGCGCACCGTGCCAGGAAAAACTGCGCGACGTGCGCGACATCAAACCCGCCGAAATCTTCAAGGAGCTGAGCAAGGGAGTCCTGGGTCAGGAACGGGCGCTGGAGTTCGTCTCCGTGTCGGTGTACAAGCACGCCACCGGCAAACTGCCCGGGAACATCCTGTTGATTGGCAACTCCGGTACCGGCAAAACGACGATCATGAACAACATCCAGCGCCTGTACAACGAGGTGCCGGAGTACCGCGCCCTGCGCGCCATGACCATCATCAACGCCAACCTCCTGGTGGACTCGGATCGCATGGAGTTCCGACCTGACCGCTTGCTGCAGGCGGTGGAGCAGCGCGCCCGCGCGGTCATCGGCCACGACCCCACCGCCGCCGAGCTCACCGCGGTGATGGAGCGGGCCACCATCTGCGTGGACGAGATCGACAAGATGTCCGCAGTGGTGGCGGGCAAGCCCAACCCCATCGGGGTGGTGCTGCAGCAGGGGCTGCTCACCCTCATGGAGGGGGAAAACGTCGCCTACCGCACCCACGTCCTGGAGGGCGGCGAGGAGAAGCAGCGCACCCTGGACATCTCCACCCGGGGCATGATGTTCATCTGCGGCGGTGCCTTCGAGGGGCTGTACGACCAGGTGTACTTCCGCGTCACCAACCCCGGCTCCGGTGAAAAGCTCAAGTCCACCGCCATCCGCACCGCCGACGGGCAGGTGCGCATCGAGGCGCGCTTCACCTTGGCCGACTTCTTCAAAATCGAGGACCTCTTCGTCTACGGTATGGTTCCCCAGTTTATCGCCCGCTTCGACAACGTGGTGATCTTGAACGACCTCACCATGGAGGTCTTGAAAGAGATCCTCCTGCGCTCTTATGATTCGCCTTTCATCCGCTCCCAGAAGTATTTCGAGATTATGAACATCCGGCTGGAAATCGAGGACCTGGCGGCGGCGCTGATCGCCGAGCAGGCGGAAAAGCAAACCCGCACCGGCGCCCGGGCGCTGCGGGGGATCTTCGGGAAGATCATCAACCGCATCGAGTTCGACCCTGAAAGCGCCAACGCGCTGGTCACCTTGCCCAACGGCACCCGCACCCTCACGGTCACCGCCCCCATGGTGCGCCGGGCGCTAGGGCTGTAGCGCCGCCGAGAAGAGGTGGAAACGCCCGCCGGCGGTGGCTCCAACCATGAGGCGGCCGTCGCTGGTAACGGCCAAGGCCACGAAGGGTTCCCCGGGCGCACCAGGCAGCACCGTCGGCGCGTCGGGGTGGCGGTAATCCCAGATGAGCAGCGAATCCTCCCCCGCCACGCTCGCCACCTTCAAGCCACCCGGCAGGAGGAGCACCTCGGTCACGGCGCGGGCGTGTTCTTGGTGCAGACCAAGAAGTTCCCGGGTGTCGAGGTCGTGGATGCGCACCGCGCCATCGCGCCCGCCACTGGCCAATGGTGAGATCAGGTGTGGCCGCCGGCGCTTTCGTTAAGCTCCTCGTCCTCCGCGAGCACCGCCGCCCCCTGCTCCGCCTGCTGGAGCAGCTCCCGGGCGGCGGCGGCGTGTTCCGGCGGTACCGCCAGCACCGTCTCACTGGCCACCACCCGATGGATGGGGAAGATGCGCCGCTGCGGCGACACCACCTCGGCCTCGATCCCTTGCTCCTGCAGGAAACCGCGGGCCAGCGCCGCGTCCTCGGGCGACGCGAACGTCGCCACCGGGATCCAGGCGGGACCGTACACGTCGGGGGGGAGGGCGCCCTCCTCCAGCGTGGCGCCGCAGTCGGAACAGGTCAGCACCCCCTCCCGGTACTCAACGCCACACTCCGCACAGTACGGCATCGCCCACCCCCTTTACTCGGAGGGGTTCCCTAGAACTCGAACACCTCCGTCTCGAGCACGTCCGAAAGCTGCCGCATGACGGCGGCGGTGAGCGCGCCGGAGACCCCGGCGACAATGGCCGAACCCTTGGAGCGGCCGATCAGGAAGCCGATCGCCGCCGCCGCACCTACCGCGAGCAGCGGGTGCCGGCGCACCGTCTCGCGCCAGTCCACTTCCTTGGGGACCAACTTGTCCAGGAGAAAGTCGGCGCTCAACCGACGCGGTTCGGCGCCGTCCTCTTCGCCGCCGTCGTCGTCGTCAATGTCGAACAGCTCCTTCTCCTCGACCTCGGGGGCGTCGTTCTCGTCGCCTTCGCGCATGAAACTCAAGCCTCCCGCCGCCGCACCAGAAAGCCGATGGCAAACCCCACCGCCAGGGCAATGAGCACCGCCTTGCCGGGGTTGCGCCGCACGTAGTCCACCACGTCGTCGCGCATCTCTTTCACGTCCACCTCTTGCACCTTGGCTTTGATCTTGGCGTAGAGCTTCTTGAGCTCGGCGGCCAGTTTTTCGTACTGCACCTTGGCGGCGGCGTACGCCTCTTCGACGATCTCACGGGCGCGCCCGTACAGTTCGCCCATGCGCTCCCGGGCGTGGTCCAGCGCCTCCCGGGCCTCCGCCAGGTAGGTCTTGGCCCGTTCCAGGGCTTCCGCAGATCGCACCTTCACCGCCCCGGCCCCCTCCCCCAGCACCTCCTTGGCCTTCTCCATGGCGCTCTCGGCGCGCGCGATCGATTCCTTGGCGGCCTCGGCCACCTCATCGACCGCTCCATGAACCACGCCGGCGGCCTTTTCGATCTTCTCTTCCACGTCGGCGGTCCGCTTGTTTCCGCTCATGGCAACCTTCCTTTCTCCCGCGCTCTCATGGTAGGTCCCCCGATCAGCTTCTTCAAGGGCATCTCCCGTGGCGGTTACCAAGACCTCGTCGCCCACCCACACGGCACAACCCTGCAAAGGCCGGCCAGCGACCGCAGCACCGTCCACCCTCTTCGCCTCCGCGGCCGCTCACGTGTGGGGGTCAGTGCCCGTGGTGAAGCTTTTGCCCCACCGAGATGCGGCGGGCTGCCCCCTTGACCACCCCGCCTTGTCGCCTGCAGAAATCGCTACCATGGGAGGGTGAACACAACGCGCCGGCGGGCGTGGCGACGGCTTGGGGTGGCGACGCTCACCCTCCTGCTTTTCCCGGGAATGTTGGCGCTGGCCGCCTGGGGGGCCTGGCGCAGCGCCAGGGTGCGGCAGGCGGTGCTCGCCCGGGTGTGGGCGACGGTGGAGCAGCGCACCGGCGTGCGGGTGTCTGCGGGCGACGTGGTGGTGGCCCCACTGGATGGCCGCGTGGTGCTCGTCGAGCTGCGCGCCGGGGTGCCCGATGCTCCGCCGCTGCTCACCGTGGCGCGGTTGACCGTGGAGGTGGACCTCGCCTCCCTGCGCCGCGGGCCCCTGCTGCTGCGCCTGGTGCACGTGGAGGGACCTGCCGTCGATCTGTCGGCCCCCCTGCCCAGACCACCCACCGCGCCACCCGCAGAGAGTGGCGCCCCGCCTCTTACGGTGGACGTAGCCCGGTTTATGGTGACCGACGGTGCGCTCGAGGGCGGCGAAGTGCCCGCGGCGCTGCAGCCCTACCTACAGCAGTGGCACCTGGGCAGCATTCAACTGGAAGGTTCGTACCTGGCTGGCACCGCTCGGGCGGCCGTGCGGGTGGGCGAAATCCTCCTGCGGCGACCGCAGGTGGGCCCGCAGAGCTTTGCCCTGGACCTTCAGGGCGAGGTGACACTGGGGCAGGACTGGACGGTCCATCGCGCCGTGCTGCACGGGCCGGGCGTTGAGGCCGAAGCTGCCGGCCACGGCAGCCTCGTTCCCGAGGGCGCCCAGCACGCCACGTTCAAACTCGCCAGCGCCCCGGATCTCCTCGCGCCGGAGCTGGAGCTCGGCGGCGAGTTGCACCTGGAAGGCGAGCTGGACGGTCCGGCGCCCCGCGCCCAGCTGCGCCTCACCGCCACCGGCCTGTCCGCCGGGGCGGCCCGCCACCTGCTGCCCGCCGAACTGGTGGAAAGCCTGGGGTTGGCTGGCACCCAGGTGGACCTCGTCGCCTCGGCGGCCCTGGAGCAGATCAGCGATACCTCCCTTCACGGCGCAAGCGAAGCGACGGTGAGTTGGCGGGACGGCACCGAGGAGCTCATTCAGGCGCGCCTTTCTGCCCGGCTGGAGAGCCCCGCCGCCCAGGCGGAGGTGGACGCCTCCCTGCTCCCCCAACGGCCGGGTCAACGGCGTCTGCGCGGGCGGGTGTCCCTGGGCGACCTCTCCGCACCGCTGGCGGCACGCCTGGAGGGCGTCACCCTGGAAGTGGACGAAGACGAGGTGGACAAGGCCGCCGCCGAGCTGCACCGGCGCTGGCCGGCGCTGGTACCGGAGCTACCCCCTGGCGTACCGCTGCGCGGGGCGCTGACGGTACGCGCCCGGCTGGACGGGGACGCCGCCGACCCTGCCGTTAACGCCCAGCTGGTGTGGCGCCCCGCGGAGGGCAGTTTCGTCCAAGCCACCGGCAGCGGACGGGCCCGCCCCTTGGCGGGCCGTGCCGATTTGCGCGTGGTGGGGTTGGATCTGGCGCCGATGGTGGAAGGGGTCACTGGGACAGTCTTTGCCTCCGTGCACCTGGAAGGAACCCCCAGCGGCTGGGATGCCCACTTCCTCCTGGACGCCGCCCGGCTGGGACGGGGCGAGCCGGTGTTGGACTATCTCCACCTGGCGGGGGAAGCCAACCCACGCCAGGTCTCCCTGCACCGCATCGCCGCCTTCTCCGGCCCCAGGATGGTGGAGGGAAGCCTGCGCGCCCCCCTTGCCCTGCCCCTCACCGATGTGGCGGCGCAGCTGCGCCTGGGCCACCCCGTCCCTGGTGTGTCCCAGGCGCAGGTGAACGCTCGCCTCAAGGGAGGCACCCTGGAGGTGGCCGTACCCCACGCCGAGACGCTCACCGGCGGGGCGACGCTGGCGGCCAGTGTGCCGCTGGGGGCGCTGCGCCCGCTGGTGGGTGACGCCTTGGATACGCTGCCGGTCCTCCAAAAGGAGGGCCCGGTGGTGGTGCAGCTCGCCCTCCCCGAGCTGGACAGCTGTCGCCTGGCCGCCCTCCTGCCGCAGCTGGACCGGCCCGAACGGCTGCGAACCGGAGTTGATGCGACCCTGGTGGTGGACCCAGCCTCTCCCACCGGCGCCACGGGGGAGCTCATTCTCAGCGATTTTCGGGTGGACGCCAACGGGGTACGCCTCGCCGAGGCAAAGCAGCTGCGCCTGCTGGTGGACGGCCACCGGGCGGAGCTTTCGCCCGTGGCGCTCAGCGCGGCGGGTACGACGGTGGAGCTGGCCGGCCACGCCTCCCTCCTCCCCTCCTGGCGCCCCGGCGTGGACCCACCGGCTGCCGCCGTGGTCAGCTTCACCGGGCGAGCGGGCGGCACCCTAGAGGCGGCGTTGCTGCAGCCGTACCTGGCCGGCGCCGCCGCGGCCGGGCCGGTGGTGCTCGAAGCCAGCCTGGAGGGCACGCCGGCGGCACCCCGCGCCGGCCTCACCGTGGACGCCAGCGGGGCCAACTTTTTCTGGCCCACCCCCTACGCCGCTCGGCTCGAGGGGTTGTCCGCCGACGCCGGCATCACCGCCGCCGGCGATGTGCTGTTTTCCGCCTCGGGGCAGCTCAACGGTGGCCGCCTGGAGGTGGCCGGCTCCCGCGCCGCCGACGGGCGCACCGAGGCCCAGGTGGACCTGAGCGGCACGCGCTGGCGCCTCGACTTCGGCGTGCTCGTGCAGCTGGACGGTCGGCTGGTGGCGGAGTTGCCCCCCGAAGGACGCAGCCGCATCCACGGAACAATCCAAGTAGCCCGCGGCCGGCTGGACCGCCCCCTGTCGCTGCGCCACGAGCTGCTGCCGTTCCTGCTCGCCCCCACCACCACGTCGGGCACCGCTGGCGGCGCGCTGGACCTCATCGATTTGGACATCGCCGTACGCACCGCCGACGGGGTGCGGGTGCGCAACAACCTGGCCGACCTGCGGGTGCGCTGGGACGAGGTGTACATCCGGGGCACCGCCTGGAGCCCGCACCTGGAGGGCGTGGTCAGCGTGGACCCCGGCGGGTTGGTGCGCGCCTGGGGCCAGACGCTGCGCCTGGACCGGGCGGTCGCCACCTTCACAGGTAACCCTCTGACAGATCCTCAGTTGGACTTGTCCGTCACATCCTCCCTGGACGATCCGCGGGTGGGCCGGGAGGCCGCCGGGGCGCTGGCCCTGCTGGAGGAGGAGGGGCAGCCCGCCGGCGGCGACTTGGAGGCGGCGCTCACCACGGCGGCGGCCAGCGCCGTCGGCGGGACCATCGCCTCGTCGCTGTCCTCGGCGCTGGGGGAGGGGGCGCGCATCACCGTGGAGCCGGTGCTGGTGTTCGGCGAGGCCGATCCTTCGGCCCGCCTCACCGTGGCCCGTGACCTGGGGCCGTCGGTGGCGTTTGCCGTGTCGTTGGACCTGCGCAACGCCGAGCGGCAAACCTACCTGGTGGATGTGCACAAGGTGCCGCGCCTACCCACCCTCACCGCCCAGGTGTTCACCAACGACCAGGGCAACAGCGGCGTCACCGTGCAGCAGACCCTGGAGCTGGGCGGCTTTCGGCGCGAGGAAACCACCTGGCCCACGCTGCGCCGGATTCTCCTGGAAGCGCCCCCCGAGCTGCCCCGCCGCCGCCTGCGCCAGAGCATTGCGCTGGCGCGGGGTGACGCCGTGCCGGAGGGGATCCAGGTGGATGTGGAGCTGGAGCTGGAGCACCAGTTGCGCCAGCTGGGCTACCCCGAGGCCGACGTCACGGTGGACGTGCTGCCGGTGGCGGGTCGGCGCCCCCGCGTGGACCTGCGTATCCAGGTGGTCCCAGGTGACCCCGTCGCCATCGTGTTCGCCGGCGAGATCCCCCCGACCGGGGCGCGGCCGCTCATCACCTCTCTATACCGCCCAGCGCTGTGGGAGGCCGAAGCCATGGAGGAGATGCGCCGCGCCGCGGTGCGCGTCTGGCGCAGCCTGGGGTACGTGGATCCGGCCGTGACGGTCACCGTAGCACCCGCGGCGCCGCCGCGGCCGCGCACGGTGACGGTGCGCAGCGAGGCGGGCAGGCGGCTGGAGGCCCTGCGCCGGGTGCGCGTGGCCGGCGTCGAGGACGACGTGGAGGAGCGTCTCCTCGCCGCCTTCGCCGGCACGGTGGAGCTCATGGAGCTGGCGGCTGGCGTGCCCGACGCCGACCGGCGCCTGGTCAACACCCTGGCCACCCTGGGCTACCCCTCCGCTCGGGTGCTTGGCCGCACCCTCACCGAAGGTGAAAGCAGCCTGGAGCTCCAGGTGGAACCCGGCCCTCGCCAGCACCTGGCGGCGGTGCGCATCCTCGGGGCCAGGGACGAGGATCTCCCTCAGCTGCAACGCCTGGCCGGCGTGGCCGCGGGTGAGCCGGCGCGCCGCGACCAAGCCGCCGCCGCGGCGGTGCGCGTCGCCGAGTGGTACCGCGCCCGCGGCTTTGTCGACGTGCAGGTGCGCCCGCAGATTGCCCCCTCGCCCGAGGACCCCCTCGCTCTGATCCTCACCTTGGAGGTGTCCCCCGGCCAGTCTTTGACCGTGGCCGCCGTGGAACTCGCCGGCTCACCCCGCACCTCACCGGCCCTGGCCCGGGACCTGGCCGGGGTAGGCGTGGGCCAGCCGCTGCGCTTGGACCTGGTGCGTGAAGGTCGCCGGCGCCTGCTCGCCACCGGCCTGTACGCCGCCGTCAAGGACGAGGTGGTGCGGGGCGAGGAGGGCACCGCCGTCGTGCGCTACCGGCTCGACGAGCGCCCGCCCATCTCCCTGGCCTACGGGGTGCGCTGGGAGTCGAACCAAGGCGCCTCGGCGGTGGTGGACTACCTGGACCGCAACCTGCTGGGGCGGGCGGTCGCCTTCGGCGCCCGCGCCCTCTACGAACCCACCACCCGGGCCGGCCGCCTCTACCTGGGCGCCCC
>Ga0209101_1002561_pt1 | contig 11871 bp, 7 predicted proteins | sample ConPoolayeCmetaG_FD_185481 | JGI IMG/M metagenome (GOLD analysis project Ga0209101, IMG submission 185481) | Hot spring microbial mat communities from California, USA to study Microbial Dark Matter (Phase II) - Cone Pool mat layer C metaG... ... | reverse complement strand
GTTCTGAGTACCACTTCAAAGTGGTACTCAGAACAATGGTTTTCCCCCAGAACGTTTTGCTCACCGGGCGCATGGGCCCCCCTACATTATCAGCCCCAGTTTTTTCAAGGTGATACACACATTGGCTCACGTAGTCCGTTTCAACTTCACAGTGGGCGCTGACTAAACCGATCAAATCCCCTGTGGCTGCTTTAATACCTACATTAAAACCAGCCGGCGTCTTCCTCTCATAATTGTCCAGGAGGCGAATGTGGTTATGACGAGCTGCCCAGTCCAGGACAATGTCGCGCGACCGGTCGTCGGACCGGCCGTCAACCACCAGGATTTCCAGCAGTTCTGCCGGGTAGTCCTGAGCGACAAGGGCAGACAGGCATCTGGCGATGTACTTCTCCTCGTTGCGCATCGGCACGATGATGCTGACCTTAGGCCTCCAGGCGTGCGACTGATTCATAATGCGTCTCCAACAACTGGGCCACCAAACGGTAATCGTGGTATTTGCACACCCATTCTCTGCAACGACGACCAGCCTCGCGACGAGCATCCTCATCGCGTAACAGACGAATGACTTGCGCCGCCAGCTCTTCCGCCGTCTCGCCCGTCCAGATGGGCGGTGGCTCAGGATATATTTCAGGATACCGAAACTCCCCAACGACAGGCTTTCCACAGGCCATGGCTTCCTGCTCCGACATGGAGATAATCCCCAGGCGCAATTGTCCGACGACCACATCGTATCCCTGGATCAAGGACGGCATCCGAGCGTATGGCGTGCGGCCCACGACTGAGATTCCAGGCCAATTCCGATACCGTGCTAATTGATCGCCGAAGCCCATCACAGCGATTTCGATTTCAGGTGCGTGTTTTTGAAGCAACGCGATGACCTCAAAGGCCCGCTCCACGCCTTTGATGCGACTCAGCGCACTAATGAACAGCACCCGCGGCCTCGACGCTCGGCCCGTCCCATCCTTCGGGCGGAATCGATCCGTATTGGTTGGGTTGGGCAGCCAAACTGCATCCGGCCTGATCGGCAGGACATGCTCGGCCAGATCCGGCGTCGAGAAGAACACCTTCTCGGCGTTCTGCAGGCTCCTGGCTATAAACGGCCGTTGATACCCCTGGTTCAAGTTGCGCCGCACATCGGTGCCGTGACAGTGCAAAATGTACGGATAGCGTCCCAGAATGCCGGCCCAGCCCAGATAAGCGAAATGGATATGGATGATATCGAATCGCCCCGCCCGCAGCCTTCGATTGAGATGGTATATCTCGGCGCCGCGCCAGGGCAGCAGCAGAACTTTGGCCCACGTGGGCAGCTTCCCTCCCACGAGCTGCAACTGGAACACCTCAGCCCTGTGGCCGCGCAGCCGCAGCCCTTCGGCCAGGGTGGTGGGCACATGGGCGATGTCGTTTACAAGCGCAATTCTCATTGCCCGTGCGTCACGCCCCTCCCGCCAGTTCAAACCAGCCCAACTCAATCTGGTCAAAAGACATCGGCCGGCCCTCGCTGTCACTCACTGGCAATCGCTGCCCCGTCTCCACTGAGTACAGACCTACCACCACCCCATAACGCCCGGCAGGCAACTCAGCCGGCAGAGCAATGGTATGGGTGTCGGAAATCACCTCATCAGCTCCCCACAGGTCTGTCGGATAGCTCCCGCCGAGAGGCTGACGGTCGGCCTGCGCGCGAAGCTCCCCGCGGGCATCGGTCACATGGACAAACACAGTGTAGGGCCGCTCTGTCGCGCCATGCGCCTGCCAATACAAAGTCAACGTCAATGGCGCGCCAGCCTCCAGTCGCGCCGGCAGGTCATAGCCGATTAGTGAAACAGCTTCCCCCAACCTGTAATTCACCACCTGTTGAGGCTCATATTTCGGCTTGTGAATAGCCGCGATTTTGAACCGACCCGCAAAAACGGCGAAACCGAGCTTTTGTCCAGTCTGGTCATAAGCCCGCAAATGGGGCAGGTCTGCCTGGTCGAGGAAGAAGGCCACTTTCAGGCGCGCCATCGTCAGCGGTGTCGCATCACCCACGATGGGCATCCAATACTCATCCTTGAAGATGTCTCCCCTGCGCCACATCGAAGTCGGATAATTCCCTCGCCCTGGATGGACATTCAAGCTGCTGTATTCCTGGCCGTCTGGGCCGATGATCTTAATCGCCAACGTGTAATTCTCCGTCATCTCCTCCAGGCAGCGCCAGTAGAGGCTGACTTTGATCGTCTGGCCGGGGTAGAACGTGGCGGGCTCTACCTCGTATCCCACCAGTTCGATTTTGCCATCAAAATTGGCGTGAAGTGGATTGGTCAGATTCTCCACTGCTGTCGGCGGCAGTTTCTGCGGGCGAGCGTAAACCGGCATGATGTAGGCGAACGGGACGTAAACGGCGAAGAGGAACATCGCCACACTGACGACGCCGATGATCACCTGGCTGCAGCGCCGCGGCCCCAGACTTCCCAGTCCAACCGCCAGCAGCACGGCGATGGCTGAAATGGTGGAGACCAGGTACCTGCCGGTAAAATAGTAGGCATTGAACAACCCGCGATACATGGTCAATCCGGCCACCGCCGCGATAGCCAGTATCAAGCCAGCCAAGGCCCATTTTGCCTTAGGCTCACGGCCTCGCAGGAAGAACCAAATCAGTCCTAACAAAGCCAGTGTCCAGGTCGCTTCAGCGGCGCGATAGCCCCAGTCGGCAATGCTGATGTTCTGCCAGCCGAAACTGGCCCACAGCGTGCCCCACATTAAACCGAGCACCCCAAGCCAATCGGCCACAGCCATACGGGCGAAGGTCTCAGGAGGATTCAGGAAGTATCGGAAATTTCTCACATAGTGAGGATGCGCCCACAGGAATGTCAGTCCCACAGACACAACCACCCCCACAAAAGCGCACAGTGCCAAGAAGGCCCTCGAGCGATGTTTCCCCCGCATATCCTGACCGAGCGCGTAAGCCAGGCCGAACAGCGTCACAGGGAGAAAGGCGAGGCCCACAATCTTCGAGGCTATAGCGAGCCCCTGACTTGCTACCAGGCCCGCGTAGTTCTGCCATCTCGATGGGCCAATGACGTTTCGGACCATGAAGAACATCAACAGAGCGGCTGAAGTCGCCATCAAATTGTCGTTGTTGATTACGCTGTTCATGAACACGAACTTGGGCCAGAACGCACTGATGGCCGCTGCACCAAGCCCGATTTCAGACCGACAGGGAAAGATATAGCGCCCGATCAGATAGGTGAGCCACACAGTGACCGTGCCGAGCAAGACGGACACGAAACGCGCAACGTGGGCTGCCAAGGCTGACCCTCGCCAGGGGAAGTCTTCCTCGTAACCGTGCAGCGCCCTATTATAGCCGCCCATCGCCGTCGGCAGGCTTGAGTACCTGTTCTGCACAGGCATCTGCCAATCGCTGGCGTCAATCCAAGACGTTGCCGCCGCACAGAGAATGTAGTACAGTGGCGGCTGTTTCACCTCCGTGTTTTCGAAATGCTGTAGCTCCTTCCCCTGAGGAAGTCTTCTATGAGTAGCGATAAAGTGAACGTATACATAATGGCCCCATTCGTCGTAGGCTTCCCATAGCGGAACAGAGATGCTGTAGAATATGCTTAGTAACAAATGCAGGCCAATCACCACAGCGGCCAGATGTTGTGTTCTTACGGCTCTGGTCAGCAAGTTCCACACCTGTCGTTTATTGACCATTCGGCAACAACTTGAAAGCAAATGGATCCGTGAGAAAAGCTTTCATCCCACTTTCTCGCGGTCAGCACATTATAAACCTAGGCCAGATAGCTGACAAAACAGTAGCAATGGAGCATCTTTGTCCCTGCAATGGCAGGTAAGGAGGATGTTCAATCGCCTGAAGCGAACTTCCGCGAGTCCAAGCGCGGGGCGAAATATCAACTATCTTTCTTGTCATACCGAAAGATCGACACATTTTGGTCTTGGTAGATGCGTTCAAATAGCTCCGGGTATTTCAGAAATTTGCGACGAAAGGCTTCAGGATCAAGCGATCGACTGGAAGCATTCGGGTTTCGCCCTACAATACGAGAGTCGATCCAAATGAAGCGGGCATTGTAACTATCCAACAAACGAATAGTCTCAGTGATATCGACGGACCAATCCAGAATGTCAACGCTTTCTTCTCGGCGCACCCAGTGCGGCGGGTCGCCGAGTGGCGGGTAATGCCCTCGTGGAACCGAGATCACTGGCCTGCCAGTGAGTCCGCCCAAATAGTAACTGCTTATAGGGTCGCTGGCAATTACGTCACGGGGAGATGAGTTCTCAACTATGAAGACATACTCAGGGTCGGAGGGAAGACGTTCAGCATGTTTTGCAGCCGCTATGCTATAGACATGCTTTGAAGCGGGGTGATACAGGTCAATCAAATTGTCTATTCCCTCACGAACGATCAAGTAAGTGGCCAATATCAGTGTAGCACTGCAAGTAACAATTACAAATAACGACCTCCATGCCTGCACATTTGTCCACAACTTCAAGGGCGGCATTGCAAATAGTCTCTTGTACAACGCACTAAACTGTTCGATGAGAAACCAGGCCAATACTAACCCATAAGGAGGTAGAAGCACTAACCTTGTGATGGCCCTTTCTGGGATCAGTCCCTGCCCAATGGAGATCACCAGAGGATTGAAAACGACTACAGGCACTATGATAAGGCTTGAGAACAAGACCAGCGCTCCTTTCTTTTGCCTGATACCCGCGAACATAAGAAAAGGAATTGTCAAATAAGCCGACAACCAGGATAGGAAACGAAAAGGAGCAAATCGCCAGCGAGGGTCGACGGCATAAAGGTTGGCCGGATGAACAATGGCAAGGCCGCCGGGCAAGTTCAATATCCATTTGAACGTTGGTTCCTCAGAAGGTGAAAGGACATTCTGCATGTTGACCAGGTTAGACTTTAACACACGGTACAGGACTATAGGGGCAGTTAGGAGTACAAAGGGAACTAAGAGCTTGAACAGTCGCCTGACTTCGCTATCATGAGGCAAGTTGCTTAAGGGAACTAAAACGATAATGCGTGTCGCAAGGTATGTTATCAACAATGCAAAGAAAAGTTCTGGCATGAGAAGATGCCAGCTAGCCATGACTGCCGAGGCGATGAAAACCAATAGCAAGAGAGTTAAAGAACCGTGCTGCAGATATAGCAGAGTAATAGTCAGGGTAACCCACAACAGGACAAAGCCTGCTTGATTAGGGTAGACCGATGCACGGAAGTCTAGTTTTTCATAAAAAACAAACTGAAGAATAGTGCCAAAGAGTGCTATTCGAGCATCGCCGGTCAAATGTAACCCAAAACCATAATATGCTAGTGCCAGGAGAGGAGCTATGATTACTGACAGATGGTACCATAGCCAAGTGATTTCGATGTCGGCGAGTTGGCTAAACAGCGCCAACACTAAATGCCAGCTCCCCACGCTATGGTTTAGTCGCGTGGGCTGATAGTCGTAGAATACGCCGCGTGGGAATACCTCATTGGTTTGCAGCTGTCGGTGAATTGCAGCCAAATGATAGAATGAGTCCGCAGTGTGGCTTAGCCACGCCCCTCCTAACAAAGCCGCTATACCGCAAAGCACCACAAAAACCACAAGGACGATTTGTGGCCACCCAAGCTGACAACTTCTGAGGGAGAACCCAGAAATCCTTTTAAGCGGCTTGAATATCCATAACCACACCAATAGCGCGACGGCTAAGAATACCAGGAAAATGGTTCTTACCATTTCCAGGGTACCACTCAGAGCATATACACATGCCCCAATCAGGGCAATGGTTCCCACACTAAAAACAAACGCTATCGGTATCCGTTCCAGTAATCCAAGTTTGGGTTTACCCAGCAGCAACGCCTGTATGAGAGCGCCGGGGGTGAACAGCAGCATGGCGCCCACGCAGCAAATTCTAACGATTTCCGTTGCATTCAGGCCAGGTTCGAACATACTAACAAGTTCTTTCCACAAGTCATGTGTTCACCTTTGCCAGCGCGCAAATGTGGGACGGGCACCAGGATCGCAAGGGAGAAAACCAGAGTTATTCCTTGAGGCTCTCCATCCTCTCACACGGGGCGACCTCGCGAGCCCTATGTTTATTGAGTTGACAGACTTGTAATTCTGGCGCCTAGTGCTGGAGAATATCTCTATCTGAGGAAGGAATTGACTCCGCGATGCCACGTAGCTACACATAGGTTCCAGTCCCTCCGTGCTGGGATAAACAGCTTGGTCAGTTGTCCACCTGAGACTCGAAGATACAAAGTTAATACCACCAAAGTGTTCAGTGTATAAGACACACAGGACGCAACTGCTGCTCCGTTGATGCCCCAACGCGGGATAAGCAGAAGGTCCAGAACTACGGTGGCAGCCAGCCCACTCAGCGCTGCCAGGGTATTGTACCACAACAGCCCCCTCCCACCCAAATCGCTGGAGAGGACTTTTGCCAGGCTCAGTGCGATTGCGCCGGGCAGCAGCAGGCGCAAAGCTGGAACTGAGCCCGCATAGTCTGCTCCAAACACCCAGGTGACCAACGGGTAGCTCAGCACGCCCAGCACAAGGCCAAGTACCAGAGTTAACGAGAACACCAAACGCGCAACGACCGGGGTGAATGAACTGGCTTCCTCTGCGGTGGAAAATGCGATCTTAGGGAAAAGCACTGTGCCGACGGCTTCGGGCAAGTACCACAGCGCTTCGGCGGCTGCCACCGCCGTCGCATAAAGGCCAACCGTTCCTACGCCCATGAAAAGGCTAAGCAGCAGCACATCCAGCCGATAATTGAAGAATTGAAAGAGGTTAGCCAGATAGCCCTTGACACCGAGCTTCAGGCAGTCCCACAGGACCTCCCAATCCCACGCGAGGCGCACTTTGACCCTGCCCCGCAAGGCCCAGAACCCCCTGGCCACCATCGCCAGCCAGGCGAGATTGACCGCCAACAGCGCGCCGATAACCCTCAGATCGAATAGCAGAATGAACATGATGAGCAGGATCAGTGTGCCGCCGTTGCGGATCAGGCGCAGCCAATTATATTCTTCAACGTCTTGCAGGCCCAGGAAGATAAAAGAAAGGTGTCCACCAACCAGTGCGGCAGGTATAGAAAAACCGACGATTACCAGAGCCAAAGGCTGAATACCTATAGCTACAGTACGGCTAAGCAACGGGACGAGGGCCAGGTAAACGGGCAAAGTAACGGCACTGGTGATAAGGCTGAGTGTGAGCGCGTTCCCCAGCAACACCTCAGCCGGATATTTTTTCTGCCCCATGTAGTAGACGTTGGCTATTCCCACACCGAACTGTAAAAACAAAGAGAACAGCATGGGCACAGCCAACGCAACGGTAAACGCACCCAAATCGGCTGGCCCCAGTGCGCGTGCAGCCACAACGCCGGTTAGCGAAGTCAACCCCATAATCAGCAAACGTGTGACCAGCGTCGAGACGGTGCCCTTAAGAAAGCCGGAGGATTTCATTTCAGACAACCCACCCGATGATTGAGGTAGAGGTAGATGGTCGCTTGAGAGTCTTCATACGTCTTATCAAACAAATCGGGCGCCCCTTCAAATTTGCGACGAACCAGGGCTGGCTCTGGGCTTTGTGTTTCCGAATCCACCCATATCAGACAGACGCCGTACTTATCCAGCAATTTTATGGTCTGATCCAATCCAATGCCAGGGTCCAAGATACTCAAGCTGTCTCGTTCACGTTCCCAATGGGACGGGCCCGTAGCGGGCGGGTAGTGGCCCTCCAGCCCGACTATGACTGAGCGTCCGGTCAATCCGCCCAGATAATAGCTGCTCTCCGGGTCACTGGCTACTACCACGTCCGGTTCAGAATGACGGTTCAGGAATGCGTAAGCCGGCTGATCGCTGAGCCGCATCCGTTCGCGAGTAGCTCTCAGACTGTACACATGCTGGGATGCCGGATCATACAGGTCGCGTAAATTGTCAAGCCCCTGTTGGAGCAGCACATAAGCCGCGAGAGCCAACAAGGCGCCGGCAGCCATCATTTTGATCACGCGGATTAGCTCAGAGAACCGCCATGTGCGCCAGGAAGGCATCGTCCGGACGCTACGATTCCAACAACCGACCTGTTCCCAGAACAGCCAGCCCAGGATCAGGCCGTAGGGAGGAAGCAAAACCAGGCGGATGATGGCTATGTCCAGAACTTTGTCCTGCAGAAACGTGATGAGGAAGGGGTTCAGCAGCACCAAAGGGACAACGCTAACCGTCGCGGCCATGAACAGCACTGCACGCTGTCGCTTGAGGCAATATGGGATCATGAACACCGTCGCCAGATAACTGAACAATGGCACAGCAAAACGAAAGGGCGCGAAACGCCATTTAGGATCAACCTTGTACAACTGGAAAGGGCCGATTATTGAGAAACCATAGCCGAGGCTCAGGCTGGACCGAAACGTGGGCCACGGTGAGATGCTGAGCCACCGCTGCCAGTCAGAGGTATGGGGCAGTCCACCTACCACAATCCGGTAGACCAGAATTGGCACACCTAAGATTAAGGTGGAGACGACTATATAGCAGAGACGGCGCACATCCAGATCAGCCCACCATTTTTCTCTGGCCAGCCAGATAGCGACAGAACGAAGCAAGAGATATAAAGCCAATGCCACAAAAAAGAATTCCGCTAGCAGCAGGTGCCAGCTTGCCATGGCAACGACCAGCCAACCGACCATTGCCGCCTGTGTGAGTTTACCTGAGTCAACATACAGCCATGTCAGCGTCCAGGCGCACCACAGTAGGATGAACCCGGCCTGATTTGGATAGGGCGAAGCACGAAAGTCCAGCTTGTCGTACAAAATGAACTGAAGCCATGTTCCTAGTAGAGCAAGCCACGGCTTTTTGCAGAGAAACAGGGCGAAAGAATAGAATGAAAAAACCAGGAGCGGGGCCATCAGAACAGGCAAATACCGCCATATCCATGTGATGTCGATACCGGACCACAGGGACAACAAAGCCAGGACGAGGTGCCAGGAACCGGCAGTTGGGTTCAGCCCTCGAAACGGTGTGTTGTATACGTAGAACAACCCTTGTGGTAGAGGAGTGCCCACGTCAATTTGGCGACGTATGGCTGCCAGGTGGTAGAAACCATCCGCCCGGTCACTGAACCAGCCGCCGCCATACAGCGCCAAACCCGCACAGGACACTGCGAAAAGCAAGACGAGCATGGGAACAATAGAATTGTCCGAGGAGAAGCGAGGTAATGGGAAAAGGGCAACTCGTTTCCGGTGAAACCTCCATGCCCAAAATCCGACCAGCCCGGCCAGCCAGATGACAGCCAAGATTTGGACTGTGCCAAGCGAGCCGCCAGTGAAGTGAGCCACGACGCCAAACACTGCGATGCTGGCGACGCTCAGAGAAAAAGAAAGGACGATGCGAAAAATGAAAGTAACAGGGCTGACCGACAATACCAGCGACTGTACGAGCCAACCAGGGATGAACAGTAAAACCGCGCTGGCTGTGACAAGACGCATTACCGAAAGCCAGCCTGTGGGAGCGAGCTCCACGTATTGATTCCCCCTGTTCAGTTTGGATGACGAAGCAAGATGACCGACATTCTAGAACAGGCACAGGCTTTTGTCAAAGCCTATCCATCGATAAAGACCGGCCGTTGTTCATCCCGTGGCGTGTAGGTGCGCACTGGAACACTGTTCTTGAGCAGTGAACCGGCCTTGGTCGTGCCTCCGCGGCGGGGATGGGGACGCCGGCGAGGAATGAGGCAATTCGACAGTTGACAAACTACCCCAGTTGTGGTATTCTGTTATAAACTATTTGTACGAAAAGAACAATTGAACCACTATCGTAGATGATTGGAGGGAGGTCATGGCATCCGTCAAGTATGTGTCCGTAACCAAACGTTTCGGCGATGTGACTGCGGTCAACGACTTGAACATTGACATTGCCGACAAAGAGTTCCTGGTCTTCGTGGGGCCATCGGGCTGTGGAAAAACGACTTCACTGCGTCTGCTGGCTGGCTTGGAGGAGGTAACCGAGGGAGAAATCTACATCGGCGATACCCTGGTCAATGACATCTTGCCGAAGGACCGCGATATCGCCATGGTTTTTCAGAACTATGCCCTCTACCCTCACATGAGCGTCTACGATAACCTCTCCTTTGCCCTGAGATTGCGCCACGCGCCCAAAGCGGAAATAGATCAGCGCGTGCGAGAGGCTGCTTCCATTCTCGGCATCGATCATTTGCTTCAAAGAAAGCCCAAGCAGTTGTCCGGCGGCGAGCGTCAGCGTGTCGCCCTGGGGCGCGCCATCGTCCGTCACCCGAAGGTGTTCCTGATGGACGAGCCGCTCTCCAACCTGGACGCCAAATTGCGCGTCCAGACCCGCGCAGAGCTCATCAAGTTGCACGACCGCTTGCAGGCCACGTTTGTCTACGTCACCCACGACCAGGTGGAAGCGATGACAATGGGCACGCGCATCGCCGTGATGAACAAGGGCTTCTTGCAGCAGGTTGATTCGCCGCAACACCTGTACGATGCGCCGGCCAACATGTTTGTCGCCGGCTTCATCGGCAGCCCGGCGATGAACTTCTTCGAGGGCAAGATGGTCGGCGCGGAGGAGGAACTCGCCGTCGAGACCAGAGCTTTTCGGTTGCCTATCCCGCCCAGGATGGCCCATGCGCTGAAACCCCATTTGGGCAAGAAAGTCATCCTCGGCCTACGCCCGGAAGACATCTACGTGGCCTCGGAGGTGCCGCCTGGCATTGTGGGGCAACAGGTGGCGTGCAAGGTTGACCTGTTGGAGCTCATGGGCAACGAAATCTTTCTGCACCTGGCGGCCAACGGCGACAACTTCACCGCGCGCGTCAGCCCGCGAGCTGTGGCGACCCCCGGCCATCCGATTGACGTCGTTCTGGATACCGAAAAACTACACCTGTTCGACGAGCAGACACAAGTAGCTCTGATCCCGCGCGAGATCAAACTGGGAATCAGCCAATAACGCCGATCTCGCACCATGGATTTGGGCCGCCTCTCATTGTTCAGTCGTTTGAGGAGCGGCCCCGCCCCATTGTCTTGATCGGCGGTCACATTTTCGGCTTTGCAGAAAAGTGTTCGTCGGATCTGCCGTTGATTGAGTATAGGGTAGCCCTTACAAAGGAGGTGATGTGTCATAACCAGACGCTGGAACTGTTGTGTGTAGGTTGTCGTTTACACATTGGCAAAGTGGCTGACAGTCTCCAAAATCATCAAAAGTGAAGGAGGGTACGACAATGAAGAGGTTCCTGTACACCGTTCTGGCTTTAGTGATGGTAGTGACCGTAGCGATGCCGGTGCTCGCTCAAGCGCCGGTGCCGCCCAATGAAGCCCCACTGGATGTCTACAAGTGGGATTACCCCGAAAGCTTCGGCAACGTCAAGATCGCCGTGATCGGCGATGCCGGACACAACCTGAAACCCTACGAATTTTGGAAAGAGGACTTCGCCAAAGTCGGCATCACCATCGAGCTGATCGAAGTGCCATTCTCTGAAGTCTACGAGAAAGAGATGGCCGAATTTGCGATGGGCAGTGGTGCGTTTGATGTTGTGACGTTCTACCCGGCCTACATTGGCGACTTCGCCGGCAACGGCTTCCTCGAACCGCTGGATGAGTATATGGCCAAAGAGCCGGCCTCAGTCTGGGACCCGAAAGCGGAGGATGTGCTCCCGCCATTCTGGGAGCTGTACTGCAAATTCGGCGGCAAAGTCTACGCACTGCCGATTGACGGCGACGTGCTTCTGCTCCAGTATCGCAAAGACCTCTTTGAGAATCCCGACGAAATGGCCGCCTTCAAGGCCAAGTATGGCCGCGACCTGGTCCCGCCTGAGACCTGGGAGGACTACCTGCAAGTGGCCGAGTTCTTCACCCGCAAGAAGGGTGACAAGC
>Ga0209101_1002560_pt1 | contig 11872 bp, 8 predicted proteins | sample ConPoolayeCmetaG_FD_185481 | JGI IMG/M metagenome (GOLD analysis project Ga0209101, IMG submission 185481) | Hot spring microbial mat communities from California, USA to study Microbial Dark Matter (Phase II) - Cone Pool mat layer C metaG... ... | reverse complement strand
AAGCCCTCTTGCGTGAAGGCACGACGCTTGCCCACGCCAAGACGCGCCATACCTGTGAGAACATTCTCCACCTCGAAGTGGCGTTATGGACGTTCGTGTGCGTGGAGGGAGTTGAGCCGACGAACAATCACGCCGAACGTTGCTTGCGGCGCGCCGTATTGTGGCGACGGCGTAGTTTTGGTACGCAGAGTGCCGCGGGGAGTGTGTTTGTCCAGCGCATCTTGACGGCGGTCACCACGTTGCGCCAACAGCAACGTGATGTGTTGGACTATCTGACGGAGGCGTGTGCCGCAGCCGTGCGCGGTGCCCAGCCGCCATCGCTATTGCCCAACTCCTGACCCACCTGAACGTTTACCTATATCTTTTTCGGTGTTCAGTCACCTCTCTCGAATTACCGAATGCTCTCAAAAGAGGTGAGCCATGCCATTCCCTCGCCTTACCGAATCCATGATTCGCGCGGGCGCGTCGCCCGAAAGTTTTGCGCGCGGCACAGAGTACTTTCGCAACGGCGCGATTTCAAACGCCGCCATCCAGGGCAACACGCTCAGCGCCGATTGCGAAGGAACGTCGGCGCCGTATTACCGCGTGCGCGTCGAGTTGGATGATGCAGGGATTCGCTCTGCGGATTGCTCGTGTCCGTACGCGTATGGTGGCTATTGCAAGCACATCGTCGCGCTGTTGTTGCACTATCTCCACCAGCCCAAGGATTTTGTCGTGCGCCCAGCGCCCCAGGATTTGCTCGCCGATTTGAGCCGCGATGATTTGATCGTCATCGTCACGAAATTATTGGAACGCGAACCCGATCTGTATGATTTTGTGCAAGGGCTGCTCGCCGCGCCGTCGGCAAAAAAGTCAAACAAGCGCGCGAAAAAAGTTGATGCCGAAGTTTACCGCCGCCAAGTTCGCAACATTATGCATTCACTCGACGGGATGCGCGCCTCGGAAGCGTACTGGCACGTCGGCGGCTTGGCGAATCAATTGCGCGGCGTGGTTGAGAGTGCGCGCAAGTTTCTTGATGCGAACGATGCCGAGACCGCGTTGGAAATTCTACTCGTCATACTCGAAGAAGCAGGCGGTAGCATCGAATATATTGACGATTCGGATGGCGAACTGGGAAGTTTTATGAGCGAACTCGGTGAGCCGTTGGCGGAAGCCATTCTCAGTCTGGAATTGAGTGAGGTCGAACGCGCGCGCTTGGTCGAACGATTGAACAAAGTGAGCAAACATCTGGGCGATTACGGAATGGACGACGCGCTGCCAATGGCGCTCCAGGCCGCCCAGTACGGATGGAACGAAACGCCGCCTGAATCGGACGAGGCGGAAGATGAAATCTGGGACGATAACGAGTACGCCGAAGACTATGACGAATCGTACACACACACCATTGACTTGACCGATGTCAAACTGACCATTCTAGCGCGGCAAAATCGGTACGACGAATTTCTGGCACTGGCGAAAAAGCAAAAGAAATATCTACGGTACGTGTTGATGTTGTGTGACCTCCAGCGCGTACCCGAAGCGATTCAGTTCGCGGAAAAACACTTGCAAACTGCCGATGAAGCGCGCGAGTTGGCAGAGAAACTCCGCGCGCTAAAGCATTTCGACGAGGCGATGGCAATTGCCGAACGTGGGTTGAATCTGGCGCCGCCCAAAGCGCGGTTGGGGGTCTGGCTCGGTCCGATTCAGGAATCGCGCGGCGACAATACGCGCGCATTCGAGGCATGGTTTGCCGCCTTTGCCGAGCGACCGTCGCTGGATATTTACAAAACGCTCAAGCGGCTCGCCGAAAACAAGTGGGACAAGACGCGCCCGCAAGTGATGAGCGCATTGAAGAAATCGGGCAGCGATGATGTGCGCGCTCAAGTCCATCTGTTTGAAGAAGAATGGGACGAGGCGATCAAGATTGCGGACAAGCGTGAGGGCTGGTACCACGTCAAAGCGATCGTCGCCGATGCGGTGATTGAACGCCGTCCCGAGTGGGTGATCGAAACCAGTATCAAAGAAGCGGAAGTGTTGATTGGGCAGACGCAGAGCAAGTACTATGTTCACGCCGCCGAATGGTTGGCACGCGCGAAGAAAGCGTACAAACATTTGGCACGCGATCACGAGTGGCACGCGTTCTTGAATCAACTCAAAGAGAAATACAAACGACGTCCCGCGTTGCAAGAGCATTTGAAGCGCTTGTAGAATTTTTGGTGAGTACCCAGCTGCATTTTTAACAAAAGTCGAATTTGGATTTGCCATCAATTCAGGGACATGCTCTAGTCTTGAACGTAGCCCTTTAACGGGACGGTAGCGATTAATGACGATGGAGCGACGGGTAGATTCCAGATGGTTATGAGGGCTGGATGCCCGTCTCTTCCGCAGCGGCAACTTGCCATAATCCGCAAGTTGCCGTTTTCTTTTTGCAGGAAGGGCGGTAACTGCTCCGGCGGAAAGTCCTTGATCATCCCATCCTTGATCGCTTGATGCACCGACACGTAATAGCTCGGTCGGTCTGCGTTCAGCCAGCACACGAACGTCAATCCGCGCTCGTCGCTCGTCGTCTTCGGTTTGAAGAATGTGCATGCCGATATGCAGGCGTTACGGATGCGCCAGGTGCATACGTTCATCTGGGCGAATGTGTTGTCGAAACTGCAACCGATGCTCGTCAGCGTGGACGAGGCGTGGCGCTGTTTGGAACACCCTGGCGCGTCCCAGGATTTAGCGGAGATGGCGCGGCGATTCCGCAAGCGGAATGCAGGTGTACATCTCGCGACGCAGCATGGCGGCGATTTGAGCGCGTCGCAACAAGCGGTTGTCATTCGCGATACCGCGGCGCTCACAATTTTGTTTCGGCAAACCGCCGCAGCGGTTCCGAGTGTGGAAGTTTGTTCGGCTTGAACGAAGCGCGCGAACTCTTGACACTTGATCGCGGTGAGAGTGTTCTGCTGATCGGTCCGAATCACATCCCGCGCTACACGGTCATTCCGCCCGATTGGTATCCGCTGTGGACGACCGCTCCGCGCGACAAGCGTCAAACTTAAACGGTCTTTTTCAGCAAGGGGAAGGAAAGAATGACCGAAGCATGGACGTGTCCTCACTGTTCACAAACAATTTATGGTTCGCTGTTGGTCGTACTTGTTCTCGCGAGCGCGCATCGGTGTGATGCCTCTTCACGCACCCTGGGGTAGACTGTTTGCCTGGCGTACCGACCATCGCCCACTGGTTTGTGTGTGTATCACACGCGACTCTGGCTGAGCCAGGACGATTGGGCAATGGGAACGCGAACGTTTTACCCCTTCGATGGAAGGGCATGATTCCATCGTCGAGAGGATAACCGCGTGAACATCAAAACTCTCGTTCTTTTCACTTGAGATTGCGGGTGACAACCAATCGCGCCGTTTTCTTGTGCGTGGAACACCCGAAGGGGTCGCACACATCCGTCGGCAATTGCAAGCGACGTACGAAGTGTCGTTCCGCAATCTGCCTGTCGAACAAGACCCAGCTCAACCCAGCAACTTGCCGACCCTCTGCGCGCAATTGACACTCGCGCGCCCATGCGATCTCCCCGTACGCACTTTCGAGGAGGGCGCGTTTCTGGAGGACGACCCCGTGAAGGAAATCCTGGGCGCTTGCGATGGAATGGAAGCAGGCGAACGCGCGCTCACCCAGATCATTCTCGCGCCAGCTCCGCGTGATTGGTCACGTCGGTACGAAGGGTCAGCGCGGCAAGTCGAAAAGAGCATGATGGGCGAAGCAATGTCGTTTGGGTTGATCGTCCGCCAATTCGTGTCGGTCGTTGCCGTGATGACCGCGCTGGGTTTCGGTCTCTGGGTGCTCTTGTCATTCATCTGGACTTTGGCAAGAATTCAGCTGGTAACGTGCTGCAAAGGCGCGCTCTCGAGGTTGAGCTTGAGCGCACCAATGAATTTGACGAGTTCGACGGATTGATGGACAATAGTCGCTAGCACAGGGCACCTCCCGCAGCGGTTTCGGTTGTTGGTAAGCAACCTTACTTTGCCGCAGGTTGTTCCCTGTGTCAACTTTTAGCTGGAACTCGTTCTGCACCTATGAAACTTGCCCACGTCCAGTTAATGAATCAAATCAACTCGCCACATTTGCCAACCAGAAAATTTGTGGTATAATATCGCCACGTAAGGGCGGTTAGCTCAGATTGGTTAGAGCGCAGCGTTGACATCGCTGAGGTCATAGGTTCAACTCCTATACCGCCCACTGTGAGCAGTAAGACAGTCGAAGCGTAGAGTGGCGAAGAGCAAGACAAGTAAGCGAAGAGAGTGTGCCAGGGAGATCGCGTCGTGACTGCAAGCGCGATCCACAAAACCTTCGCCGAAAACCACTTGGGAGCCACACGGCGCCACCGTTATCGGCAGCAGTGAGTGCGCACCGCCCAAGGACGCGCGTGTGCGAAGTTGGGTGGAATCGCGGGAGCAACTCTCTCGTCCCAAAGGGAAGAGAGAGTTTTTTATTTTCGTCTTTCGTCCTTCGTCATCACAGGAGGTTCGATGCGATTGGTTATGAAATTTGGTGGCACCTCCGTCAACGGTGGAGAACGTCTCCAACACGTGGCGAATCTGGTGCTCGGCTATGCCCAACAAGGTCATACCATCGTCACCGTCACGAGCGCGATGAGTGGCGTGACCGATATGCTACTGCGCGCGGCGCGGCGCGCGGCAGCAGGAGACTTGACCGCATGTCTCCTCGCGCACGAAACACTGACCGAACAACACGTTGCCGCGCTCGACTGTATCGTCCGCGACGAGACCACGCAGCGCGTCACGCGCGCCCATCTCACGCGTCTGCTCGATGATTTCAGTAACTTGTGCCAGAGTATCCGCATCCTTGGCGAAGTGACCTCGCGCGCGCTCGATCAGGTGGCTTCGCTCGGCGAACGTCTGGTGTTGCCGCTGCTTGCTCACGCGTTCCGTGTGCAGGGAGCGCAGGTGGAAGCGATTGAAGCGCATCATCTTATCGTGACGGATGAACAATACACACAGGCAACGCCTCTGATGGAGGAGACGCGTCAGCGCGCTCGCGCGCGGTTGATGCCGCTGTTACAGCAACACATTTTGCCGGTGACCACCGGCTTTATTGGCGCTACACGCGCGGGCGTTATCACCACGCTGGGACGTGGAGGTAGTGATTATACCGCCACGATTCTGGGCAACGTGCTGGAGGCGGATGAAGTGTGGATCTGGACAGATGTGAATGGGGTGATGACTGCAGACCCGCGCATCGTCCCCGAGGCGCAAACGCTCGCCGAAATTTCGTACGGCGAAGCGGCAGAACTGTCGTACTTTGGCGCCAAAGTGATTCATCCCAAAACGATTGCGCCAGCGGCGGAACGTGACATACCGATTCGCATCCTCAACACGTTCAATCCCACGCATCCCGGTACGCGCATCGTGCGTACCGCGCGCGCGGACGGACGCACGGTCAAAGCCATCACCGTCATTCGCCATCTGGGACAGATTACTGTCGAAGGGCGCGGGATGCAGGGCGTTCCCGGCGTTGCCGCGCGCGTCTTTTCCGCCGTCGCGCGCGCCGGTATCAACGTGCTGATGATCTCGCAAGCATCCTCCGAACAGAGCATCTGCTTTGTGGTTGAAAAAGCGCACGCGCCGCGCGCTCTCGCCGCGCTCGAACAAGAGTTTGAACTCGATCGGTTGCGTGGGACGATCGAGCGCATCTGGGCGCAAGACCACATCGCGATTCTCGCGGTCGTTGGCGAAGGGATGAAAGGCACACCGGGCATCGCCGCGCGCGTGTTCGGCGCGTTGGGCGAACGTGGCATCAATGTCATTTCCATCGCGCAGGGTTCTTCCGAGTACAACCTATCGCTCGTCGTGGACGAACGCGAGGCGGACAATGCGCTCCGCGCGATTCACGCGCGTTTTATGCAGTGAGGTGACACGATGAAAAAGATTCCTGTCGCAATTCTAGGAGCAACGGGTCTGGTGGGGCAACGCCTGGTGCATCTGCTTGCAGAACACCCCTGGTTTGAAATTCGCGCGCTCGCCGCGAGTGACCATTCCGTCGGCAAAAAATACGGCGAGGTAGCCCGATGGAAACTGCCGGCGCCGATTCCTGCGCGCGTGCGCGATCTTGTCGTGCAACCGTGTGAGCCGGGAATGGATGTGGCGCTTGTCTTTTCTGCACTTCCCAGCGATGTCGCTGGTGACATTGAAGAAAATTTTGCCGCGCGCGGTTACCTTGTGTCGAGTAATGCCTCCAATCATCGTCTGGATGCCGATGTGCCGCTGGTGATTCCCGAGGTGAATCCCGACCATCTCGATTTGATACGCGTGCAACGCGCGCGCCGACAATCATCGGGCGCGATTGTGTGCAACCCCAATTGCTCGACGATTCATTTGACGCTCGTGCTCAAGCCGCTGGCGGATGCGTTCGGTTTGCGTCGCGTGATGGTGACGACGATGCAAGCCGTGAGTGGCGCGGGTTATCCCGGCGTGGCGTCGCTCGATATTCTGGATAACGTCATTCCCTTTATCGGCGGTGAAGAAAGCAAACTGGAGATCGAACCTCTGAAGATTCTGGGCACGTTGCGCGAGGGACGTGTGCACTATGCCGAGGTGCGTATCAGCGCGGCGTGTAATCGCGTGGCCACGTGGGATGGACATCTGGAGACGGTTTCGGTGGAATTGGAGCGCAAGCCAGAAATTGACCAATTGCGCCGCATTATGATACAATTCGCAGGTGAGCCACAGCGGCTTGGTTTGCCCACTGCACCCGCGCATCCGATTGTCGTGCGCGATGAAGTGGATCGCCCACAGCCGCGCCTGGATCGTGAAGCGGAGGGTGGAATGGCGTCGGTGGTCGGACGCATCCGTCCGTGCAAGGTACTCGATTACAAATTTGTGGTGCTGGGACACAACACGGTGCGCGGCGCGGCAGGCGGCACGCTGTTGAATGCTGAATTGATGGTGGCGAAAAAGTTTGTTCAATGAGCCAATTGCCCAATGAGCCAATGAGCCGAACCAAATGTGCCAAATCTGCCAAATGAGCCAAATGTGCCAAAACATTTGTCATTTGCTCATTTGTCATTCGTCAGTTGCTCATTTGTCATTTGTCATTTGTCATTCGTCATTCGTCATTTGTCATTCGTCATTCGTCATTCGTCATTTGTCATTCGTCATTGTGAAAGGAGTAGCGTTGGCAACGATTGATTTGTTTCACTATGCTCGTCTTGATGATTTAGATGCGATTTCGGAGGAAGGCTTGAAGCCGGGTGCGCGCACGCTCATTGTGGACTCGGCATTACGCGCCAATTCGGTCTATGCGTGGCTGGCGCCCGACTATGATGTGATGGGGTACAGCGAAAACCCGCAGTACGTTTGTCTGCGCGTGCGCGTGGATGCGTCGCGCTGTCGCGTCGCGCCGATGGAGTTGGTAGTGGCGGCGTACGTCAACCACATCGGACGGGGGCAGCCTAAGAATCCAGAACTGGCTGCGCGTCTGGTCGCCGCGTACGAAAAATCGGCGGTGCCGGTGCACGAGTATGTGCCGGGCTTGTTCCGCGCGCCGGAGGTTTTAATCGAGGGACCCGTGGATGCGGATGATATTGCCGTGATCAAATCGCCTGAAGTCGGTGTGCGTGGCGAAGAAAATCGGCGCCAGTACGCCTCGCGCTGGGGTGAGTACTTGATTCGCGTGTTGGGGGTTCAACGGACGTTGATGCAACTCCCCGAATCTACCGAAGCCGCCGTCCATCGGGGTCTAGCCGTGTGTGTGGCAAAGCACGATGATGCCACGGCGTATCTGGAAACGTATATGCTCCTTGAAACCAGCGAGTTCTTCACAGTGGAAAAAGAAGACTGATTTTCTTTACAACAATCTGACGTTTGTTGTGGCTACGAGGTTAACGATGGATGACGATTTGATGCGCTTGCGCCATTCGACTGCCCATGTGATGGCCCAAGCGGTAATGGAACTCTATCCCGGCACCAAACTGGGTTTTGGGCCGGCGATTGAGGATGGCTTTTACTACGATTTTCAATTACCACGTCCCATTTCGCCGGACGATTTGCCGGCGCTCGAAGCGCGGATGCGCGAGATCATTCAGGGCAACCATCCTTTTGTGCGCGCCGAGGTTTCGGTGGACGAGGCGCGCGCGCAATTTGCCGCGCAGCCGTTCAAGATCGAACAGATTGACGCGCTGGCGCGCGGCGAGATGGATGAACATGGCGACGCCCGCGCGGCACCCGTCACCACTGTTTCGACGTACACTCACGCCAATTTCACTGACCTGTGTCGTGGTCCCCACCTCAATCACACCGGCGAAATTCCACTCGACGCGTTCAAACTGCTTTCGATTGCCGGCGCGTACTGGCGTGGCGATGAAAAGAATCCGCAACTGACGCGTATTTACGGAACAGTCTGGTATTCCAAAAAAGAGTTGGACGAGTATCTGTGGCGGCTGGAAGAAGCCAAAAAACGCGACCATCGCAAACTGGGTCGCGAACTGGGCTTGTTCTATTTCTCGGACGATGTGGGACCGGGCTTGCCTCTCTTCACACCGAAAGGTGAAATCGTGCGCCACCTGATGGAGGATTTTGTCCGCGAGGTGCAAACGCAGTATGGCTATCAGCACGTGTGGACAGGGCATCTGGTCAAAGAAGACTTGTACCGCAAGTCGGGTCACTATGACAATTATCGCGATTCGATGTTTCCGCCGATGGAAGACGAAGGTGTCGCGTTTCGGCTCAAGCCGATGAATTGCCCCAGTCATATGACGCTCTACAACGAAATGGGCAAACATTCGTATCGCGAGTTGCCGTTGCGTTTTGCGGAATTCGCAACGCTGTATCGTTATGAAAAACGTGGCGAGTTGTCGGGCTTGACGCGCGTGCGCGCGCTGACGCAAGACGATTGTCACATCTTTTGCACCGAGGATCAAATCGAAAGTGAATTCACGCTCGCGCTCAAATTGATTCGCCACGTGCTCGATACGTATCGTTTTAAAGATTATCGCGTGCGCTTGTCGTTGCGTGGCAACACGGGCAAGTACGTTCAGGACGATGAGAAATGGGACAGGGCAACGCGCGCGTTGCGCGCCGCGCTCGATGCCAACCACGTCGAGTACTTTGTCGCTGAAGGCGAAGCCGCGTTCTACGGTCCCAAAGCCGATTTTCTCGCCAGGGATGTGCTGGGGCGCGAGTGGCAACTTTCGACGATTCAGGTGGATTTCATCCAGCCCGCGCGACTCGGCTGCGAGTACGTGGCGGAGGACGGTTCGATTCGCACGCCCGTCGTCATTCATCGCGCCGTCACTGGCTCGACGGAGCGTTTCCTGGGAGTATTGATTGAGCAATTCGCTGGCGCGTTCCCGGTGTGGCTGGCGCCGGTGCAGATGGTGGTGATTCCAATTGCGGATCGGCATCTGGAATACGCCAACTATGTGGCCAGCGAACTGCGCGCGCACAAATTGCGTGTCGAAGTGGACGCGCGCGCCGAGCGAATGAATGCCAAGATTCGCGATGCGCAGTTGCAAAAAATTCCGTATATGCTGGTGGTCGGTGACAAAGAAGAGCAAGCCAGAGCAGTGGCGGTGCGTTTGCGCACCGGCGAAGACTTGAAGGCAATGCCGCTGGAGGAATTTCGCGCGCTCGCGCGTCGCATCGTGGACACTAAATCGGTCGAGTTGCGGTAGAACAATCGGCGGCGGTCGGCGGTCACATTTTTGAAGGTACGCTCTCACCCAATACACTCTGGAGGAATCAATGTCACTCGAAGCCAAGATTGACAGCAAGACGGCGCGAATCGCGGTAGTGGGCTTGGGCTATGTGGGCTTGCCGCTCGCCGTAGAATTTGCGCGCGAGGGGTTTCCCGTCGTGGGGATTGACATTGACGCGCACAAGGTCGAGTCACTCAACCAGCGCGTCAGTTATATCCCGGATGTGCCAACGCCGAAATTGCGTCGCGTCATCGCGCAAAAGAAATTTTCTGCCACAACCGATTACGCCGCGATCAAAACCGTGGACGTGATTTTCATTTGCGTCCCCACACCGTTTGATGCGATGAAAGCCCCGGATTTGCGTCCGGTCATTTCTGCCACACAAAGTATCGCCGAACACTTGCGCGCGGGGCAACTGGTGATTTTGCAAAGCACGACTTATCCCGGCACCACCGAAGAAGTGTGCCTACCGATTCTGGAACAGAGCGGCTTGCGCGCGGGCAAAGATTTTCATCTGGCGTTCTCGCCAGAGCGGATTGATCCCGGCGCGACGAGTAGCCGGGGGTGGAATGTTAAAAACACGCCCAAGACACTGGGAGGGTTGACGCCACGCTGCACCGCGCTCGCCAAAAAATTGCTGGTGCATCTGACACCGCAGGTGTTTGTGGTCTCCTCGCCCCGCGCGGCAGAGATGAGTAAACTGTTGGAGAACATTTTTCGTTCGGTGAACATTGCGCTGGTCAACGAACTTGCGCTGTTGTGCGAACGGATGGAGATTGACATCTGGGAAGTGATCGAAGCCGCCAAGACCAAGCCGTTTGGATTTATGCCGTTTTATCCCGGCGCGGGTGTAGGCGGTCATTGTATTCCTGTAGACCCCTACTATCTTTCGTGGAAAGCGCGCGAGTTTGATTTTTACACGCGTTTTATCGAACTGGCGGCGGATGTGAATCAAAGTATGCCATATCACGTCGTTCAGTTGGCGCAGGCAGCGTTGAATCGCGTGGGGCGCTCGTTACGCGAGGCGCGCGTGTTGGTGTTGGGTGTGGCGTTCAAGCCCGGTGTGGACGATGCGCGCAATTCACCGGCAGAGCGCGTCATCGAATTGTTGTTGACCTACGGCGCGCAGGTGCAATATCACGATCCGTACGTGCCGCAGTTTCAGGTTGGCGGTAACGTGTTTCGCCACGAGTCCACCACGCTGACGAGTGTGCCACTCACGCGCGCGGTCTTGCGCGCCTGTGACCTTGCCATCATCGTGACGGCACACAAGACCGTAGATTATCGGTTGGTGGTGCAGCACGCGCCGCTGGTGGTAGATTCTTCGAATGTGACCAGAGGGCTGGGATACGCGGAAAAAATCACGCGTCTTGGCGCGCTGAAGAATCGCGTTGGACAAAAGTGAACCTGTCCTGCTGAGGAGGCAGAAATGAGCGAACCGTCCTTGCCGCTTCCCCCATCTCCTCCGCTGCTTGTGATTGTGTCGGGACCCTCAGGAGTTGGCAAAGATGCTGCCCTCAAACGTATGCGCGAACTTGCCTTCCCGTTCCACTTTTTGGTGACCTGCACCACGCGCCCCAAACGACCCGACGAAGTGGATGGCGTGGATTATCACTTTCTCACAACGGAACAATTTGCGGAGATGAAAGCGCGCGGGGAGTTTTTGGAGCACGCCGTTGTGTACGGCTATGACTATGGCAATTCCAAACGCGAGGTGCGCGAGGCACTCGCGCGCGGTCAAGATGTGGTGATGCGGATTGATGTGCAAGGCGCGGCAACAATCAAACGGCTAGTGCCGGACGCGGTCTTTGTGTTTCTGATGCCTCCCTCGATGCAAGCGCTGGAGGCGCGCCTGCGCAAACGGCGCACCGAGCCGGAGGAGTACTTGCAGATTCGTCTGCACGCGGCGCGTCTAGAAATGAACGAAGTGGACAAGTTCGATTATGTGATTGTGAACGAAGACGATGCGCTCGATGAAACGGCGATGTTGCTTCATGCGATTATCCGGGCGGAGCATTGTCGCGTGCGTCCGCGCTGCATCGAATTGTAAGCGATGCGTGAGGGCGCGTTGGTTTGATGCACTCGGCGTGAGCAGGCGCGCTAAGTAACCATGCAAAAGTTTTTTCCGCTTTCGTAGCACAGGATAATTACTCAGCTGTCCTATCCATCGCGAAATAGCCC
>Ga0209101_1002558_pt1 | contig 11881 bp, 11 predicted proteins | sample ConPoolayeCmetaG_FD_185481 | JGI IMG/M metagenome (GOLD analysis project Ga0209101, IMG submission 185481) | Hot spring microbial mat communities from California, USA to study Microbial Dark Matter (Phase II) - Cone Pool mat layer C metaG... ... | reverse complement strand
ATCAGGTGCTGCGCATCGGTATCTACGCCCATGTTTGTACGCGCTAAAGTTTCCACAATCGGCCTGTCAATTCCGTCGGGAGTGATGTTTAGTTTCCGCCAGATTTCCTGTTGTCTGGCCGGCGCGCGGCTGATAAAGCGCGGCTGGCCGTGCTGTCGGCCAAAATCGGCCAGCATGGCCTCGGCCAAATCCTTGGCAATCTGTTTGTCATCCCGGCCTTCGGTCTTAATCCCGTATTCGGCAGCCACCGCGCGCAGCTTCGCCGGGTCTTTGACCGTGTAGGCCGGCGCCTCTCCCTCGGCCATCAGCAACAGCGCGTGCGCCATGTGACGGCCGTGGTCCGAGTGGCACGCAGAGCCGGCGGCGGCCTTGCGGGTCAGATTGCGAGCCGCGATGGTGTCCGCCGTAGCGCCGCAGACGCCAAATTCGTTCCCGCTGCCAAATGGGTCAATGCGGCACGGCCCCATGTTGCAGATGGTGCAGCAAAGGCCGAGCTGTCCAAAACCGCACTGGGGTAGGACAGTATCGAACCGACTCCAGACCTGCTCCACGCCGCACTCACAGGCCAAATCAATCAGGTCGCGTGACGCTTCGCACCACACTCTATCCTTAGAACTTGCATCCCTGGTTTTGCTCATATCTGCCATTTCATAGCTCCTCACTACTTAAGAATCGTTCTGACTATCGGGACGCCATGAATTGCGCCCCTACAATTGGGCAACAATCTCTCTGGCCTTGGCGACCAATTCTGGGGCAACATCGTAGGGCGAAAGCCCCTGCAAGTCTGCCTCGATGGCCTTCGCCGAAAAAGGCAGGTATCCCAGCAGAGGCGCGTCCTTGATCTCTGCCAGGATGAAGTTCAGGTCGTCCTCAGACCTGACTTTGTTCGCGACTACTTTAATTTGGGGTATGCCCAAAGCCTGGGCCAAACGTATGACTGCCTGTCCAATATCAAGGCTGCGGCGACCAGGTTCGACGACAACGATCATGGTGTCCACCGCGCCGGCCGTGCCTCGCCCCAGGTGCTCCAAACCGGCCACCATGTCCAGCAAAACCACTTCTCTGTCGCCCAACAACAGGTGGCTGATCAACGCTTTCAATACAGCGTTTTCAGGGCACACACACCCTGCGCCAGCCCCGCGCACCGAGCCCATGACCAACAGATGGATGCCCCGATGCACAGCCGAGAAGCGGTCGGGGATGTCGTCTACGCGCGGGTTGAGCTTGAAATAGCCGCCGTACTCGCCCGGCCTGGCACCGGTGCGCTCCAGGATGAGTTCTTCCATCTCGACGATGGGCACAATTTGGGCAGTCAACTCAGGGGGAAAACCTAAGGCAAGGGCCAGGTTTGCGCCGGGGTCCGCGTCCACCACGAACACGCGCGCCTGTTTCTCCGCATAGATATGGGCCAACAAGCTAACCAGAGTGGTTTTTCCAACGCCGCCTTTGCCCGCTACGGCAATCTTAGGCATCGTTACCTCATCCGTACTTCATGTCCTGTTCGAACTTCATGTTCTGACAATGCAGATAACGTCCTTACTTTCAGATTATAGTCAGTTGTCCATTGATTTGGAATAGGGGAAATTCCCTAATCTTGTCAATCTATCACCTTATTTTTGAAATTGAACAGAATTTTGACGTGATACAAAAAGCCAGTAGAATCTGTCCCAGAGCGTGCTATGAATTCCGTACACCAGGAGGTATCAGATGGCGACGGCCAAATATCCCCCGACTTTTTTCGTCATCGGAACCGATCGCAACATCGGCAAGACGGTTACCTCAATGGGCATCGTCTCCAAACTGACTTCGGATGCCGTGGGCTTTAAGGCATCCGAAGTTGGATACATCAAACCCGTCGGACAACAGACCAGTTTGATCAGAACCGCGCAGGATGAGAACATCGAAGTGGACAAAGACATCTTGCTTTTTACCGAGCTGTATAAGCTGAGATGTCGCGATTATCGGGCGATGAGCCCGGTAGTATGGGAAGGCGGCTATTCAGAAATGTTTATTGACGCTGCAACTCGCGGAGAATTGCTGGAAAAGCGTGAGGAGTTGTGTCGCCGAATCTGCGAAGCATTTGAGGTCGTGTCCGAAGGGAAAAAAGTGGTTGTCTGCGAGGGCACCGGTCAGCCAGGAGTAGGCTCGGTAGCAGGCGTCTCAAACGGGGATGTCATCAATTTGCTCAAAGGGATGGGAGTTCCTGTTTTCACCGTGCTGGTAGCTCGAGGCGGCATCGGCAGCACCATAGACCGTCTGTTTCCCCATCTATTGAGCATGAACTGCATGGATTGTCAGGTAGACGGCATGATTGTGAACGCGGTGCGGGCCGATAAAATAGAAAAAGTGAGAGACTATCTACAACGGTATTACCGGGACGCTTTTCCTCTGCTCTACTGCGGCTTCACGAAAGTGTGCTCGCCGCCCCCGATTCTGGGCCTGATCCCCGAAGTGCCGGAACTGGAATATCCAAGCATGCGCCTGTTGGCCGAGACTTTCTTCGATGAACAAATCGATTTGTTCAGGTTTACGACAGCCTCCAAACCCATAGAAAGTGCGGACTGGCTGGTCAAGGGCGTCAAAGTATTAAGCCTGGATCACGGCTTTGAGTCCTACCTGGAGGACGGCGACCTGGTTATCGTAGGCATCAACGCCAACGACGCGATACTTTCGTTGCTGAAAGAAAATCAGCGGCTCAAGAACGAGGGGCGCCGCGGGCTGGCCGGGTTGATTTTGTCTTGCTCTCAGGCGCCCGGCATCAAAATCGAGACCATCAACGCCGTAGCCAACAGCGAGGTGCCGACTTTAGTTCTGCCGAATGACTCGGCGGACATTGTACGTCGCATCGTGGAATTGTCGGTCAAGATTCAACCTTATGATGTGCTAAAACGCAAGTACGTTGACAAGGCCTATCAGAACCACCTCGATTTCAGTTGGGTCACGGATTGGATTAGAAAGGCCAGTGGAGATTGAGTCTCGGCACGATTAGCCTCAGCGCAGATCAACTGTACCAGTAAGGCCAGACCAGGCTTTCGATGACCTCAGACGGGTGAACTCGACGAGACAGGCCGTAGTAAACGACGTAATCGCCGACTACCTGCTTGGAGAAACTGACGCCCAGCCCTTGAAGCTGTATCTCCAGCGGGGGGACTTTTTGCCACGGCGGATGAAATAAGATGTACGCCGGAACCTCAGGGGTAGCCTCTACTGCCTGGCTGAAACGCGGCAACCGGTCCATACCGTGAGTCTGTTCGATGTAATCCGACGTCTGGATTGCCAGCCGCGATTCGAACATGAGGCGATACCCAATCCAATGGGTCGCGTAAGCGTATCGAATGCCCTCACCCTCCAGGAAACGTATCAAAGCGGCGTTATTGGCCGGCAGAGGGACGTTTTCGTATGGCGAACGCATACTGGCGATAGCATCAGCACCCAGATTGCTCCACAGGTTGGCCGCCAGCAATACGCCCAGCAACGGGACGGGCAACCAGCGCGCCAAACGGCGACAATCCCAGATGACAGCGGCAGCGCATATCGGCAGGACGGTGTAGGCCGGTGCGAAATAGCGGGACAACAGGCCGGAATTTGGGATAATGGCCGTGTAGTTGCCATTGGTGATGGCACCCAGCACGAAGACAAGTGGACTTAAAGCCAGAAAAACCAGCAATACCACGGCATTTCTGGATCCTTCCGCCGATGCGCCACGCAACTGTTTCCAGGCCATGTAGACGATCCCTGATAAATAGACTGGAATGGCGACCCAGGCGAGGGAAATCGCCATTTCGCCCTTGATGGGGCGCAAGCCCAACACGGTAGGCAGCGCGTCAGTGACAAGATAAGCCAGGCTGGCGAGAACGGCCGATCCCATGTCCTGGAGCGGCACAAGTCCGGCCGCTGAGGTCGCGCTGGGGCCTTGTGCCTGGCTCAGATAACCTATCCACAACGGCGCACAACCCGCCAGAAAGGCGAGGACGAACGCCAGCCATTCGCGCAGGCTTCGACGAAAGCGGTGCACGAACAAGACCAGTCCAACTGTGAAAAGATAGTAGAAGTATAGGGGATGCATCCAGGTTGCCAGACCGCTTATCAACCCAACGGCGACCAGATGACCAAACGGCGAAGGCTGTCCCGATCTTCGAGCAATCGCCCCCATGGTGAGCAGCATCGCCGCCTCGCCCATGGCCGACGTTTCGATGTAGCCCCCCCAGGTTTTCAGGCTAAGCGTGGTGAGCAGCAAGGGGCAAAGTGCAACCAACAGCGCGCTGAGCAACCCAACCGCACGGCCAAAGACGCGGGCCGCCAGCAAATAGTTCAACACAATGAACGCCAGGGAAAACAAGACAGGCACGACCCGCAGTGTGAAAGGGGACGCGCCAAAGACGAAAAAGACCGGGGCCACCAGGTAGGCTTCGATGCTGCCGGCCAGCAGTTCACCGGCGAAGAACACCGAATGTCGGCCCTGAAGTATCTCCAGAGCCTGCAGGCCGACCATCGCCTCATCCCCATCAACGTAGCCCTGCGAGGCGATCAACAAATAAAGCCTTAGAGCAAGGCCCAGAAGCAGGATGAGCACCAATAACAACCGATTGATCGGGGAAGACGGGCCCTTTCGCATGTCCTCAGCCCAGGATTTTTCTGCGTTTCAGACATCAAGCGAACGTACAGGGGGGCGCACTGTGCGATGCAACTGCGCCCCCCTGTGCACTGCTATCCACACTCGGAGAATTAGTGGAGCGCCTCCAGCCAAGCATCAATCGGCGGTATCCTCGTGAGCCCGCTTGAGCGTCATGCTCTGGAAGGCCGACACAAACTCTATCGGCACCGGGAAGATAATGGTTGAGTTTTTCTCCACGGCAATTTCGGTCAGGGTCTGCAAGTAACGGAGTTGCATGGCGCCCGGTTGAGTGGCGATAGTGCCGGCGGCGGTGGCAAGGGTCTGCGAAGCCTGCAGCTCACCCTCTGCATGGATGATCTTGGCACGCTTCTCGCGCTCGGCCTCGGCCTGGCGGGCCATGGCGCGCTTCATCGTGTCGGGCAGTTCTACATCCTTGACCTCTACAATGCTTACCTTGATGCCCCACGGTTCAGTTTGCTCATCAATGATCTGTTGAAGCTTTTGGTTAATGGCGTCCCGATGGGTCAACAGCTCATCCAGCTCGGACTGGCCCAACACACTGCGCAGGCTGGTCTGCGCGATCTGCCAGGTGGCTCTCATGTAATCCTCGACCTGCACTATCGCCGCTTCGGGGTCCATCACCCGAAAATAGGCCACGGCGTTGACCTTCACGGTGACGTTGTCCTTGGTAATCGCTTCTTGAGCCGGGATGTCCAAAGTCACCACCCGCAGGTCAACCTTGTTCATGCTATCGATCAACGGTATGAGGAAGAACAGGCCCGGCCCTTTCGCTCCCACCAGACGACCGAGTCGAAACACTACGCCGCGTTCATACTCCTTGACGATGCGGATAGCCGACAACAGGATGATGATCAACAGGACGATCAGGATACCAAAGGTCGAGAACAATCCAGCAATAGCTTCCATCTCTCAGTTTCCTCCTTATGGCTTCTTTAAAGAGGCCCTCACGAACGGCCAAAACGTTACAGAAATTCCCGACATCGGCAGTGTAGCATATAAAACGTGGGGAGTCAATCAGGGCAAATCTAAAGCATCTAACCTGAAGCTTGTGAAAAATCGGGTTTCGTGCTATACTGTGGCCCAGAACCGGAGAGGTGCGAGAGTGGCCGATTCGGCGCGATTGGAAATCGCGTAAGCAGAAATGCTTCGTGGGTTCGAATCCCACCCTCTCCGCTCCCGTGCAACACTTTTGGTTTTCCAAGCCAGTAGAGTATAATATTTGTTGCGCCACTCTTGTTGACACACAACGACGGTCAAGCGGCCGAAAAGCGGAAGGGGTTTTTTACTATGGAAGTCATCTTGCTCCAAGATGTGAAGGGTTTGGGCAAAGCAGGCGAGATCAAACGGGTGGCGGATGGCTATGCATGCAACTATCTGCTCCCTCAGAAGCTCGCCAGCAAAGTGACAGAAGGCGCGCTGAAAAATGCTGAGATCCAGTTGAAGGCCCAGGCCAGGCGACAAAAGAAAATCCAAAGCGAAGCTTCGGAAATGGCGGAGAGCCTCGCTGGCGTTAGCCTGACATTCAAAGCCAAAGCCGGCGACAAGGGCCGGCTCTATGGTTCTATCACAGCAGCCGACATCGCCGAAGCGCTGGAGAAAAAGATAGGCCAAACCATTGATAAACGCAAGCTGATGCTGGAAGAACCCATCCGTAGCCTGGGGGCGCACCGGGTGAACGTTAAGCTGCCGGCCAATTTGACGGCCGAGATAGAGGTTATCGTAGAGCCAGAGGAAGACTGAGCGCGATTATTGGGCTCAACCTTCCTCATTTGGCTTGGAAAGGGGTGATCATGGTCGATTGGGAAAGCCATACGTTCCTCAGGCATCTGATTGCGAACGTGAAATGCGCGGTCTGCCATCATCAATACGAACCTGATGATATTCAGGTCATCGAGCGACACGAAGAACTATGGATTCTTGGGGTAACCTGCGGTGAATGCCAGACTCAAGGGCTGATTTTCGCTATTGTCCGCGAAGTGCCGGCAGACGAGGTTCAGTCTCCAGATTATTATTACGATGAAGAGGACCGGATTCTCTCAGACGTGTTGACGGCCATCAAGACAGACGAGGTGCTAGACATGCACTGTTTGCTTCGTGACTTCGACGGGGACATGTATGACCTGTTGGTTTCGTCTGGCCAATAGACCAGCCTAAGGTGCAGTCGTTATACAGAACGAGCGTGACCAAAGGGAGGAACGTCTGATCCTGTCGTTCCTCCCTTAATGTTTTTATGCAGGCAAATGAAAACAACTTGGGAACAGGTTTCTAGAATTCAACGAATCTTAAAAAAAGAAGAGGGGACTATCATCAAGAACTGGGGAGGAAAGCTGGCTATCGCCCTGGTTTACCCCAACCACTACGCTGTCGGGATGTCCAGCCTGGGATTTCAGTCTGTTTATGCTTTTCTGAACTCACAGCGAGACATCGTGTGCGAGAGATTCTTCTATGGAGCGCCGGGGCTTCCGGCGGGGCAGTTTACTGCGCTTTCTCTTGAGTCGCAGCGTCCTCTGGAGGAATTTTCGGTCATCGCGTTTTCTCTATCTTTTGAGATGGACTACCTCAACGTGGTTGGCCTGTTGCGTTCGGAAGGGATACCTCTATCCAGCGCGGCGCGAGACGAGAGCTTCCCTTTGGTGATCGCCGGCGGCCCGGCTATTACGGCCAACCCTCTGCCGCTGTGCACCGTGCTGGATGCAGTGATTCTCGGCGAAGCGGAGACGCTGATCCCGCAACTAAGCCAGACTTTGACTGAGACACTGCCACGAGACAGGACAACCTGCCTGCGGGCGCTGGCAGAGATTCCGGGTGTGTATGTCCCCCTGCTGCACGGCCCGAGCGACCATGCCCCAACTATGCACCCGGTGGAACGGCAATGGACAGCCAATTTGGATGGCTATCCGACTCATTCGATTGTCCTTTCCGCGGACACCGAGTTTGGAGACATGTATCTGATCGAAATTGCACGGGGCTGTGCGCGAAGTTGTTCCTTCTGCCTCGCCGGCCACACATACAGGCCCTTGCGAGAACGCACGCTCGAAAATATTCTGGCGCAGGCTGACGAAGGTCTGCGGCGACGAAAGCGCATCGGCCTTATTTCCGCCGCCGTGTCTGACTATTCCCGAATTGACGAGCTGGCCATGTCCCTCCAAGAGCGAGGGGCAAGCCTGTCGGTATCGTCGTTGCGGGTGCGCCCCCTGTCCGAGGCCCTTGTCCGAATTCTGGCCGAGAGCGGCGACCAGACACTGACCATTGCCCCAGAGGCCGGGTCTCAACGGCTCAGAAAATTCATCCAGAAAGGCGTGCGAGAAGAAGACCTTTTGCGCGCGGCGGAGCTGGCGCAGAAGTACCGTTTCCGACAACTCAAGCTGTATTTCATGGTGGGTCTGCCGACCGAAACAGAAGAGGATGTTCAGGCCATCGTAGAACTGGTTGGTAAACTCGGGCAATACTTTACCGGACAGGTCATTGTCAACGCTACTCCTTTTGTCCCCAAGGCTCACACGCCATTTCAAAGGGAAGCGATGCTGCCTCTACCTGAGCTCCAATGCAGGTTCGATTGGCTCAAGAAGGGGCTGCGCAGTCGTGGGGTGCTGGTCAAACACGACAGCCTCAGAGCAGCCCAGGTGCAAGGCGTCCTGGCCCGCGGCGACAGAGATGTTTCTTTGGCCCTGGAGCAGCTACAGCAGCCCACGGTTGCTGGCTGGGAGCTGACCTTTCAAAGCCAGGAGCTTTCCATCGAGCGCTATCTCCGAAAAAGAGATGACCATGAAACCTTGCCCTGGCAGAACATCCACTTCTCACCAGGGGCTGAGACCAGGCCGGGCCAGGAAACACGTCTGACCACATCGAATCTTTGCCAATAGACCCTCTTTGTGGTAGACTAATCCTACGGGAGCGAGATCTGCCTACAGCTTACGGTTCTTGCAGGAGACACGCCTTGAAGCAACGCCAGGTCAATTCCCTGGTCTATTACGAATTTGACGAATTGGCATCGCGAACCGACCTGCGACACGGCGTATTTACACGACTGGGCGGGGTCAGCCGGCCTCCTTTTGACACGCTGAATTTGGGCAGGTCAGCCGGTGACGATGACGCCGCCGTGGAGGAGAACTATCTGCGCGTCTGTCGTGCGCTTGGCATCGGCCGGACCTCTCTGGTGACCGGATACCAGGTTCACAGCGACCACGTTGCCGTAGTGGACTCAAGTGACGCCGGCAAGATTTTGCCAGCCACAGATGGCCTTGTGACAATTGACGAGCGGATAAGCCTTACACTGCGTTTTGCCGACTGTGTTCCGCTGCTTTTCTTCGACCCGGTTCAGCGCGCGATAGGTCTGGCTCATGCCGGCTGGAAAGGGACGGTCAAGAAGATCGGCGTCAAAGTGGTGCAGACCATGGAACAAGCGTTTGGCTGCCAGCCCGCGGACATCATTGCCTGCATTGGGCCATCCATTGGGCCATGCTGCTATGAAGTAGGGGATGACGTTATTGAGCAAGTCAGACGAGCCTTCCCTTACGCCGAGGAACTGTTGATACCGCAAGCCGATGGTGGAATCCATTTTGACCTTTGGGCGGCAAATCGTCGTCAGCTCCAGGACCTGGGGCTGACCCGGATCGAAGAAGCGAAAATATGCACGGCTGGCCGCTGCGACGAGTTCTTCTCACACCGAGGCAATCACCACCGCACAGGGCGATTTGGTGTGTTCATGTCATTGCTGGGAAGATGAATGAACGTCGGTTGCGCTGCGCCCCTGACACCCGATCGTTTGACTGAGGAGAAGAATCTGAACATGTTGCAAGAGCTGAATATATCTCTGATTGGCAGTGGAAACATGGCCGAAGCGATGATCAAGGGCCTGCTGGACAAAGGGATGGCCAGACCGTCCAACTTGTTCGCCAGCGACCCTGTGGACGAGCGGCGCCAGATCATGCAGGAACACTACCATCTTGAGGTGACCTCCGATAACCGACTGGCAGCTCAGCGCGGCGATGTGGTCATCCTCGCGGTTAAACCCCAGGTGTTGCCACACGTGATGTCAGACATCAGGGGCATGGTGCGAAGCAGCGCTTTGGTCATCTCTATCGTTGCTGGCGTACCGATCCAAACCATTTCCCAGGGCATCGAACACGAGGCCATTGTTCGCGTCATCCCCAATACACCCGCCATGGTGGGACAGGGTATGTCTGTTTGGACTGCTACTTCAGCGGTCAGCCAGCAGCAACGAGAGCAGGCGCGATTGATATTGCGGTCGCTTGGCGAGGAGATGGAGGTGGAACGGGAAGACTACATTGATATGGCGACCGCAGTGAGTGGGTCGGGGCCGGCCTACGTCTTTCTCTTCATCGAGGCATTGACCGACGCCGCAGTCCATTTGGGCTTTTCACGGCCAATGGCCGAACGGATCGTACTGCAAACTCTGCAGGGGGCCGTCGCGCTGGCGAAAGAATCATCTGCCCACCCTGCTGAACTGAGGAACAAGGTCACCTCCCCGGCCGGAACGACCGCTGAAGCGCTGTACCAGTTGGAGAAAGGCGGTTTCAGAGCCGTGATTTCAAAGGCTGTCTGGGCTGCTTATCAAAAGAGCAGGAGTTTAGGAGGGCTTAGCAACCGATGAGCTTTCTGCGCATCTTTATCCCACTGTTGTTTAACCTCTACAGCTTGCTGATCCTGGCGCGGGTCCTGCTGTCATGGGTGAACTTGAGCCCGTACCACCCTGTTGTCACTTTCATCTACGAGGTGACAGAACCCGTCTTAAAACCTCTGCGCAACATCATCCCGCCGATAGGTATGTTGGACATTTCTCCAATCGCCGCTCTGATTCTTTTAAGAATCCTGGAGAGCGTCATTATGTCCATACTGCTAAATGTGTAGCAGTGGAAAGGGAGGCTCGTTCTCATGAATATCCGCAAATTGAGCGATCTGGCAAAACTCCGCGATCTGCCGGTGGAAAGAGCAGAACTCGGTTCGGCAATCGCCGTTCATCTGGTGCTCCAGTCGGCCCGTGACGAGATCATCCGGATTCACAACGAGATGGTCGAAATTGGTCTTACAGCCCCTTCGTCTGACGCGGGCGCAAACAAAGCACTTGTGAGCCTCCTGGCGAAGCGGCTGAGCGTCAGACCCGAGGCCATAGAGGTCATCGCGGGTCACGCAGCCACCGATAAGTTGGTGTCAATCATCGGATTGTCTCCACAAGAGGTGACAAGGCGTCTGACCTCAAAGGCTTAGTTTCTGTGGATAACTCGCCGTTTATTGTGGATAACTGGGGATAGATGGGGATAACTGATACCCCCGCGAGGTCTTTGGTTTGAGAAAAGCAGGAGTGATTGAGATTGTCCACAAAATAAACAACCGTCCACAGTTCCAGCGTCAGGAGCACAAAAGGTTGTCCACGACCTGTCCTGGTACGCAGAACTTGACCGACGGAGAAAAACGCCAGATGTGTCCGGAATGCCCCTGTTTGGCCCTACAGATAGTAACCCGCGAGCAGTCAGCGATGCATCCACTTCTCCACAACGCCTACTATGACTATTACCCATTATTACATTGAAATACTGAAAGGTGTATGTGGCCTGTTTTTGACAGAGGCCGTGATTTACCTTATACTGATTGAGCAATCGAACCCCCACTCTTCGGTTAGTTGGACTCGGACGAAAACAAAATGATCATCATTGCTCAGGGAGGAGGTGTAAAAGGGCGCATTACAATCTTCAACCCGATGGGAAGTTTGTGGTCATTGGTTTCTTGTGCATGAACGAGTGAAAGAAAGGAGACAGAACAATGTTGTCCAGAAGGAATTTTCTGGGAAAAACTGCGGGCTTAGGGGCATTGGTTGCAGGCTTTCTTGGCCTTGGGGGCAGCAGCGCCTTGGCAGCGCCAAGTGCCCTACTGCGTGCTCAAGGAGGGAAGAGCCGGCTTTACGATGTTTTACAGCGAGGCAAAGTGATCGTTGGAACGGGCAGCGCCAACCCCCCGTGGCATTTCGAGGATGAATCGGGGAACCTGGTTGGGATGGATATTGAGATGGCCAGGATTCTGGCTAAGGGGCTTTTCGACAACCCAGACGCTGTTGAGTTTGTTCGCCAGAAAGCCGACGCTCGTATTCCCAACTTGCAAAGTGACAAGGTGGACATCGTCATCCAGTTCATGACGGTGACCGCTCAGAGAGCGCAGTTGGTGGAATTCACCATTCCTTACTATCGTGAGGGCGTGAATGTTTTGCTGCCCAAAGACAGCAAATATAAC
>Ga0209101_1002557_pt1 | contig 11881 bp, 7 predicted proteins | sample ConPoolayeCmetaG_FD_185481 | JGI IMG/M metagenome (GOLD analysis project Ga0209101, IMG submission 185481) | Hot spring microbial mat communities from California, USA to study Microbial Dark Matter (Phase II) - Cone Pool mat layer C metaG... ... | reverse complement strand
GGACCGGTCGACCGCGCGACCTGACCCTTGCGAACGTGAGCGCGGCCGGAGTATTTCAGGACTCGAAGCTGTCCTTGCGCGAGCTGACGATCGAGGATGCCGGCGACGTCAAGCTGAGCGGCCTGCGTGCCGGCGGCGCATATGACCTGCGCACACGTCAATGGACGCTGTCGCTGGCCGCTGACCAGGTGCGCGTGGCGTCGAGCACGGGCATGCGCCTTGAGGCGAATCTGGCCGGCGACCATCAGCGCATCGAAGTCCGCGCGCTCGATGCCTGGGCGGCCGGAGTTCACGCAAGGGTCGGCGGTTCGTACGACTATCGGCTCGAGCAGCAGCGGGATCAGCAGCAGCCCCGGCCGCTTCAGGCCACCCTGACGCTGCGGCGCGATGCCTCCGCCGGCCCGGCCATCTGGCCGCTGTCGCTCTTGAACGGCGACGTCGAGCTGTGCGCCACGGCCGAGGGCCGGCTCATGCCGCTGGATATTTCATCCAACGGCGCCATTGTCGGTCGCGGTCTGGCCTTCGGCGGTCGGGCCGTCGGCGATCTCAGGTCAACCTTCCGCGCCACGGCCGATGCCAGGCTGGTGACGTTCCAGTCGCAAGACCTGACCCTGCCCGGGGTCAGCGCCTCAGCGAAAGCGAGATGGCGCATCGCCGAGAATGACGCCAGCGCCAGCGTCGAGCTGCGCGAGCTGGACCTTGCGCGCCTAGACGATCTGCTTCAACCCGCCCCCGGCCTCAAAGGCAGGCTGGCAGCCGAGGTGACGGTGTCATCGCCGTTGGCTCGGCTCAGCGCGGCCGAGGGCGCGGGCGACTGGCGCATACGCGACCTGAGCGCCGGCGAGCTGACCATGCAGCACATGGAGGGCAGGATCAGTCTGAAGGATCGCGTCCTGACGATCGACGAGCTGCACGCCCGTCAACGTGAAGGCGCCGTCCACGGCAGTATCAGCATGGACTTGCGTGAGCCTCAGACCGCGCGCGCCAGGCTCAAGCTTAGCCGCTGGCCGTTGGCAGTGCCGGCGGCGGACTTGGCCATGGCGATCGATGGCACCGCGGACCTGAAGCTGGACCTGGCACGCTTCAGCGCTACGGGCGAAGTCGAGGCGTCGGCGGATTTGCATTTCATGGCTCGGCATTCCGGCGCGATCACGATCAAGGCCAGACTCACGGGCGATGCGGCGGACGTGACCATCGTCGACGGCCAGGTGCTCGGCGCCCGCATTCAGGGGAGCGGACGGCTTTCGCTCATCCCCGATCGCTGGCACACGGCCGATGCCAGCGTCCGCTGGAGCGGGCTGGACCTGGAGAGACTGAAGGACTACTGGCCGCCGGCGCAGGGCCTGCGCGGCCGCTCGTCGGGCTCGGCGGCGTTCTCGCCGGTGGACGATCCGCGGCTGTCGATGCCGGCGCGGCTGGAAATTACCTGTGCGTTTGACGATGCGTGGTACAACGGGCTTCAATTGGGTCCAGAGGCCCTTGAGGCGCGCGTCCTGCTGGGTCGTGACCGCATCGTCGTCAACCCCGCGACCATCCATCTGGCCGACGGACAGGTGAAGCTGTGGGGGCGCCTGACGCGGCCTCCGCCCGATCCCAGGCGACCCGCCGCCACCACGCAACCGGCAGATCCACCCGTGCTGCTGGCCGAGGCGGAGCTTCGGCGGCTGGATCTGGTCCAGCTCGTGCGCGCCGTCGAGCCGGATGCGGAGCCGATGATCGGCCGGGTCAGTGGCCATCTGACCGCATACGGCCCTGCCACCGATGTCCGGCGCATTCACGCATCGGGGCAGCTCAGGCTGGAGGAGTCGGAGCTGGCCAACAGCGACATCATCGGCGCCGTGTACTCGGCGCTGCGTTTTAAGGTTGGGGGCGAGCCGGCGGGCACCGGTGAGGCCCACCTGCGGCTGGAAGAGGGCGAGCTGACGCTATCGCGGCTGATCTATCGAAACCGCGGGCTGGAAATCCGCGCCTCCGGCCGCCTCCACGACATCCTGCTGGGGCCCGACAGTCCCATGTCCGCGGACGTGGTCGGCAGCGCCCGGCCGCTGCGGGACATCCGCCTGCCTTTCGTGGCCGATCTAGACAAGGTGCTCAGTGTGCTGCAGGGCCACGTGAGCGCGATTCAGGTGGATGGGACGCTTCGCGATCCCCGGCCCCGTTCGGGCGCTCTGATAGACATTGGAGACGAGCTGCGGCGCATGATTCTGGGCGACGTGCAGGAGTCCCGCCGCGCGCCGGGCGAACGGTAGGGCACGCGCCGCTGGCGCCGGCGCGATCCCACACCGCCGGTCGGAAGAAAACCCCAGCCCCCGCCGGGCTGCTGACGCGGGGGCGTGAGACTTTCATCGGCCGGCGGTCCGGAATCGCGCCGGCGCGCGATGAAGCACGGGCTTCCTCGCGCTTCCTCGCCCGTGCCCGATGGCGTCGTGCCCCCACCCCATGAAAGGTTGTCTCCCCCGGGCCGGTTACACTGTCCGGTGGTGAGTCGAAGAAAGCAGACAGCCATGGATCTGATGGACAGGGTATCACACGTGGGCCTGGATAACCACAAGAACTTCAGCAGGCTGACGGCGCGGGACGCGAACAACCGTGTGCTGTTCCGTCAACGCCTGGACCACGGCGACCGCCGGAAGCTGCGGGAGGAATCGGGGCGGTTTCCAACTGGGAGGCCGCTGGTCCTGGAGGCCAGCTTCGGATGGGGCTGGATGGCCGACGAATGGACGGCGGCGGGGCACCAGCCGCACCTGGCCGGCAGCGGGAAGGTGGCGGCGTGGCGTAAGGCGCGTGGTCTGGCCAAGAGCAGGTGAAGCGTAACGTGCAGGCGGAGCGTTGGCGGACGGTGCCGGGGATCGGCTGGGTTCTGGTGTACACGATCCAGGTGGAGGTGGGGACAGCGATTTGCGGACGGCAAGCACCTGGCCAGCTACAGTCTGCTGGTGCCGCTGGCGGAGGACAGCGGGGAGGAGGACGGGTCGGTGCCGTTGGGGCGGCACGTGGGTCAGGCGGGTCGTCGGACGCTGAAGTGGGCGTTCATCGAGGCGGCGCAGAAGCTGTGGGTGCGGCGTGCGTGAGGAACGGGACGGACTACAGCCAGATGCCGCCCTGCCGTTGGGCCGCCGCGGCGCTCGCGTCGCTTCCCAGCATTGCCCTATCCTCCGTGGCGGCAGAGCGATTATACCGACCAGGGTCGGTATTGCGCAAAACCGGGCTTGACTGCTAAAAGCCTTTCATGGATAGCACCGGCGTCCTCGCCCGTGCCCCCGACTCTTCTCCGAGAGGCACCGGCAACCGAAAGGGGCGGACAACGGATTAGGCCGAACCTAAACCACCGCGCCACCTCTCGACTCTACCCCCGCGCACAACAGCCCGGGCGCGTGACCGTTTCTGCGGCCGGCGGTCCGAGATCTCGCTGGCGCACGACGTAGCACGGCCGTTCTCGCCCGTGCTGGCCATCGGGGGAGGGTCTCCACACTATGAAAATGCCAAACTCCAGGGCACGGGCAAGATGCGCAAGATGCCCGTGCTACGCGTGCTACGGAAAGCCCGCCGGCTGGTAGTAGCACGGGCGTCCTCGCCCGTGCCAACGAGGCTCCGCCACAGCCATCCTGACTCCAACCAACGCAGAAACTGTCACGCGCCCCAACAGCCCCCTGGCGCCCCTGGCGTCATTGTCAGCGACGGGGGTCTTTGTTATCATGCTGGTTCCTTCCTGCGCGGCCGCGTCGCGGGAACGCACCCACAGTTGAGGTAGAGTATGTCGTTAGATCCGAGTCTGAGAAGCGCCAACAGCCTGATCCGTCACCGCAATGTCCTGACCCGTGCCGAGCGCCTGGAGAAGCTGAAAGAGGATGAAAGGTGGAGCGAGGAACAGAGCGTCTTCGCCCTGCCCAAAGTTGCCCATCGCAAGGCCACATTGGCCGCCAAGGCCGGCAAGGCACAGACCGCCGAGGCCGAGGCCGGTGCCGCCGCTGCTGCTGCCGCGCCGGCGTCGTCGGCTGCCGCGCCTGCGGGCAAGGGTGCGGCCACTCCAGCCCCCGCCAAGGGCGCGGCCCCGGCCGCACCCGCCAAGTCTGCCGCAACCTCCGCACCCGCTGCCAAGGCCGCTCCCGCCAAGGGCAAGAAATAGCCCGCGGGCGGCCGACGGCACCGGCGATGCCCGCTGTGCGCCATGGCGGGCGCAGCCGAAGCCGAACGTCTGTGAAAGTGAGCCGCCATGCGCCAGCCCGCCGAGTATATCTCCAAGCGCTCCAGCGCCGTCGATGCCTCCGGCATCCGCAAGGTCTTTGATCTGGCCGCCAGGCTCAAGGACCCCATCAATCTCTCCATCGGACAGCCCGACTTCGACGTGCCCGAAGGGGCCAAACAGTCGGCCATGCGGGCCATCATGTCCGGCGAGAACCGATACACCCAGACCCAGGGCATCGCGCCACTCCGCCAGCGCCTGCGCGAGGAGCTCTCCCGAGAGTTCGGCCGCGACGTCGGCGAAGTGCTGATCACCTCCGGCGTTTCGGGCGGGCTGCTGCTGGCGCTGATGGCTGTCATAGACCCCGGCGACGAAGCGGTCTTCCTCGACCCCTACTTCGTCATGTACAAGCACCTGATGACCCTCAGCGGCGGCCGCTCGGTGGCGGTGGACAGCTATCCCGACTTTCGCTTTCATCCCGACCGCGTGGCGAAGGCGATCACCCCGCGCACCAAGGTGCTCATCCTCAATTCCCCCAACAACCCCACCGGCGCGGTCATGACCGCGGCGGAGGTGGAGGCGGCCGTGGACGTGGCCCGCCGGCACGGGCTGCTGATCATCTCCGACGAGATCTACGAGCCTTTCCTCTACGATGCGCCCGAGGGTCTGCCATCGCCGGCCAGACTGTATGAGAACACGATCGTGCTGCGCGGCTTTTCCAAGAGCCACGCCATGACCGGCTGGCGGCTGGGCTACGCCGTCGGCCCCCAGCCGATCATCGCGGAGATGACCAAACTCCAGCAATACACGTTCGTGTGTGCCCCATCGCCGTTCCAGCAGGCCGCCCTCACCGCCATCGACATACCCACCGCCGATGCGCGGGCGGCCTACCGCCGCAAGCGCGACCTGGTTTACGAGGGGCTGCGCGGCACGTTCGAGGTGGTGCGGCCGGACGGAGCGTTCTACATCTTTCCCAAGGCCCCCGGTGGCATGACGGCCAGCGATTTTGTGACCCGGGCCATCGAGAACAACGTGCTGATCATTCCCGGCAATGTTTTCTCGGAACGAGACACTCATTTCCGCATCAGCTACGCCACATCGGATCAGAAGCTGCAGGAGGGCTGCCGCATTCTTTGCCAGCTTGCGGGCCGCTGACAACGATCTTAAGCAACTGTCAATAAACGACTTAAGAATTAATCTGGGATATTCTAGACATAATCTATGGGAAAGTAGTATAATTGGTCATCCGGTACCCGACCGAGGAGCCACCATGACCAGCATCACCTGGAAAGAAAAGCTCGCCGACAGCATACCACAAGACTGGGCCAGCCAGATAGACCTCTTTGAGACCCAGATGGCACTGCGCAAACAGGGAAAAATCGACGAGAAAGTCTTCGCCGAAACCCGCCTGCGCCGTGGCACTTATGGCCAGCGCTACGACAACGGCCGCCGCCACGACGGTCTGACCACGCAGGAGCTGGTCTATCCCAACAATCCGCTGACCAAAGGCCCCGACACGCTGTGGGATGCCCCGGGCATGCAGCGAATCAAAATACCCTTCGGCGCCCTCAATCCACAGCAGATGCGGGTGCTGGCCGACCTGGCCGAGGAGTATTCCGACGGCATCTGCCACGTCACCACGCGACAGGACATTCAGCTCCATTTCGTCCACATAGAGGATGTGCCCTCCATCTTCCGCCGTCTGGCCGCCGTCGGCATCACCACCCGCGAAGCCTGCGGCAACTCGGTCCGCAACGTCACCGCCTGCCCCCTGGCCGGCGTGTGCCATACCGAAGTCTTCGACGTCTCCCCCTACGCCAAGGCTCTGGCGTTCTATCTTCTGGGCCACCCCGACACGCAGGATTTCGGGCGCAAGTTCAAGATCGCCTTTTCAGGCTGCCGAGACAAGCCCTGTGCGCTGGTCTCGATCCACGACCTGGGCGGCATAGCCAAAACCAAAGTCGTCGACGGCAAAGTCGTCCGCGGCTTCGAGCTGTACGTCGGCGGCGGGCTGGGTGCTGTGCCTCATCAGGCCAAGCTCTTCGACGAGTTCGTTCCCGAAGAGGAACTGCTTCCCCTGGCACGTGCCATCGGCCGGGTCTTCGCGCGCCTGGGCGAGAAGAAGAACCGTAACAAGGCACGGCTCAAGTTCCTGGTGGCCAGACTCGGCATCGACGAATTCAGGCGCATCGTTCTGGAAGAGCGGCGAACCATGCCGGAAGATCCAAGCTGGCGCAAGTTCTTCGACGAAATCCCCCGCTACCACGAAGGCCCCGGTCAGGAACTCGTGCAGCTCAACGGCCAGAAAAAGCCCCAGGGCTACGATCGATGGGCGGCCACCAATGTCTATCCGCAGCGTCAGAGCGGCTACGCGACGGTCACCGTCAAGCTTCCTCTGGGCGATATCTCATCCGATCAGATGCGCGCCCTGGCCGACATCACCCACCGCTACTGCGGCGACCACGCGCGCACCACCGTCGAGCAGAACATCACGCTGCGCTGGGTGCACCAGGACAAAGTCGTCAGTCTGTACAGAGAACTGCAGCAGATCGGCCTGGCCGAGCCCGGCGCCGGCACGATCGCGGATATCACTGCCTGCCCCGGCACCGACACCTGCAAACTGGGCATCGCCTCGTCGCGCGGTCTGGCCGGCGAACTGAGCAGGCGCCTGGCCGAACAGTTCGACAGCATGCCGCCTGCCGTGAAGAATCTGCGCATCAAGATCAGCGGCTGCTTCAACTCCTGCGGCCAGCACCACGTGGCCGACATCGGCTTCTACGGTAACAGTCGCAACGTGGGCGGTTACACGGTGCCGCATTTCCAGGTGATGCTGGGCGGCCGGTGGCGCGACAACGGCGGCTCCTATGCCCTGGCCATGGGATCGGTGCCGTCGAAGCGCATCCCGCAACTTATCGAGGCCCTGACCGGTCGTTACGTGGCCGAGCGCCAGGGCGATGAGTCGTTCCAGGACTGGTGCGCCCGCATCGGCAAAAAGCAGCTCAAGGAGATCGTCAACCAGTTCACGGCCGTGCCGCCGCATTCGGAGGACCCCTCGTTCTACAGCGACTGGGGCGACCCGCGCGAGTTCACCATCGGCGACATGGGCGTCGGAGAGTGCGCCGGCGAAGTCGTGTCACTGGCCCAGTTCGGCTTCACCCAGGCCGAGACCGAAGCCTTCGAGGCCCAGCTCCTGCTCGATGGCGGCGAATACCAGAAGGCCGACGAGCGCGCCTACCGGGCCATGTTGACCGCCGCGCGCACGCTGGTGCAGCTTCAGTGGCTGGATGTGCCCGATGATCCGAAGGTGATCGTCGACGAGTTCCGCAGGCGCTTCGTGGAGCCGAAGCTGTTCTGGGACCCGTATCACGCCGGTCAGTTCGCCAATTACCTTTTCAGCCGGCACGAATCGCCCGATACGCGCTATACCCAGGACACCGCGCACAAACTGGTGGAGGAGGCCAATCTCTTCATCGACGCGGCCCACAAGTGCCACGCCAGGTATCAGGCGTCGCTGAACGTACTCAAAGCCCCGGCGCCCGCCGCCAGCGCCGGGCCAACCGCATGAGCAGCGCGGCAGCCGACATGGAATCGCACAAGCTGATCGTGAAATTGTTCGTCGAGGATCCCTCGGCCATCCGCGCTGACGAGTTCGTGCCCATTTTTCACTCCTGGATTCAGATGCGCCTGGTTGCCGGACACCAGCTCATCGACGTGGCCGACTACAAGCACGTCCACGACGGCCCCGGCACGCTGCTGATCGCGCACGAGGCCAACTTCGCGATGGACCGCGGCCAGGGCCGCCTGGGGCTGATGTACGCGCGCAAGCAGCCCCTTGATGGTGCCTTCCGCCAGCGCCTGGCGAGCGTGCTCAGGATCGCGCTGGAGGCGGCCGTGCGGCTGGAGGAGGACGTGCGCCTCCAGGGCCGGCTGAGGTTCCGCGGCGACGAGCTGCTGCTGCGGATCAACGACCGCCTGCTGGCGCCCAATGTTCCCCAGACCTTCGCGGCGCTGCGGCCGGATATTCAGACGGTCCTGGCGGAACTGTACGACGGGGCCGATGTCTCGCTGGAGCACGACGCCAATCCCGAGCACCTGTTCGGGGTCTATGCCAAGGCGTCGGCATCGCCCTCGGCCGCGGAATTGCTAAGGCGCCTCGGCGGGCGGACATAGGAGCGCCGCTGTGCGGGTGGCCTCAATCGCAAATCAAAAATTGAAAATCAAAAATCAAAAACCGCCCCCACGGAGCAACCGAGGACAGAGATGCGCCAGTTCCCTTCTACTTGCGGCCATGGCAAGAGACCGTCGGACTGGCCAACTGAACGGTCTGCCCACGGGAGGCCTGCCGCCGATCTGGAGTGCAGGCGGCGCATGCCATCCTATGATTCGGTAGACTGTATTCTGTAGACTGTGGCCCGACGGCCAGAACGCCATGCAGATACGCATCATCGGTGAACATCCGCTGGCGCGCGATGGACAGGGCCAGTTCCTCTGCCGCATCGCCACCGTTTTCCCGCGCGCCCACACGATCGTCACCCTGCCCGGCATCCACGCCACCCAGCGCATGGCCTTCGTCGATGCCGTCAACGCCGAGCGGGCGGCGGCCGGCCTGCCGCCGCTGCGCGAGGCCGAGCAACTGGCCGAATGGGAGAACTCGGTCGATTTGGTGCTGGAGGACGGACTCATCCACATTCGCCCCGACCCGCGGAACATGGCGGCCGCGTTCGAGGCCGACGAGCTGCTTCAGGAACTGGTGCCCAAGGAATGCGTGCGCTTCCTGAACGCCACCGACGAGCGCGTGCGCGAGGCCATCAAGCGGCGGGGCGAGTGCTGGCGCATCAGCCCGGTGCCGCGCTCGCCCGACGACATGAAACGCATGATCCAGCACTCGCGCATCGGGATCGGCGGGCAGGAGATCTACTACTACAACCGCAGCCGCGGCACGCGCCTGCTGACCTACCAGGAGTTCTGCCGCCTGGGCGCGCTCGATGATGAGGCGCTGCGCGCCCACCTGCTGGAAATCCGCCGCTACAGCGGGCGGGGCAATCGACTGGGAAGCCCCGAGATCGCCTTCTTCACGGCCGATCCTTCCTTCTCCGCCGAGTCCTTTGCCCGATTCCAGTTCGACGGGATGGATGGCCCGGCCCTTCGCCGGGCCTTCGAGGAGCTGCGCGCCGCCTTCCGCGAGGCCGTCAAGCCGGAATACCGGGCCGACGACATCGAAAACCCCCAGTGGCGGGCGAAGATGTACGAGGCGCTGGCCGACCACACCGACACCACCGTCTCCGAGGAAAACCTGCTGGGACTGAGCCCCGAGTTCTTCATGCAGATCGACTGGCTGCCCGGCGCCCGCATTCAGGACGGCGAGGTGATCTTCGATTCGGTGCTGGACGACCCCGGCCGCCCTTGTGTCCACGCCCACGCCGCACGTCCCTGCGACGAAAAAGTCCGCGCCTTCATTTTCAACTTCATCCGCGAGTACGGCGATCTGGAATACATCAACGTCGGCCGGGTCGTCGGCTCCCTGTCGTTGCGGCCACAGCGGCAGCGGACCATCGAGGGGCGTCGCGACGTGTACATCGCCGAGATGCAGCAGAAAGGCTCGGACCGGCCGATCGTGCGCATGATCCGCATGCAGAAATGGGGCATCCGCGAACGCCTCGACGAGCGCAAACCGCTGTTGCGGGCGATGATCGAGTCGGAGGAGTACACCGAGTACGTGCTCGACCGTCGCCTGGCCTGCCGGCAACTGGGCATGAACCTCCCCGTGCGGATCACGTCGCGAAAGGTCCCCGAGACCTACGACGGAGTGCAGAGCGAACTGGCCGGAACCACCATCTGGTCGCCCTATTTTGAGCGCGACTACATCCAGGGGATGGCCACCGACAAGGTGCCCGACGCCCGCATGGAGGATCCCGTCTTCGCGGTGGCGCTGGCGCGCCTGCTGGGAGCGGCGGCCGCGCCGAACCTGATCGTGGGCCGTGCCGACGAGGATGGCCAGGTGGTCTTCGACGATGGGGATGAAGTGCTTCTGGCGGGGGAGAGCGAGGCGCCCCAGCGGCTGGTGGTGACCGACCACACCGGTTCGTTCGCCGATTATCGCACCGACCTGCGGCAGCTCGTGGTCCAGTACGCCCGCCCCGTGCGCCGCCGCGTCGGCAAGGTGCGCGAAATCAGGTTGTTTGCCGAGGTGTACATCCGGGCTTTCGAGCAGCGCTTCGCGGCCATCCAGCAGGAGTATCGCCGGCGCCGCCGGGCGTTCGATACGCTCTTCCGTGACCGTCGCCGCGACGAGGCTGGCAGCTTCGCCTACCGCTGGGAATGCGTCCTGGCACGACTGGATCGCGTTGATGCAGAGGAGCTTGGCTCAATTCTGAGAAGCCAGCTTCGCGATCTGCTTCAGTGATGCGATTTGCAGCGTCAGCAACACGCAGGGATTGAAAGCCCGGCCGTGCAGAATCTGCATACTTGGCAGCCTCATAAGAAGACAAAGCTAGCTTTTTGAGGCGTCTGAGAGGATGGCACGCATGTTGCTATATCGCTGGCAGCACTGGCGGTCCTCAATCCCCCGCCATACGGTGCGAAACTGACCGGGACCATCTCGGCGCTGGGTTCTCTCCTCCCCCCGACCAGCCCACGCCGAATGTATCCCGGTTTTTTTCTGCGCATCGATCGTGTTGCATGCCCCACAAAAACCGCCAGTTGGGCCGCCACGCCTTCATTGTGGCAGAAACACGAGCATGGAAGGATGAGTCTTCATGGCCGGTCCGATAAACGACAACATCGCTCCGTAGGGCAGCGTGCCGGGGGCGAAGATGTACACGCTCCGGGAGAACCGCCCGCTGCGGTCGGCCAGGATTCTGGCCAGCTCCTGGGGCGTGCCAACAGTGAACTTCAGATCGCCTTGTCCGTTGTTGTCGTCGATTTCGTCGGCCGGCAGGATGAGAGTGCCGGCGACCTGATGGTCGCGATAGAGCAGATGCGCCTCCCAGGGCTTGCCCAGGCGGGCGCCGCGGTCGCGAAGCTTCTCGTCGGGGAAAAAAGCGCGGTAGTAGAGATCACCCGGCGGCGGGGGCTCAATGCGGATGCCATCCGCATCATCCAGCACGGCCAGCACCTGATACACCTGGCGCACGGCGCCCAGGGTCATGGCGCGGTCCATCACCACGGTGACGAACGGATCGCGCCCGCCGTCGGTCAGACGCTCGAACTCGGCCAGCAGATGGATCAGCGTGGGACGCGGCAGCAGCGATGTTCCGCGGGCGTCAAGAAGCTCATAAGCGGCGCCCTGGGGGCCGCTGGCCCCCGGGGGCATGCTCACGCGCAGCTCCAAATCCACGACCCGCGGCGGTCCCTGGGGCCGCTCGGGGCGGATGGTAAGGCTCACCGGCTGGCCGGGCGTGAAGCGATACTGAGGGTTGAGCTTCTGGGTCCCGTAGACCGCGCTCTGCGGCGCCTGCCGCGGCACGTCCAGCACTGTCTCGCGGTTGTTGTAGTTGGAGGCGATCGACCTGGAGTCCATGGCGTCGGCGGCGTAGATGCGCTGCGCACCATCCTCCGGCTCGATCCAGTAGGACCCGACGAACACCAGCCCATCCTCGCGCATGGTGCGCCTGGCACGCTCGTCGTAGATCAGCCGCTCCACGCGCACGCGGGTCACCGCCGGTGCCTCGCCCTCGGCGCCGGCCGGCGGAGGCTGCT
>Ga0209101_1002556_pt1 | contig 11884 bp, 9 predicted proteins | sample ConPoolayeCmetaG_FD_185481 | JGI IMG/M metagenome (GOLD analysis project Ga0209101, IMG submission 185481) | Hot spring microbial mat communities from California, USA to study Microbial Dark Matter (Phase II) - Cone Pool mat layer C metaG... ... | reverse complement strand
TTTCCACCGCGATTTGCTGAATATCCACGCCGTAAATGCACTTTTGAATTAAATAGAGCTTGCGGCCGTAATCGGCGTTTTTGTCTTTGAATAATTCCTCAATTTGCTCTTTGGTTTTGCGCCGCACTTGCGGGTCGGGAATAATGTCAGCCACTTCCAGCTGTGCTTGTTTCCAAAGTTCATTGCCGGGGTCAATTTTGTTAAGAATAAACACCATTTTATTGAGCGCACCCATTGGAAAAGCACCGGAACCGACTGCCGGATCCACTATGCGGACACTCTCTACCAGCTTCACCAGTTTTTTTGATTCTGATTTACTGAATGGATTTTCATCACTTCCGGTAAAGAAAAGTGTCTCAAGCTTTTCATCAATATCTCTAACTCCTGATAAGCGGGTTTTGAAATACTCTTTAAGGGACTCGGTAACCATATAGTCCACAATTTCCCGCGGCGTATAGTAGCTCCCCGTAGCTTTGCGAGCAGTAGTGGAAGTTTCCGGATTGAAGCTCGCCAAAAGGTTTTCAAAGACGCGACCTAAAAGTTCAGGGTCAAGGGCGATATCGGCGTCGTCAGGCGAGTTTTCGTCAATAGTGAAGTTGAAGGAGGAGAGGATATTAAAAAGCCCTCTGACTTTATAGCTTTTGTTTTCTGTGCCGTAGTGTTTATTAAGATCTGCTTTTTTGTCGTCGCTAAAAAAAAGAAAATTAGGAATTTCCGGTTGGTATTCCCTTTTTCTTTCTGTAAAGCCGTCTATGTAAATATTGTTTCTGCCGTCATCAAGACATTCAAACAAACCTCCGTTCAGAAATGGTATATTACCGAAATAATCTTTTATTTTTTCAGGGCTTGTGAAAAGTTCATGATAACGATAGACATATTGATTGCCAAAATCGGGATTATATCCCTTACAGCCTTTAATCTCACTCCTAAACTGCCGTTCTTCTTTTTTTGTGCTTAATGTGGCAAAAAACAGGTTCTGCAGAATTGCTCGATAGTAAGTGGAGCTTTCGGAATTGGTATCTTTGAGAATTGCCTGAATATTTTTTTCCTCAAATAACTCTTTCGGCACCAAGCCGCGCTCCCTCATAAACCAAATAAAAATCATCCGCGTAATAAGCCGGATTACGGCAACATTCCTGCCGTTTTCTTCTTTCTCCGCGTCTTTGGGAAAGCGACAATGCTCAACCGCCCAGAAGTACCAGTTGGCAATATCCTCGTAAAATTCCTTCGTAACTTTTTCAACGGAAAACGCCTCTTTAATTTTGGCGAGCGAAGAGAAGTCGCCGTCGCCTATCCTTTGCAGGAATGTTTTGTTGGTAAGGCTGGGGCTGACAAAATAAGTAAAACGCCGAAAGGTGCTCCAGTTGCGGCGACGGCCTAAATAGCTAGCGTGAATTAAGCTGAAACGAAAATTGCCTGATCTGTCATAAAAAATAAAAATGCCGGCATCAGTCTGGGTATCCTTAAGAATCTTTTTGCCGAGTTCGTATTGCGCTTTCTTTCCGAACCTTTCAGAGAGGGCTTTTTTAACAGAAAACGAGCAGACTATCAGATTTCCGTCATCAAATGTAATTTCTTCTAACTTCTTGCCATCTTCAAAGTTATCATCTTCATAATGTAGTGATTGGTTAGGGTGCTGAAATTTATCATTTTTGGCACGAAAAAAGCGTGTGAAGTCCTCCGGTTTAAAATCGCTTATGATGTCTTGCAAAATTTGTCTGCTCATAGCTTTTGGTTTTCAACGGCAACAATTATTTCTTCTGAGAGGTTTTTCTGCCTTGCTTTTTCTTTTTCCAAATAATCAGCGCCAAGTTCATTTTTTAGGGTCTCAATTTCTTTGAGCGATTTCTTAAGCTTTTCCTCTGTTCCGCTTTCAAGATTGGCAATCCGGCGAAGGGTGTAATCGGAGAGCGTACCATAGTCGGTAATATCCTCCAGAAGCATCTTGAGAAAATCCTTTACTTGGAGTACTTCATCTTCGTGCTTGTGATAAATAAAAGTTCTGAGATTATTTATAGCTTGCTGTTCTAAACTTTGCTCGCTTACTGGGCCAACGCGATAGTCGCGGAAGCTCTTAATTTTCTCGTAGACATACCAAAACTTTTCGCTTATTTCAAGAGGTTTTGTTTTGGGTTCGCAAGCAATTTTTTCAAACGCTTCCTCAAATGTAATTTGAAACAACTCGTATTTTTTGTTTTCTCCATAACGTGCTCCGCGAAGATAAAGCCGACCCTTTTTGAGAAAAACAAGAAGCTCGTTTTCGCTGGATTTTTTGGCCACCTTAACGCGAGGTGGAAATTTATCTAACGTAGAGATTAAATCAGGATGACTTTCTTTGATTTTCTCAAACTCTTTAAGCGCGATGGTGTAAAAACTTTCTTCTTCCAGTTTGTCTGGGTTTTGTTGAATTCTGTCGTAAAGTTTAGCCGCAGTTGGTTCCTCGTCTATATCGAAAATCTTTGCGTCCTCACCTAGCGTATTATGAATTAAAAACATCTTATTGCTGGCGATTTCCCGTGATTTCACCAGTTCAGCTCCCCGCTCGGTGGGAAAGAAATTGACAATATACAACTCATCAAAAACCTTTTTACTGATTCGGTTGATACGGCCGACTCTCTGAATAACTCGAACTGGATTCCATGGAATATCGTAGTTGATAATCATTCCAGCGCGGTTCAGGTTAAAGCCTTCGGAAATTTTGTCGGAAGCAAGAAGAAGTGAAAAATTATTTTCTTGTTTGGCGAAAGAGGCATCAAAATCTTGATTAAGCGCTGATAACTTGTGCGCAGTAAGATCGCCAGCAATAGTTAGCAATTTGTCGCCAAACACTTTTTTCAGCCGAGGCTCCAAATACTTTACTGTGTCAAGATATTCAGAAAAAATGACAATCTTACGGTTCGGTTCTTTTTTGAATTGGGATTTTAGATTTTGAATTAAGCAGGCAGTTTTGGGGTCATTTTCAATCAAATCGAATTTGTGCTAAGACACTAAAATCTCATTGAACATCTTTAGATCAGACTGAATATCGTTCAAAAACTCATTCCTGTGCTTAAAGTCTGAAAGTTTATAGATTTTATGGTTTTTAGGATACTGACCAGCGTTTATTTTTTCTGTGTACTCATCCAAATACTGTTCTATTTCTTCGGGGTCTTTATCGTATATTCTGTCCAGTAAATTCCGGTCCATAATATAACTATCGGTTTTTTCAATAAACTTTAGTACTGACTCAGTGATATGTTTAAAATTTTTCAAACTTTGCTCAAACGAGCCAAATGAGCTTTCAAATCGCTTTACAAGCAAACGACGCATAAAGTCGTATAAGTTACGCTGTTGGATAAACTCAAAATTTTCTTTATCAGTTAGCTTCTCTCCAGAAATTTTTTCTTTCTCTTTTTCGTATTCAAACGGCCGATAAATTGCACCTTTGAATCTAGCACCTTCATCAGGCTCGCCAAAGTATGTACTGATAACACTATCGTAAAGTTCCGATTGTTCTTTTGTCAGCTCGAAAAACCATTCCTTTGGATCAGCAATCTTTGAAAGATCTTTCACTTCTTTTTTATAGTGAGGATTTTCTTCAAGGTCTAAACGATTCCGGCGAATGGTTACCGGCTCAATTACATCGCGAATCTGTTTTGAAAGATATTTAGATCGTTGCTTAACCTTTTCCAATCCAGCTTGCTTGCTAAATTTTTCTTCAAAGAATGCTTCATAGTAGTTATGGGCCTTTTTTAGCTTCAGTTCGTTCGCTGAATCCCAATACTTCTTGATATAGCCGAGCCGATCAAATGCTCCCTTAAATAATTTGAATCGGTCAACTAAACTATTCTCCAGTGTGATAGATGACTTTTTAGGGGTAATAAAGAGTTTAAGTAATGACAGTATGTCTCCGGGACGATTATTAAATGGTGTGGCAGTAAGAAGAATTACCTGCTTGTCGCGACAGATATTCTTTAGATACTCGTAATTTTTCGTGTCTTGATTTCTAAAGCGGTGCGCTTCATCAACAACGATGACCTCTATATCTTTTGCCTTTTTCGCAAACTCTTGGAGTTTCTCTAAGTCGCCCAACGACCAGACTTCCCAATCGTGAAGACCAAATTGCTCCTTGTACATATTCCAACCAGAGTCCTTTTTTCTTGGATCACCCATTAGGCCAGGCGGACAGATAATTGCTCCTCGCTTTCTTAATTCTTTGGCAATGGAACAAGCAATAATTGTTTTGCCCAATCCTACAACATCAGCGAGAATAACACCGTTATTATTCTCAATGATTGCCAATGCTTGGCGAATTGCGTCCAATTGGTATTGGTATGGAATATAGCCATTGTCTTCCAATGTTTTTACGAGCGATTGTCCGATCTCCCTTTTCTCAAAGGAATCAAGATAAATTTTTAGAACCAAGACGAATGCCTCAAACGGAGTAATTTTCTTTACTAGGGTTTCTTTTTCAACTAACTCAATTAACCTTTTCTTTAGAGTGTCGCTTTCAGTGATTTTAACTGCTTCGTTCCATAAAGTATCGAAATATTCTTCGGCATTCTCAGTACCATAATCACTAATTTCCACATTAAATTCTTCCTGAGTCATTAGTCCGGAGCTTGTAAGATTGCTACTTCCGGTAATGAAAAGGTTTTTTCGCACCTGCCCGCTTTGTAATTTGAAAATGTATAGTTTTGCGTGATTTGGGTGAAAGGTTTTTCGAATAATGAGGCGATCTTTTTTGATAAGCTCAACAAAGAATCTGACTTGTTCATAGAACTCTTGAGTATCAAACTTTTCTGTATTGATTGTTTTTTTCAAAGAGCTAAAAAATCTTTGACTTATTTCTTCATTAGATAGATGGCCGTTTTGATCATCCGGATCAGAATATTCAACCAGCTGATAATTCAACTTATCAACATTAAGTCCAACCAATACCTTTATTACTACTTTAGGGTTTCGTTTAAGTTCGGTATAGAGTTCTCTTATACCAGAGAAATAAAAGAAGCCGACTAAAAACTTTAGCTCGTCGCTTTTATTAACAAGCTCAACAAGCCGTTTTTTTAGATTTTCTGCCTCACTATTCGTGATGAAATTCTTCATGCTTTCTATTTGATTAAATCACCCACACTCACTTCAAGCGCGTTGGCGAGCCTGGTGAGTGTTTCAATGGTAGGATTTTTATTCACGCCCGACTCAATACGGATAACCGTATTCAAAGATAAATCAGCGAGCCGAGCCACTCTTTCTTGGGAGTAACCCTTTTGTGTCCGCAGTTTTTTGAAATTTGAAGCGATTTTACTATTTGACATAGGATTGTTTGCTATATAACATTAAGAGATATAAACTATATGATAGGACATATTCATTAGAAATTATTATGGTATCTTATTTTATCAGATTTGACAACCTTTCAAGGAGTTCCGCCTTGTTGCGCGCGCGCACGGGTGGCGTGGGGCAAGCGCAACTATAAATCAGAAGCTCCGCAAAAAAATTTTAGGGCGAAGACCAAGCAGGCGGGCAAAAAAGGATAGCGGCTGGGGGAAGGAATTTTGCCCGCCTGCTCACCGCGCGTCGAAGGCGCGGCTGGGGTGAGAGCGTTTCCGCCTCCACGTTTTAGCGCCGAAGCAAGAAACTCGCAACATACAATTTGGCTCCCCGGCTAGGATTCGAACCTAGAACCTTCTCGTTAACAGCGAGCCGCTCTACCGTTGAGCTACCAGGGAATGCTTTTTAACAAAAGTAGTATACCAGCCAATTAAAACTAGTTCCAGTCTTTCATTTATAACAAACCTATTTGTTGTCGCTCCCTTTTATGGCGGCTTCTATTACATCTTTTGGTAAAGACGCGGCAGATAACAGAGCCTTTCTCACAACAGATCCGACCTCGCTCCCAACGGCATCGGCTGCCTTTATGGCTGCAACAGCCGCCGTGCCTGCCGCTTCTGCTGTTGAAACGCCAAGATTGCCTGCTGTCTTGATTGCGGACTCAACAGCACTAACCGCGACACTGCCAACGTCACCACCTACTTCCACGGCTCCTGAAATGGCGCCTTGAATGGTATTTTGAACAGCGCTCAAAATATTTCCTCCTGCTTCAGCAACTGCACTAATTGCGGCGCCAACAGAAGAACCTGCTACATCAACTATTGATCCACCCAACTGACCTGCTGCGCTTACTGCCCCAGTAACCACTTCAGATACTGAACCCAAACCCGCAGAGGCAACTTCACTCAAATCACCTAACACTCCGGTCACCTGATTTTTAACTGCATTACGCAAGCTTGAAAGAACGTCGTCAGTTCCTTTAACAGTAGCAACAACTGTATTTCTTACTTCTTCAGATAATTTGCTAAGCATAATATCACCTCCCTTTTTGCACTTCATTTTACCAACAAGGGAAAAAGAATTAAAGCATCAAACCAATAAAAAGTTAATCTAAATAATCCTGAAGTTTTCTTCTCCTTGAAGGGTGCTTCAGTTTGCGCAAGGCTTTTGCTTCAATTTGCCTTATTCTTTCACGAGTAACCCCAAAAACCTTACCAACTTCTTCAAGTGTTCGCGGCTGACCGCCATCAAGCCCAAAACGAAGCTCAAGCACTTTCGCCTCGCGCTCTGAAAGAGTTTGCAAAACTTCATCCAAATGATCTTTTAAAAGCTGTCTAGAGGCCGCATCAACAGGTGTTGGTTGGGATTCATCTGGTATAAAATCTCCAAGCGAACTATCTTCATCCTCGCCTACTTTTGTATCCAAAGAAGTAACCTCTTGAGAAATTTTAAAAATCTCACGCACCCTATCTGCAGGTATACCAAGCTCCTCTCCAATTTCTTCCGCTGTTGGTTCACGACCAAAAGACTGCATTAAACGCTGACTGGTTCTGTAAAGTTTATTAATAGTCTCGACCATATGGACCGGAATCCTTATGGTTCTGGCCTGATCCGCAATTGCACGAGTAATAGCCTGTCTTATCCACCAAGTAGCATACGTACTAAACTTAAAACCCCTCCTCCAATCATATTTTTCGACAGCGCGAATTAGGCCTTGATTTCCTTCCTGAATTAAATCAAGAAGAGACAGTCCTCTGCCGATATATTTCTTGGCAATTGACACAACCAACCTTAAATTGCTTTCAATTAGTTTGTCTTTAGCTCTCTTGGCTCCTTTTTCAAAATCTTTAGCTAGTTCAACTTCTTCTTCAGCATCCAAAAGGGGGTACTTGCCGATTTCTCGAAGATACTGTCTTACAGGATCGGTTGACTCAAGACCTTCAAGCTTTGTGAGAAGCTCTATTTCTTGGTCCAAAATAAGACGCGCTTTGTCCGAAGCAGCACTTTCTCCTTCAACAGACTCAAAAACATCAATGTTGTTGGCCAGAAGAATGGAATACATCGCATCCAGTTCATCTATTCTGAATTCAGCATCCGGAAAATTCTCTAAAATCTCATCTTGGGTTAAAAACCCTTGCTGTTTACCCTTATTAATCAACTCTTCTGTGGATTTTCTAATAATTGAAGACATAAGAAAAAAGACGAGAAACCTGCTCGCCTTCCCAATTATACACTTAAAAACAATTATTACAAGACTTTAGAGGAAACACTAATTTTTTGTTATTTCTGAAAGATTTCTGGAAAGTAAAATAAATTCTTTCTGCAATTTAGTTAATTCCTTTTTGTCCCCTTTTTCTTCGAGCAATGCAATTTTGCGGCTTAATTCGGTTAGTTTTTCCTTCAAAACCAATTCTTTTAGCTCCTTTTTAACCATTTCCACCTCACGAGAGGAGTCTGAAAAATCCTGCATGACAAGTGTTGCAAAACCATCTTTTAATTCTGGGGGGAGAGATTTTCCAAATTCAGACAGGTTAATCTTTTCCGAACCAGGATATTTTTTAATTTCTCTGGCTATCTTTAAATTTAGTGGCGTTAGTAAATAATCTTCTATATTGTCATCTAAAATATCCGGTTTGTTGATAGAAATAGCCAAAAGACGCTCTTCTAAAAGTTCACGCCTGGTTTTAATAGGCCTTTTTTCTTCTACTTTTTGTACGGCTATTTTTGTTACACCTCTTTTTTCTACTTCACTCAAAACAGAATCTAACGGAACACCAAGTTTAATTGCCGTTTTTTGAGCGTAATGCGCTCGAACTATGCCGTCTTCGATTGTTGAAATAATCGGAACAATCTGCCTGCTTGCCTTCGCTTTCCCTGCGCCAGTTGTCAAATCAAATCTCTTTACTGCAACCGAAATAACAAAATCCCATGCATCTAAAGAATTTTTAAGGGAAAGCTTATAACCATCCGGGTCAGCTCGAGCAAATTCATCTGGGTCTTTAAATTTTCCTAAATCTGCAACCCTTACCTCAAGCCCTGAATTTTGGGCAAAACCAAGTCCTCTTATTGCGGCTGTATCTCCAGCAAAATCCGAATCCAAGGCCATAATTAAGGAGTCAGCAAATCTCGCAAGTATACGCACATGTTCAATGGTAAGCGCCGTACCTTTAATTGCAACAATATTTTTTACTCCCGCCTGCCAAGAAGACAAAAAATCAAACTCTCCTTCAACCACGACTGCTTTGCGAGTTTTTCTAATTTCTTCCTTTGTAATGTTTAAACCATAAAGAGAGGTACTTTTATGATAAACAGGAGTTTCGGGTGAATTTATATATTTGCCAGAACGTCCATTGTCATACTCTGGAAGAATCCTTCCCGCAAGAGCAATTGTTTCACCGCGGTGATTATGTATTGGAAAAATCACGCGTTCGCGAAATCTGTCTACACAACCCCTATCAGTTTTAAAAACAAGCCCAGCTTTCTCCAAAATCTCCCCTTTTACATTTTTTTTAGTTAGAGTGTTAAACAAAATACTTTTATTACTAGGGGCGAATCCAAGTTCAAATTTTTCTATCGTACCCGCATTTATTCCTCTTTTTTTTATCAAATAATCAAGACCGGGCCTACCCAAAGCGTGTTTTGTTAAAATATAGTGATAAAACTTAGCGGCGAGCCGGTTTGCTTCAATAATCTGAGAATTAATAGTAACATCTGCAGTTCTTCTAGGCTTTAATTTTATCCCCGCCCTTTCAGCCAAATATTTTAAGGCTTCATAAAAATCCATACCTTCATGCTTTTGCAAAAAAGTATAAACATCACCAGACTCTCCACACCCAAAACACTTAAAAATCTGAAGTTCGGGGGAAACCATAAAAGATGGGGTGCGCTCTTCATGAAAAGGGCAAAGACCTTTAAAATTGCGCCCTGCTCTAACCAGTCTTACATACTCTCCAATAATCGCCACAATGTCGATTCTTTCTTTTACCAATGCCGCATCATCCATATAGGGTTTAGTATACAGCAAGTTATTTTTTGACACCGTAGCTAGTTATTCAGGACATCCATCAGAAGCTAAATCCTTTTTAATTCTTTGATAGCCATACTCCAAAAGCTTTTTCAGTGGTTGCGTTAGATTGCCTTCTTCTTTTTCAACTGTTTCTTTACGTAGGTTTTTCTAAATTCAATAAATTGAGGGAATTGTTCTAAAAACTCCGATTGATTTCTTTAGGATTTTTCCGAAAAACCTCTTTTCTTCTTTACTTAGATTAAAAATATTAGCAACACTCAATGGTTTTTCTTACTGCATTATCTTTATCATCTCCTGCAAATTTTAGGAGAGAGAGCATTGTTGGTTGATAGTTTGGTATTAGCGTAATTTTACCTTCTATTATGAGTTGCAATCGAAACAATTTTAAAAATATCGTCGCCAGCCCTAAGCGCTTCTAATAATTTTCTAAACATATATGCTGTTTCTAGGTTCGTCTTTTCTTGGATCATTAAGAGTTTTGCTAACAAGATTAAAAATTTTATACTATATTCGCCCTTTTTACCTAACTCTTCATATTCCAAAATCTCCTTTTGATTTTTCTCTAAAAGACTCTTGAGGCTTAAAACTTTTCTTCTTTCTTCATCACTTTTCATGGGTTTAATCTTTACCCATATTTGAATAAGAAAATCTAAAAATCGTCTTGTGTTTTCTCTATCGGCATGCATTTTAATAAGGATGTCGACGGCCCAGTGAATATGTTTTGGTGTTCTAATATTTGACCATTTGCCTTTTTCTTTCTGTCTGTATTTGATTAAAATATCATACTTGCTAAGTCTTCCTTGATAAACCCCAACAATAAATCGACCGTTAACTTGTGCTACAAACAAAGGATTATTTACTTTCCCACCCCTATTAAAAGTCATTGAGGGTAAATCATTGCTTTCTTTATTATTCATAGTCTTTAAATAAATTCTGTTTGTGACTTAAATTTCGCTCTAATTCCTCAAAACGTTTAATAGATAAATCTAGATATTTCTTTTCTGTATCAATCCCTATAAATTTCCTTCCTAAAAGATGAGCAACAATTCCAGTAGTTGAACTGCCGGTAAAAGGATCTAGGATTAAATCCCCTTTTTTAGTAGACGCAAATACAACCCTTTTTAACAACTCTTCTGGTTTTTGGGTAGGGTGTTTGCCAAATTTTTTTTCTATTGCTTTTGGGGTATTGATTGCCCAGACAGATCGCATTTGCGAATTTGGTTTTTTAATAAAATCTTCGGGCCAGTTTCCTTTTTTCATTAAATCATAATTAAAAATATGTTTAGCTTTTTTATCTTTTTTTGCCCAAATAAGCGTTTCGTGGCTTGCTGTAAAATAACGACAGCTTAAATTAGGCGATGCATTTGGTTTAAACCAAGCAATATCATTAAGAATATGATAACCGGCAAGCTGTAAGGCAAAACCACATTGATAAATTGAATGATATGTGCCGCTAATCCAGATAGTTCCATTAGGTTTTAAAACCCGTTTTACACTTTTAATCCATTGAAGATGAAATTCAAAATCTTTTTCTAAGCCATTGCTTTTATCCCATTCCCCTTTATTAACACTAACGCGTCTTCCGGCATGAACAGTAAAACCGCCATTAGATAGCAAATATGGAGGATCGGCAAAGACCATATCAATAGAATTTTCGGGAAGCTCGGCAAGAATATCTAAACAATTAGCATGATAGAGAAAAAATCCATCTTTTTCATAGTATGGCTTGAGCTTTACTTCTGCTTCTTTCTTGATATTTTTCTGTGCCGTCATTAAATTTTGCATATTTACTTTATCAACTCCTCAATATTAACCCTTAACGCTTTAGCAATTTTAGCCATTACTAAAACTGAAGGTTTTTTGATAACTCCACTTTCAATTTTAGTTAAGGTAGTATATTTGACACTGGATTTTTTAGCAAAATCCTCTTGAGATAAACCTTGTTTTTCCGGTACTTCTTTATGTTTTCTCCAATGTTATTTTCTCTTGTCATATTTTCAATATATTGAAAACAAATAAATTAAAATCAAAGAAGGTAACGAAATAATGAAAAAATCTTTCAACATCTTGCTTGGCAGAATAAGTACAAAAAAATCCAATCTTAAACTTAAAACTATTGACGAGATATCCTTTATGGTGAACCAGAAACCTGCTTTTCGGCTGGCGGGACATCGTAAACAATGTCAGAACCATTATACAAAATTACTCTGGTTACATCCACATCCCCGACTTACAGCCACAGTTGGCTATTTGCTCGACCACCTAATTCAATTCACACTTAGCGACCTAAAGAAGATTTACGACCAATGCCTATCATATGACGAGCATATTCGGCTGGTAGCATAGTCTGAAAATCTTTTTCTTTTTGTAAAAACCGAATAAACAAATCTAAAGATTGTTTGTCGCCTAAGTTCATAGTTTGGACAAATCGAATATAGGTGTTTAGAAAGTAATTTATACCGATAATTTGAACATCTTCAAGAGGTGACATCAGTTGTCTTAAACTTTTGTCTGTATAAAATATTTTTTCGATGCTTTCTTCAGTCG
>Ga0209101_1002555_pt1 | contig 11886 bp, 8 predicted proteins | sample ConPoolayeCmetaG_FD_185481 | JGI IMG/M metagenome (GOLD analysis project Ga0209101, IMG submission 185481) | Hot spring microbial mat communities from California, USA to study Microbial Dark Matter (Phase II) - Cone Pool mat layer C metaG... ... | reverse complement strand
CGGTTGGGGTGCGGGTGGGTGTTTCCGACGGCGTGGGCGTCTCCGAAGGTGTCGGAGTATCGCTGCTGGTCGGCGTGAACGAGGGGGTCAACGTAGGGGCCAGGGCGGTCTGCGTGCCGCTAGCGGCAGCTACCGCCACCTGATCCTGCCGTACTCGCAGTGTCACCCCGCCCGTGATCAATAGCGCGCCGATCCCCAGCGTTATCAGCAGGGCTGGTAGCCGGTTCTTCGATCCGCGGATGGCAAACAGGCGCTCGAACAAAGCAGACTCCACAAGACATTGTTAGGAAATCACTCCCTCTGCGTGGATACCTGGGCACGCAAAGCACGGAAAGCGCGCAGGACGCAGAGGGGCAACCAACGCTTTGCGCGCTCCCGGAGTTTAGCGCCGGGATTATACCATCTGCGCCAGGGCGGGTGGTAACGCAGGGTTTGCTACCGTGCAGCTATAGTACGCTCCATCAAACAGGCTCTACGGGCATACCATGTTCTCCTTCATGGATGCCACTGCCCCAATCGCAGCCACGATATCCGCCCAGCACATCCCCCAGCTCATGATTGTTGCTATTCCCACTCAATCGTGGCCGGGGGTTTGCTGGTTACATCGTACACCACGCGCACCACGCCCGGCACTTCATTGACGATCCGTGCACTGGCCCGCGCTAACAGGTCGGGTGGCAGGCGGGCCCAGTCGGCAGTCATGAAGTCGTCGGTGGTGACGGCACGCAACGCAACCGTTTCCCCATAGGTGCGGCCATCACCCATCACGCCCACGCTACGCACCGGCAGTAGCACGGCGAACGCCTGGGCTGTCTCGTCCCGCAGCATCCCCGCGGCGAGCAGCTCCTCAACGAAGATGGCATCGGCAGCGCGAAGCCGCTCCAGCCGTTCCTGCGTGATCTCACCTAGGCAGCGGACCGCCAGCCCTGGCCCTGGGAAGGGTTGCCGCCACACGATCTCCGCCGGCAGCCCTAGTGTCTCCCCGACCCGCCGCACTTCGTCCTTGAACAGATAGCGCAGCGGTTCAACCAGCTCGAAGGCCATATCGTCAGGCAGCCCGGCTACGTTGTGGTGCGATTTGATCCGCTGCGCCTGAGCGCGATCGGGGGCGGCTGACTCGATCACATCCGGGTAGATCGTGCCCTGTGCCAGAAACCGGATAGCCCCCAATCTGCGGGCCTCTTGCTCAAAGTACCGTACGAATAACTCCCCGATGCGCAGCCGCTTTTCCTCAGGGTCGGTGACACCACGCAACGCGCTGAGGAAGTCCTGGCTGGCGTCGACTGTCACCAGGTTCAGGCCCAGTGCACGTTGGAAGGTGCTGATTACCTGCCTGGCTTCGCCCTTACGCAGCAGACCGTGATCGATGAATACGCTCACCAACTGGTTACCGATTGCGCGGTGCAGCAAGGCTGCTGTCACCGACGAATCGACACCGCCCGATAATCCCAGTAACACACGCTCCCTGCCAATGCGCGTGCGGGCTTGGCTAATGGCTTCCTCAACAAAGGCCGAAGGGGTCCAGTCTGGGGTGCAACCGCAGATACGTAAGGCAAAGTTAGCAAGGATTTGTGTGCCATGGGAGGTATGGGAGACTTCAGGATGGAATTGGATTCCATACCAGCCGCGCGACACGTCGCCCATCGCAGCGATGGGTGAATTCCCGGTGCGGGCCAGAGGGGTAAAGCTACGTGGCGGCTCCTCGATGCGATCGGCATGGCTCATCCACACATCGAGCACGGCGGGCAAACCTTCCCACAGCAGCACACCGGGAGTCGTCTCCAGCGCTGCAGGGCCATACTCGCGCTGTGCAGAGGCCGCCACCTGCCCGCCAAGCGTATGAGCTAGGAGCTGCATCCCATAACAGATGCCCAACACCGGCACGCCAAACTCAAGCACAACAGGCGGCAGAGTCGGCGCACCCGGCTGGTAGACGCTGGCCGGGCTGCCTGAGAGAATGATCCCTTTCGGATTCAGATCGCGGATGCGGTTAGGAGGCACATTCCAAGGGAGTAACTCGCTGTACACACCGATCTCACGAATCCGCCGGGCGAGCAACTGGGCAGTTTGGGACCCGTAATCCAGGATAAGGATCGTGTCGTGGGGCATGGCTAAGTCAGTCCGCAAACGTGATCGTGTCGCCTTCCATTGCGACGATCGTGGCCAGCGCCTCAATGCGTGTATCTAGCTCGGCAAGATAGCTGCGTCCTCCCTCAAAGGTCTTCTCGACCACACAGATCACCCCCGCTAGCGACGCCCCAGCTCGCAGCACGATCTGAGCCAGCGCATAGATGGTCTTGCCGGTGGCAAGGAAGTCATCCACGATCAGGACGCGGTCGCCTGCGTGGATAAACTCCGGCGAAACCATCAGGTTGACCTCGTCGCCTTTGGTGTGCGAGGGGGCTGTCTCAACGTACACCGGCTCCTGCATGGTGATTGGCTTGTGCTTGCGTGCATAGACGACTGGCAGGCCCATCTCGATCCCGGCGACCAGCGCCGGGGCAATGCCAGACACCTCGGCGGTCAGGATGCGCGTCACCCCGGCATCCTTGAACCGGCGAGCGATCTCGCGGCCCATGGCGGCCATTAACGCAGAGTCAATCTGATGGTTAAGGATGCTGTCAATCTTGAGGATGCCCCGACCCAGATTCTTCCCCTCTGCCAGAATGCGAGCCTTTAATTCCTCCACGTGCTTCCCCCTGGTAGAGCAGACGACGCCTTATTGTAGTCCCCCAGGCACAGGGCGCAATTGCGCGGAATCATTTTGGCACGTGCCTAAACACCCTTTATACTGAGAATGAAGACAACTGCTGCTGCAGAGGGCGAATCGATGAGCGTCCCACCCTGGGAAGAGGTTGACCATACTGCCGACTGGGCACTGCGCGTGCGCGGCGATGACCTGCGGGCGCTGTTCGAGCACGCTGCGCGCGGTATGATGAGTCTGCTAGGCGATTCTGCACCGACGCAGGTCACGCTGCGAGAGACAATCCGCGTTCAGGCCCCCGATGCAGAGGCGCTGCTGGTGAAGTGGCTCACCGAGCTGCTGTACCGGGTCGAAGAGCAGGGGATCGTGTTCTCCGAGATTCGCGTTCAGTATGTGGATGGCACCGCGCTGGAGGCAGAGATCAGCGGCGGACCACCGCAGGAGGCGCTTCGCAAGCACATCAAGGCGGTGACGTATCACCTGCTGGCTATTCGCCCGGCCGATGCAGGTTTGGAAACAGTGATCGTATTTGATGTTTAGGGGTGAGGAAACGATGGCTATCCGCAAGCAGGATTTCAAGCGTGTCTCCGAGTTTGTGTGGGAGGTCCCGGCCACATTTCGTGAGGATATGCGCGTCCCGGCGCGGCTCTATGCCAGCGAACCGCTGCTTGAGGCAGCGCTGTCGGACGAATCGGCCACCCAACTGGTCAATTCCGCGACGTTGCCAGGGCTGGTAAAGTACGCTCTTGCTATGCCGGATATCCACCAGGGATATGGATTCCCTATCGGGGGCGTTGTTGCCTCGCGCACCCTGGATGGCGTCATCTCACCGGGCGCGGTCGGCTACGACATCAACTGCGGCGTTCGTGTGCTAGCAAGTCAGCTCACCCTAGCGGAAGTCGAGCCATACCTACCCGCACTGGCCTCGGAATTGTACCGTACCTGCCCCAGCGGGGTCGGCAAAGGGGGTGGCCTCAACCTGAGCGCCAAGGAGTTCGAGAAGCTGCTGCTGCGCGGCGCGGAGTGGGCACTTGATGCAGGCTACGCTGAGCGTCAGGATGTGCAGCGCACTGAGGAAGGCGGGCGGCTCAAGGGCGCCGATCCGGCCCACGTTAGCAAGCGTGCCTGGGAGCGTGGAATCAGCCAGGTGGGCACGCTGGGTGCGGGCAACCACTTCATCGAACTGGACGTGATCGATGAGGTGTACGATGAGGAAGCTGCCGCCGCGATGGGCATCGCCGAAGGGAGAATCGTGGCCCAGATTCACTGCGGCTCGCGTGGGTTCGGGCACCAGATCTGCACCGACTATGTGGATGAGTTCCAAGGGGCTGTCCACAAGTATGGGATCAAGTTGCCGGACCGCCAACTGATCTGTGCACCGTTCCAGTCGCCAGAGGGGCAGGCGTATTACGCTGCGATGTGTGCAGCAGCCAACTTTGCCTTCGCCAATCGCCAGGTGCTGGCCTATCATATCCGCCGGAGTTTTGAAGTTGTGCTGGCAAAATCGGGCCTAGACTCTCATCTGCACCAGGTTTACGATATTGCGCACAACATGGCGAAAGTTGAGAAGCATAGGGTGGACGGTAAGGAAACCGAGGTGGTAGTGCATCGCAAAGGGGCCACGCGCGCCTTCGGCCCCGGCTTCGAGGGATTACCACCGGAGTATCGGAGCATTGGCCAACCCGTGTTGGTGCCCGGATCGATGGGCACGGCAAGCTGGATACTGGTTGGCACGCCGGGCAGTATGGAGCAGACATTCGGCAGCACCTGTCACGGAGCGGGGCGCACGATGAGCCGTAGCCAGGCCAAGAAGCAGGTTCGCGGCGATAAGCTGCGCGATGAGCTTCAACAGGGCGGGATCGAGGTGCGGGCGGGAAGTATGCCTGGCCTGGCGGAAGAAGCTCCCCAAGCATACAAAGATGTGGATGAGGTAGTGCGAGTCGTGAGCGGGGCGGGGATCGCCCGCCGGGTGGCGCGGCTGGTGCCCATTGCAGTGATCAAGGGGTAGAGCATGGCAGAGGAACTCACCGCGCGGGAGATCGAGCAGCAATTACGCGAGGGGCTGGGCCTCAATGGCCAGGATGTGATCGCGCATGTCGGATTGAGCGCGCTGGGGCCGGTCAAGGGCGGCGCAGAAGCGGTCACGGCGGCGATCCTGGCCGCAGCGGGCACGGTCATTATGCCAGCCTTCACCTACCAGACTCAGGTCATCCCGCAGACCGGCCCGCCAGACAACGCCATCGAATACGGGTCAGGGGAGACGATCAATGCGCGAGCGGACATTTTCCGGCCCGACCTGCCTGTCCACCCAGATTGCGGGGTGGTCGCAGAGGCATTACGCAAAGATGCGGACACGCTACGTAGCACCCACCCGATCCTGTCCTTTGTGGCACAGGGGCCGCGCGCTCGTGAAGCGCTCTCCTCGCAGACCCGCGAAACGCCGCTGGGGCCGATCACATGGCTTGAAGCGCACGATGGGTATGTTCTGCTGATGGGGCTGGATCAGCGCCACAATGTTGCATTGCATCTGGCAGAGCAACGAGCAGGTCGCCGAACGTTCATTCGCTGGGCGTTGACGCTCAATGACATCGAGGAGCTACACCACCTCCCCGGCGACAGGGAAGGTTTCAATGCCATCTGGGCCGATCTGATGGACTTTGCGCGGGTGACAAAAATCGGGTTGGCGCGCTGCGAACTGATCGCCATCCGGCCTATGTTGGCCTATGCTGAGGCACGTATCCGGGCCGACCCCAACTTCATGTTATGCGACAAACCGACATGCGCCTACTGTCGGGCCAGCGAAATCAGGTAATACACCAGGCCACTCAGTTCGGGTAGGGTAGGCAGCCCGATTCTCAGGTCCGCAGTCTGCCGCCGATAGCGGATTCCAGCGCGCGCACGATCCGGGCACGAAGTGCGTCTGCGTCCCTGTCGCGCAGAGTCTTGTCATCAGCCTGGAAGGTCAGGCTGTAAGCGAGACTCTTCTTGCCCTCGCCAATCTGTTCGCCCCGGTATACGTCAAACAGCCGGACATCGCGCAGCAGCGCACCTCCTGCTTGCCAGATCGTCGCCTCGACTCTAGCGGCTGATATGCCCTCATCCACCACTACCGCGATGTCCTGGTAAACCGCCGGAAAAGCGGAGATAGGCGCGACCGGATGCTGCCCGCTGATGCCCGCCGCCAGTGGCTCCATGGCTAGCTCAGCGACCATCACCGGCTGGGGGGGCAGGCCGAACGCCTCGCGCACTAATGGATGAAGCTCCCCCAGTGTACCTATGAGCTTCTCGCCGATCCTGAGACTCGCCACCCGTCCAGGGAAGAAGGTGGGGTGCTGGCAAGCCTCGAATACCCCTCCCGACAGGTGCAGCGAACTGATCAAGCACTCAATCACGCCCTTCAGGTCGAAGTAATCCATCAGGGCAGACCCATCCGAAGAACCATCCTGCCATCCAGGCAGATCACGCGGACCGGTGAGCGCAATGCAGATGTGGGTTGGCTCGTCGGGGAGTGATCGACCTTCCACCGGGAGATATATTTTGCCGATCTCGAACAAGGCCAAGCGGTTGCGCCAGCGAGCGTTGGCTGACAGCACGTCGAGCATAGAGGCCAGCAGCGTATGGCGCATCACCGTTCGGTCAGCACTGATCGGGTTGGTGATAGTCACATAGGGAGCGTCAGGCCAGGCCGATGTTGCGCCGGGAGGCGTCAACAATGCCTCATGTTCTGGCGCAGTGAGGCGATAGGTGACGACCTCCTGAAGCCCGGAGCGAACCAGCACATCGCGCACCATCTCCTCATGGGCCAGTTGCTCGTTGCTCCTCTGGGGCGGCAACACATCGGCGATCATCGTGGTGGGCAGGCGGTCATAGCCGTAGATGCGCGCGATCTCCTCGAGCAGATCGGCCTGCGCGATCAACTCCTGGATGTCCGCCTCGCTCGGATGATGGATCGCCCCGATATCCAACCGGTGATCGGGCACAGTGACCCGCAATGCATCCGTGCCAACGCGCTCGACGCCAAACTCCAGCCCTTCCAGGATCGCCGTGACTTCATCCTGTGTCAGCGCGACGCCCAGCAACCTTCTGACTTCGCTCAGCGGCAGATCGACCACTACAACCGACGTGGGACGTGGGTATTCGTCTATCACACCCACTGCGATCTCCCCGCCTGCGAGCTGCCGCATCAGCTCGATGGCGCGCTTCAGCCCCACTAGCGCCAGCGCAGGATGCACGCCCCGGCTGAAGCGTGCGCCGGCCTCAGACGATATCTCCTTACCGCGCTCGCGCTGCGCCTGAAGCGTTCGGCGGATGTTAATATAGTCCCACGCTGCCGCCTCGAGCAGTACATTGGTCGTGCTATGTGGTCGGGCATCGGCCTTGCTGTGTTGTTTTTCCTCCCCCTCTTTGATCTCGGTCCCCTGCGCATCGAGGATGTGGGCTGAGGCATCGTAGATTTCCGACTCCGCGCCACCCATAATCCCGCCCAGGCTGAGCGCACCCGCTGTATCCGCCACCAGAATGGTGAATGGGTCAAGTTGGCGAGTCACCCCATCCAGCGTGGTAAGCGTCTCGCCTTCCTCCGGCAGCCGGGTGATGATGGTCGGCGCTTGGCCCCCGGCGCGCCTCGCCAGCACGTCGTAATCGAAGGCATGGAGCGGCTGGCCCGTTTCCAGCATTACGTAGTTGGTGATGTCCACCACGTTATTGATCGGGCGCATACCAGCCAGACGCAGCCGCCGCTGCATCCACTTCGGCGAGGGAGCAATGGTCACATTCTTGATTAGCGCCAGCGTGAAGCGCGGGTTGATCTCTGGCTCGTGGATGGCGAGGCTGACCTGCCCCTGGATTGGGGGGCCGGTGGCGATCACGTCGAGCGGAGGGTAACGCACCTTCCCGCTCGTCAGCGCCGCCACCTCGCGGGCCACGCCTAACATCGAGAAGTTGCGGGCCATGTTCGGCGTCAGTTCAATGTCGAGCACCGCATCGCCCAGCACATCCTGAAGCGGCGTGCCGGGCGGGGCGTCCGTTTCCAGCAACAGAATGCCCTCGTGCTCACCGGATAGTCCCAGCTCCTTCTCCGAGCAAACCATGCTCCTGTTGTCAATCCCGCGCAGATTGCGCGGCTTGATGACCAGCCGCGAGCCGTCGTTTTTGTGGCCATCGATCACTTCCGCGCCCTCGCGGGCATAGGGCGCAACCAGCGGTGGGTCGAGCGGCCCCTGATCTTTGTATGGGTACAGATTCGGCGCACCGGTGACCACTGTCTCGACCTCGCCGATGCCGGACTCGACCAGGGCTAACACCAACCGGTCGGCATTGGGGTGTGACTTGACCTCCAGGATATGCCCGATGACAATCTTCTCCCGATCCCATACCAGATGATCGGTTGAGATGGGCACAGCGAGATGGGTGTCGTGGCCGATGCCGCGCACATCACCCGCCGGGATGCCAATGTATTCGATGGATGTCACCTCCAGCCCAGCCAGGGTCAGGCGATGGGCCAACTCCTCGATGGAGATCGGGATATCTACATAGTCTTTCAGCCACGAAATCGGTACACGCATTGTTTAACCCCCATTGCCGCTTGGTGGAGACAAGCCTCAGAGCCGCCACCCGTTCTGATGCTTAGAATTGTTCCAGAAGCCGCAAATCGTTCCCCCAGAACACGCGGATATCTTGAATCCCGTGCTTGAGCATGACGCTGCGCTCGACGCCCATACCGAATGCGAACCCAGAGACCTTCGCCGGGTCGTAGCCACCGTTCCTCAGCACCACTGGATGAACCATGCCTGACCCGGCAATCTCCAGCCAGCCAGTGTGCTTGCACACCGGGCAGCCCCCCCCGTCACACAGGATGCACTCCACGTCGACCTCCATGCTCGGCTCGGTGAATGGGAAGTGCGAGGCGCGAAAGCGCACCTGCCGATCCTGCCCGTAGAACCGCCGCGCGAAGGCCGCCATCGTGCCCTTCAGATCAGTAAAGCGGATGCCGGGGCCAATCGCCAGCCCTTCGACCTGGTTGAATTGCATCTCGTGGCGGACGCTGACCTGCTCGTAGCGGTAGCACATCCCCGGCAGGATCACGCGGATCGGCTCAGGTGCGAAGGCGCGCATGGCGTGAATCTGGCCAGGTGAGGTGTGCGTCCTCAGGATCACGCCTTCCTGTGTTGTAAAGAAGGTAGACCACATATCGCGGGCTGGGTGGTGCGGCGGCATGTTCAGCAGCGTGAAGTTGTTGTCGTCCGTTTCCACGTCTGGGCTGCGAAATACCTGGAAGCCCATCTCCGCCCAGATCGCCGTTATCTCGCGCAACGCCTGGTTGGCCGGATGAATCCGCCCCATCGGCAAGCGACGGCCTGGCAGCGTCACGTCAATGGCTCCTTCGGCCAGGTTGCGATCCAATTCCTGCGCGCGGATGACTTCCTCGCGGGCGGCGAACGCCTCTTCCAGCTTAATCCGCACCTCGTTGGCCCGCTGACCAACGGCGGGGCGCTGATCGGCAGGAAGCTGGCCCAGCGAGCGCAGGATCATCTTGAGCGTGCCTTTGTCGCCCAGCACCAACCGAAACAACTGTGCCAGGGTCTCGCTGTCAGTGATGGATTCAAGCCGTCTAAGCGTTTGCGTCTCAATTTCTTGCAATTGATCCAGCATAACATCTCCTCTTCCAGGGATGGATTACCAACTGATACCCATCCGCTACAAGTCGAAAACAAAAAGCCCCACCCCTGTTCAGGGACGGGAGCTGTTGGAAGCTCGCGCGGTACCACCCTGCGTGGCAGATCGTGTCGATCCGCCCCCTCTGCGCCAGCGGCGCGCGCTTGCGCGCGATTGGCCGCCCCGATAACGGCGGGCACACCGGAATGGGCTACTGGTCACACACAGAGGCGGTCGTTCACCCATCGGCTCCGGAGGGAACGTTGCGGCAGGCAATCGAACCAAGCTCGCAGTCTGTGGCCCGGTCTCCCTGGCGACGCCACACGCCGCACACCCGTCTCCATCAACGCCATTCAGGATTGCAGTTGGGCATGATTATGCCGTCGGGGGTAGCGGTTGTCAAGAAAAGGAACAGAGGGATTGGATAGGATCGCGAGCACACAAAGTCCTTGGCATAGGCCAGGCCATCGTAAGCCGCAAGGACGTCAGAGTCATAGCGCTGAGCCTGCGGCGAGCGGTCGAGGGTTGGCGGGAGGTTTTTTTCATGGCTGCGCTCGGCGACCAACTCCCCAGTCTACCTGGGTGATGATGTGGACCTTGTTGGTTCCCGATCCACATCCATCTGGATGGCCTTGTGCTGCGTGGTCTTGGCGCTGGCATCTGCTTCCGCCCACACCCCCGGCACCGATACTCCCCGATGGGTGTATCCAACCTTGGCTTGCTGCTCTGCCTTCTCGCTCCCAGTGAGGCCAACTCCGAGCGATAACCCCGGTCTACTCACCCCAAGGCGGGCGCGTGGGTGTGCCAGTCCGTGACCTGTTGGTACGCATACCCCACGCGCAAAATTCGTTCCTCACCAAACGCCGGGCCGATGATCTGTAAACCAACTGGCAGCCCTCTCTCATCGAAGCCGCAGGGCAGTGAAACCCCACAGATACCCGCCAGATTCACTGCCAGAGTGAACACGTCGGACAGATACATCTGGAGTGGGTCATCCATCCGCTCACCGATACGGAAAGCTGTGGTGGGTGAGACAGGGCAGGCGATCACGTCCACCTCGGCGAAGGCGCGCTCGAAGTCCTGCCTGATCAGCGTGCGGACCTTCTGCGCTTTCAGGTAATAGGCATCGTAGTAACCTGCTGAGAGAGCATACGTCCCCAGCATGATGCGCCGCTTAACCTCCGGGCCGAAGCCCGCGCCGCGTGTCTGGCGATATGTCTCCCACATCTCCCCACCCTCAACGCGCGGGCCGTAGCGCACCCCATCGAAGCGTGCCAGGTTGGCTGATGCTTCTGCCGGAGCCACCAAGTAGTACACGGGTAGTGCCAGATCGGTGTGAGGTAGGCTGACGCGCTGTACCGAGGCTCCCATCCCTGCCAACAGATCAATCGCCGCCTGAACAGCCTCAGCGACGGCGGGTTCGATCCCTTCGATGAAATACTCATCTGGCACGCCGATCTTCACCCCCTGCACATCGCCTGTCAGGGCAGCAGTGTAGTCAGGCACGGGGAGGGGCGCGGAGGTGGAATCAAGCGGGTCATGCCCAGCCATCACCCCCAGGGCTAACGCCGCATCCTCGACTGTGCGGGTGAATGGGCCTATCTGGTCGAGCGATGAGGCGAAGGCAACCAGCCCATAACGCGAGACACGCCCGTAGCTGGGCTTGAGGCCCACCACACCGCACAGCGCCGCAGGCTGCCGGATGCTGCCGCCGGTATCTGTACCCAATGCAAGGGGAGCCATCCGTGCCGCGACCGCTGCCGCACTGCCGCCGCTCGATCCGCCAGGCACGCGCTCTAAGTCCCAGGGGTTGCGGGTGATCTGATAGGCCGAGTTCTCGGTGGACGACCCCATTGCGAACTCGTCCATGTTGGTCTTGCCGAGGATCACTGCGCCACGCCGGGCCAGCCGTTCAACGGCAGTGGCGTCGTAAGGTGGGCGATAACCTTTCAGGATGCGCGATCCGCACGTCGTCTCAATGCCGCGCGTGCATAGCACATCCTTGTAGGCGATGGGAATGCCCAGCAGAGGATCGGTTTCACCCTGGCGGCGGCGCTCGTCAGCGGCGTGGGCAGCATCGAGGGCCTGCCCGGCGGTGACGGTCAGATAGGCACCGATACGCCCATCCAGCGCGGCAATGCGATCCAGATGGGCCTGTACCAGCTCGACAGAGGTAATCGTCCCTTGCTCAAGCAGAGCAGCAGCCTCGGTGATGGTCAGATCAGTCAGGCTCCCAGCCATTGCTCACTCCTCCTCCAGGATCACATCAACGCGGAACATACCCTGCTCGCTGGCAGGGCTGTTTGCCAGGATGTCATCGCGGGGCATGGCAGGGCGCGAGACATCTTCGCGCAGCACTGTATCAACCGGCAACACGTTAGCTGTGGGCGGGATGTCGTCAGTATCGACGGCCTGCAGGCGAGCGGCATAGTCCAGGATGGCGGAAAGCTGTTCGCGGAAGCGGGCCTTCTCTTCATCAGTGAGGGCCAGCTTCGCCAGTTCAGCGATGTGTTCGACCTGTTCAAGAG
>Ga0209101_1002554_pt1 | contig 11890 bp, 12 predicted proteins | sample ConPoolayeCmetaG_FD_185481 | JGI IMG/M metagenome (GOLD analysis project Ga0209101, IMG submission 185481) | Hot spring microbial mat communities from California, USA to study Microbial Dark Matter (Phase II) - Cone Pool mat layer C metaG... ... | reverse complement strand
CCGTGGCGTGCATAAGAAACACCTTGGCGGCTATGTCGCCATGTGCGAATTCAGCATCAACCTCAAGCGAATTACACCAGCGTTCATCTCGGCTTTGGTCACTCTGCACTAGATTTGGACATGAGCCATCAATGATAAGGATCTTTCCTGAGGGTCTGACTACGCGAGTCATCTCAGCGATAGCCTGCCGGGTGTCAGGGATGTGCTCCAGTGTGTCGAAGCAAATGACGCCATCAAAGACCTCGGCAGGGAAAGGCAGGGCAGCGGCACTGGCCTGGGCCAGGTGCAGACCGGGCTTGGTATCTTTCGCCTGGCGAATCATAAGGTCCGAGAGGTCTATGCCGTAGGATATAGCCCCATGCTCGGCGAGAAGATAGGCAAACTTGCCCTTTCCGCAACCTACATCCAGAATAGCTTTTCCTCCCACGTCGCCGAGGAACGAGAGCATGGCGCTTGTGCGAGGATCTCGCATAGTGGCCCAGTTATCAATGTATTCATCACCCACCTGGTCGAAACGCTCTCGGATGAGCGCCTCCAGATGCGATTTCCCAGACTTTGGCATGCTTTTCAACGCCTGCCTACATAGAGAAACCCGGCAGCAATACTATGCGCCTGTGCGCGGTAAGATTGCCAGCGTGCTACGACATCCACATACTTCCACGGTAAGAAGAGCCACCCCAAAAGAACATAAAGCCAACCGCGTATCTTGCTGTGACCAAACGACAACAAATTGATCAGGTAGTCGCGCAAAATGTCTGCAACCGCTGAACTGGGCCCTGGCCCCACAATCAACTCGATTTCCTGAAAATCCGAAAACAAGTTCCTGGTACCGCTCACTGTAAATCGGTGAAAATCTGAAGGAACCGGGTGGTAGTGCGCAATGAAGGGAACCCACGCAATGATCATCCCCCCCCTTCGTAGCACCCGCGACATTTCCTGAACGGCGATATATGGATCCTGCACGTGTTCCAATACGGCGTCGCAATGGATGCCATCAACAGAGCTGTCCCTGAATGGTAGATGGTGGGCATCCGCTACGATATCAACGTTTTGTAAGGGAAAGAGGTCCAGGTTGATCATGCCTTCCCGTAGCCGTCTTTGACCTGAGCCAATGTCGAGAAGCACGGCATCAGAACTCAGCGTATTGAGATGTGATAGAACGATTCTCTCCTGACTGGGGAAAAGCCCAGTAGGCGGAGAAGTTAATCTCGTCTTTAGATAGCCCAGGAGACGAACACCCAAGTCAAAACGTCCCTTCCACGTTTTGAAGGAAATCTGCGATCTGCACACTCTCTAGTAGAAGCCAGGCATGGAGAGCGAACATGGTTGACCATGCCGTCAGATTATGAGAGGTCGTCCGTCGCCACAGACATTGCCATTGACAAAAGGGTATTCCCCCCAAGGCATTGCTGTCACCTGCCATCACCTGCATGTCCATCAGGAAACGCGCCGCTCTATACGCTGCCCGAAGAAAGCGTTCCTCGTTAGTTAATTGATAAAGCAAAACCCAGATGCGAGCTGCCTGGGCAACCGCATCAGTTCGTATTTCCTTTATCCACAACCTGGCCACCACATGTCTCAGGCGTTGACCAAGGTTGCCAATTTGCGCAGAATATGTTATCTCTTGAGTTACGGGTAAATCGTATTGATTATAGAAAAACCCCCGGCCTGTCTGTTTGCTCAGAAGCCACTTCCCGGCCCGCCTGGCTGCTTCTCCAAATTCCGGCACACCCGTCGCAAAGTAAGCGTAAAGCAAGCCCTCTGTAGCATAGCAATGGGCATGGGTAAAGACATACTTTTCGTTCTCCTTTGCCCGAAAGGCGCCATCAGGCCTCTGTAACTTCAGCACCCACCAACACACTTTTTCTCCGGCGTTCCGGTAGGCGGCTTCCTCCGTTGCCCGGTATAGTTTCATCAAGCCGATGGCATTCTTGGCATGCAAACATCCTCTATCACCATACCATACCCTGGCCAGTTTGCCTCCACCCCCTGTCTTCGTCTCACGGTTGTACATGGCCTGGAAACTACCATCCTCGTTCTGGGCCTGGTGAATCAGCCACTCTCCTGCGGCTCTGGCGCTTTCCAGGTATCTTTTTTCCCCCGTCTCAGCGTACAGGTCAACCAGACCGGAGAGGCACATGGCGGTGTCAAAAGCATAGATTTCGTCGTTTCTACCATTATCCAGCGAACCGTAGCTGTACGGAAAGGCCCCACCGAGGCCTCCTTCCTGTTCTCCAAGCTGACAACGAAGCAAAAAGTCCCCTGCCGCTTGCGCCGCCTCCAAATAAAGGGAATTGCGATGCCGGCGGTGCAGCAGAGTCAGTAGGGAGATAGCATAGCCCGTGATTTCACAGTAAAGGAGATCGTAATTCTTCCTCCTACGGTCATATAGGCGGTAAAATCCACCGTACCCTTTCAAGGCAGGATCATGTTGCCGTATATTCGAAGTCATCAACCAGGTTATTGCTCTGTGCAGGGCATCAGAACAGAAATTCGCCTGAAGCATTGCGATCACCTGTCTCCTTCCAGGTCGCGCCGGAGGAACTGCGTCCTGTCCATTGGTTCGCGGTTGGCATGTTCCGCTCACCGCGTAGCGTCTCGAGCACAATCCAGGCTTGGCGTGCAAGAGAAGAGATGCGTTCCGATATCTTGTACTTTTTTGTCATCATCTTGATAAAGACAGAAGAATGTCTATATTTGCCGTATCGGACAAAGAGCATCTCATCCTCTAACTTCTTCACCTCCCTCAGCATGTTCGTTTTGGTGGCGGCATGCAGCCGGGTGGCTGCCAGAAACACATTGATCCTTCCCGGTTGGCTCCGTCGCGCAAGTCGGAAGAATAGATCATAGTCGAAACAATACTGCATCTCTCTGCTGAATCCTCCAACAGCAAAAAATGGACCTCTGCGCCAAAAAGAGGCGGGTTGCTCGAAGCCCACCTTCCAATAGAGCAGGCTATTGAACGTTACGCGAGGACACCACCTCTGGCAGAGCAATCTTCCGCTTTCATCTACCTGGATAGAGTGACCGATAACCCACTCGGCAGATGGGTGAGTCGCAAAGAATTCGCCCACAGCCCACAGCGCCCCGGGCAGATAGTAGTCATCGGAATTCAGCCAGCCGAGAATCTCGCCTGTGGACCGCTCGAATCCCCGATAGATGGCATCCGCCTGCCCATCGTCCGGTTCGCTCACCCAGTAGGCCAGCCGGTCTTTGTACTTGCGAATGATCTCCACGCTGCCGTCGGTAGATCCGCCATCCATGATGATATATTCCAGGTTGGGGTAGCCCTGGTTCAGGACAGAGAGGATCGTCTGTTCCAGGAACCGGGCCTGGTTATACGATGGGGTCACTACAGTGATCTTTGGTAGTGCAGCCATCACATCGTCCACTCCGTATCAACCGCGCACTGCAGCGTGTTCCTCTATGCCCAGGAAAATCCCATATTGCAGCCAGAAACCGACCAGATAGCGAGCCAACTGGCTCTCTTCGCTACCCAGGGTTGCCGTAAACACCGGCAGCATGGCCTCGCCCACCAACGAAGTGCAGATGATCGTGCAGAAACCGGCCAGGAACAGCAAGGCGTATTTTCGATAGAGCGCGTTACCCGCCAGGCGATAGAGGGACCAGGCATCCTTCAAGAGGCAGACGAAAAAGACGGCCAGCAACACCGCGCCGGGGATGCCGTGGTCCACCGCCGCCTGTAGCCAGGTGTTATGGGCATCCGTGGACCACTTGGCTACGGGGTTGTAGTAGATATCAGTACCGATGACCTTCACGTTGGCATGAAGACGGTAGAAATCGGAACCGGTTCCCCACACCGGATGGCGCTGAATGGTCTCCAGCGCGTCCAGCCACAGGCCGATGCGCGACCCTTTCCCGATGACCACGCCCTCGCTCACCGTGTATTCCATCTGCTCGCCGGCCCACGACTCCAGCGTGGCTGCATTCAGGACCACGACGGGCACGGCGACCAGGAGCACAAAGGCCAGCAGAAGGCGCGGCCGGCTGAAGAGCAGCAGGAAGCCGATGGTGACCAGGGGGAAGAGATTGCTGCGCGACCCATCCAGCGCCATCAGGATGGCCAGGGCCGATGAAACGGCGATGGCTGCGGCAAACACCAGCTTACCCCACCACTTCTGATCGGCGAAAAAGACCAGCGCCACATACAGCGGCGAGACATACACCAGCCCGGTGTCGCGCAGGAAGCGATAGTAATACGCCTTCCAGCCCCACAGCCGCAACCCATCCACAGCCCCGGCGATCAGCACGGCCAGCGTCAGCGCCGTGCCCAGAATGACCGTGCTCCAGACGATCGCTTTCAGCAAGCTGGCGTCGGTGTGCTCAGACACCACAAACGCCAGCAAGATGGCCAGCGCCACCGAGAACCAGGCGTTGAACTGATACCGCCAGCCTTGCTGGGTCACCCCCGTCAGTCGGCCCATCACCATCGAAAGCGCGATCCAGGCCAGCAAGATCAGCAGAATGCGGTTCTTGGGCGTGCTCAGGAAGCGGGCCAGCGCGGCCGGGACCTGGCGGTACGAGCGAGCGAACCCAATCGCCGCCAGCAACAGCAGGATGAGATGGGTGGACCGCAGAGGGACAACACCAGGCAGGTCAACGACGAACATGTTGCCCAGCGCCGAGAGCAGGAACCAGGCGACAATGCCAAGCCGCAGGTCGTACCAGATCGCTCCGATCAGGAGGGGAGCCAGGACCACGACCAGACTGTGCGGGAAAGGCAGGAACACGATCGCCCCGGCATAAACCGCAGCCAGCCAGGGCAACAGGAACCAGACCCACTGGCTTCCCTTCCTCGTGGCCAATACTCGCGTTGAGTCAGCCGTCACCAACGGCCTCCCGTTGCGCACCCTCCGTCCACGGCCAGCCGGCGCGGCCCGGCGGCGGGGGCGGGAGTTCAGTCAGGGTTGGACAGCGCATGGGCATTCTCCGTTTGAACGTTCGAACGTTTGAACGTTCCAACGCTTGACAGCTTGTCGGGTACATGGTATCATTCGGCAAAACTTAACAATTGTGTTTAGAAACGAGGAACGAATTGGATCAACGACTCGCCGAGAACCTCTCTCGCCAACTGAAGATCGCCATCGAGCATGTCGTTCGGGAAGAGTACGAATTGCTCATTCTGCGCAGCTTAATGGAAACCCCTTTGGGCAGCGCGCTGGTGTTCAAAGGCGGCACAGCGTTACGCCTGGCCTACGACTCACCGCGCTTCTCAGATGACCTCGATTTCTCACTCCTTACCCCCGTGGCCCGAGAGGCTTTCGTCCACGCGGCTGAGACGGTTGCCAAGTCGTTACCGCAGGTAACCCTGGTAGAAGCGCTGTCCAAGCAGTTCACGCTTTTTGCTCTCTACAAAGCGGCTGAGCCCTATCTGTCTTACGCTTTTTCCATCAAGGTAGAGGTGTCAACCCGACCGGAGACGTGGGAGCGCGAGCGGGATTTCGTCTTGCGCCTGCTGACCAGCCCGGTGACACCGGTTTCGGTTCTGAGCCAGGTGGCTACCCTGGAGAGGATGTGGACGGACAAGCAATCGGCGTGGGCCGCCCGCCACGAGCCCCGTGACCTCTACGACCTGTGGTTCATCGCCCAGAAGCTCCACCGACCTTTTGCGCCCGATCTGAGCGGCTTTGATCCGAAAGCCCTTCGGCGCGAGTTGCGCAAATATCTTCCCACAAGCCACTGGCAGGTGATCGAACAATGGCATGGATGAAACCGAAAGATATAACTTTGGTGCAAAGGCTGCTGAGCCTGGATAAACCCTATTTCAGCCCGGCTGACCTGGAAAAAATCCTGGGCCAGAAGCGCCCCGCCCTCTACGTCACCCTCAATCGTCTGGTGAGGTACGGCGTGCTGGTGCGGCTGCGGCAAGGGGTGTATCAAGCGTCTTTGGGGGACGCTGACCTGGCTCGCATCGCCAATCAACTGGTGTATCCCTCCTATCTCTCCTTCGAGTCGGCCCTGTCTCGCTATGGTATCCTGAGCCAGGTCCCCTACACCCTGACCTTCGCCACAACCCACCGCAGCCAAAGTATGACGTTGGGGGATACCATGGTGGAGTTCCGCCAACTCAAAGGCGACCTCTTCTTCGGCTATACGCTGCAGGGTGGACTCTACGTGGCCGAACCGGAGAAGGCGTTGCTCGATCAGCTTTACATGGTGTCCCGTGGGCTGGCCAGCCTGAGACTGGAGGCGCTCGACCTCTCTTCTCTCGACCCGACGCGGCTCCGAACGTACGCGGCCCGCTTCCCGGAAACGGTGCAGGCCGCTATAGGGCATATGCTTGCCTGAGGTCTGATGGCAAAACGTTCAAACGTTTCGACGCTGCGCCACGGCCAGCCGGTGCGGCCCGGCGGCGGGGGCGGGAGTTCAGTCAGGGTTGGATAGCGCATGGCAATGGGAGATCTTTGTTGTGGTTCTCGGGATTGTCATGATGGTGTGATAGACAACCTCATAGGTAACCGTGCCGCTCCATAGGATTCCTGGCATGACTGATGATCTGGTCCACCTGCTCTGCAGTCAGCGTGTTTTGCCATTGACCAGAGGTTGCCGCACCGACGAATTGAAACCCTTCTGCCCTTTCTTCTCGCCTCATACCACGTTCTTCCTTCGCCCGCATTTCTTGGACATATGCGCTGGTTATTGCATGTCGCATCCATTCTTGACTAACGTCCAGCGCGAGAAAGCTTGCCAACCTACTTATTTCATTTTCTGCGTTGAACAGTAGATCTTCATAGCGTATAATAAGAAGATTGATTCCCAAGTCCTCAGCACGATGACCAGTCCACGAATTGACATGCTCTTGCCATGAACACGGCCAGACCCTGCCACATAACCAATCAGGAAGAAATGCCTCGAGCTTACCGTTATAGTATCCAAGTGCTGTCATATACCTATAATAAGAAAGCACCACATCCCTCGGATCTCGGACCAGGTATACAACGCGCCGGTAATTCGACATCCGGCGTGGGTTGTTGTAAGGAAAATGACTCTTCACCACATGATAACCGGAAGGAATGACCTCGGCCACCCGTACCTTCACGTGTATGTCTGGAATGTAATATTGTAGATCCTTTATGCTCCTCCCCGATTCACCATACAGAAGTTCGGACAGTATTACACGCATCCATGTGTTGCCCGAACGCGGGTAAGAGACTAGGTAAACATCATCGCTTCTGGGAGTGAACAGTGCGGGTTCAGACATTTCAGATAGCTTGCGGAACACCTGAGCCAGCAAGAGCCTAAACTGCATGTTTCTGTTTAGCCTCCTCCACAATTCTCCACTCGAGATCAGGACACAAAACGCCGGGCCACTTCTGAGAATCCACGTATGTGGATCCGTGACTCCCCGCGCCAATGACTGAAAACCTGATGAATTCGCTCGGCTCTAATAAATATCGAATACCCGGAATGCCAGCCCATATCCTTATCAAGTAATCCCCAACGTTCATCAACCTAGGCGGAATACGACAAATAGATACATAATGGCCTGGTAGATAGTGAGTGACCTGCCGCTGAGACTGGTCGGTGCTCGTGAATGCAATTTCACCTGTCAAGGTCTGAACCTGCAGGACAACTCGCATGCCCGGTACCGGTTTTGTCAACTCGTAATCAATATGGACATCAATGGGCAGCTGAGGAACAAACACGCATTGCGCGTTGCCATCAACTGTGGCCAATCGGATTTTTCGCAGATGAAAACCTCCGCTTCCCGGCGCTCTGTCTAAGTTCCAAACGATCTCACCTGAATTGGTTAGGTCTACGCTCAACGTCGAAAGATAATCATCAACGGCTCCATCAGCCGTCTTATCTGCGAAGATCTGTCCGGAAGAGAGCAGAATGCCTCGTTCACAAAGCGAACGAATCGCCCCCATATTATGACTCACAAACAACACCGTCCGCCCTTCCTTTGCCACGTCCCCCATCTTCCCCAGGCACTTCTTCTGGAACGCTGCGTCGCCCACCGCCAGCACCTCGTCCACCAGCAGGATCTCCGGCTCCAGGTGGGCGGCCACGGCGAAGGCCAGGCGCACGTACATGCCGCTGGAGTAATGCTTCACGGGCGTGTCCAGGAACTTTTCGATCTCGGCAAAGGCCACGATCTCGTCGAATTTGCGCTCAATCTCGGCCCGCCGCATGCCCAGGATGGCGCCGTTCAGGTAGATGTTCTCCCGGCCGGTCAGCTCGGGGTGGAAGCCGGTGCCCACCTCCAGCAACGAGCCTACCCGGCCGTGGATCTCGGCCCGGCCGGCCGTCGGCTCGGTGATGCGGGAGAGGATCTTGAGCAGGGTAGACTTCCCCGCGCCGTTGCGGCCAATGATGCCCACCACCTCCCCGCGCTGGACCTGGAAGGAGACGTCTTTGAGCGCCCAGATGGAATTGGCAGTTGGAAGTTGGACGTTGGAAGTTGGATGCACGATTCGCTTTATCCAATCTCCAATTTCTAATCTCCAATCTCCAATCACATCCCGCAGCGTATCGCGGCGTTTTTGCGCCGCGCCAATGCGGTAGAGCTTGCCCAGGTTTTCGACGCGAATGGCAATGTCGGACATCAATGCTTCTGCCTGTACCACTCGATCGTCCGGCGCAGGCCGTCCTCGAAGGAGGTGTGCGCCCGAAAGCCAAAGTAGCGCTCAGCCCGGCTCGTGTCCAGTTTGCGCCGGGGCTGGCCGTTGGGTTTGGTGGTATCCCATACCAGCCGGCCCTGAAAGCCGGTCTGGCGAGCAATGGTCTCGGCCAGGTCCTTGATGCTGATCTCAAAGGCGCTGCCCAGGTTTACCGGTTCGGGCCCATCGTAGCGCTCCGTCGCCAGCAGGATGCCCTCGGCCGCGTCCTCCACGTAGAGAAATTCCCGCGTCGGCGAGCCGTCGCCCCACAACACAACCTCCCGCTCGCCGCGCGCCTGGGCCTCCACAAACTTTTTGATCAGCGCCGGGATGACGTGGGACGAGGCCGGGTCAAAGTTGTCGCCCGGGCCGTAGAGGTTGACCGGCAACAGGTAAATGGCGTTGAAGCCGTACTGCTGCCGATAGGCCTGGGCCTGCACCAGCAACATCTTTTTGGCCAGGCCGTAGGGCGCGTTGGTCTCCTCGGGGTAACCGTTCCACAGCTCCTCCTCGCGGAAGGGCACGGGCGTGAACTTGGGATAGGCGCAGATGGTGCCAATGGCAACAAACTTGGCCACCCCCTGCTGTCGCGCAGCCTCCATAAGCTGGATGCCCATAACGGCATTGTCATAGAACAGCTCGCCCGGGTGCTCCCGGTTGTAGCCGATACCTCCCACGTTACCGGCCAGGTGGATGATGACGAGTTGCGAATTGCGGGTTTCTGGTGCGGATCGGACGTCGCTGAACAGCCGCTGGATGGCGTCCCAGCAACGCAGGTCATAGTTGGCGCTACGGGGGACAATTATCTGGTGCCCGGCCAGGCCGCGGGCCAGCAGCCTGGCAACCAGCTGGCGACCCAGGAAGCCTGCGCCGCCGGTGACAATCACTGTTTTGTCAGACCAGTCAAAGAGGGGCCACTGATCGGGTGTCATAGATCGTATCTCCCCTAGAATAGATTGCGCACCGTGCAGATGACAGCGGCCCGCCGATGCGGTAACACTTGCTCAGGTGCTCGACACGGATGGCAATATCGCTCATAGATGCCTCAAATCAAGGATTGCCATTCTTCTCGTGCGATAGCGGCTTGTCGTAAAAGCCCAACCAACAGGTCTACGCTAATGTCTCCCCGATGCAGTATTGTTTGCCCAGCCCTTCGACGCGGATCGCTACATCACTCATGGGCTACACCACATCCGCAAAGGTCTTTTCCATCCGCCGGAAGTAGAACAGCCCGCTCACCAGCAGCACGGCAACCATCACGACCGACACGACCATCAATTCGTCCGGTGGGCTGGCGCCCAACAGCGCCCAGCGAAAGCCCTGGATCACCCCGGCCAGGGGGTTCAGCCCATAGATGATGCGCCAGGGGCCAGTTGGGATCAGGCCGGCCGAGTAGGCCACCGGCGAGGCGTACATCCAGGCCTGCACCAGGAAGGGGATCATGTGCTGCACGTCGCGGTACTGGACGTTCAGCGCGGCAAGCCACAGCCCCACCGCCAGCGCCGTCGCCAACGCCAGCAGGATAAACAGGGGCAACGTCACAATCGCCCACGTGGGCGTGATGCCATACCACAGCATCAACCCCAGCAGCACGACGAACGAGATGGCAAAGTCCACCAGCCCGGCGGCCACGGCCGAGATCGGGATCACCAGACGGGGAAAGTATACCTTGGTCAGCAGGTGGGCGTTGCCCACCAGGCTGGTGCCGGCGCGCGTCAAGGCCCCGGAAAACAACTGCCAGGGCAGGAGGGCCGCGAAACTGAATACCGGGTAGGGAATGCCATCCGAGGGCAGCCGCGCCAGTTGACCAAAGATCACGGAAAAGATCACCATCGTCAGCAGCGGTTGAATCACGGCCCAGGCCACGCCCAACGCGGCCTGTTTGTAGCGCACCTTGACGTCGCGCCAGGTGAGGAAATAAAGCAATTCCCGGTATTCCCACAGCGCCCGCAGGTCCAACGCGGCCCAGCCGCGCGAGGGCTGGATGATGGTCAGCGGGATCGTCTGCTCGCTCATGCCCCCCCTCTCCCTGAGTGAATCGCCTGCTGCTGGCCGGCCCGCCTCACCTGCTCCTCGATCCAGGGGTAGGTGCGGGCAATCCCTTCGCGCAGAGAGTAGCGGGCCTGCCAGCCCAGCAATTGGATGCGCGCCTTGCTAAAGTTGCGCGCCTGCACCCCCACCGGCCCCGGCACGTACCGGACCTGGATCCGTTTGCCTGAAACCTGGATCACCGTCTGCACCAGATCGGCCACCGTCACCCGCTCTTCGCCGCCCAGGTTCACCGGCCCCTCCAGGCCCGAGTGCATCAGCAGATAGATGCCGTCTACCAGATCGTCCACGTAGGTGAACACCCGCACCGCCGTCCCATCGCCCCACACCGGGATCGTGCCGCCATCCTCCGCCTCGGCCACCTTACGACAGATGGCAGCCGGCGCCTTTTCGCGACCGCCGGTCCAGGCTCCTTCCGGACCGTAGCAATTCTCGAAACGGGCGATGCGCACCTTCATCCCATAGCGCCGGCCGTAGGCCATGGCCACCCGCTCGGCATACAGTTTCTCCCAGCCGTACTCGTTGTCCGGCTGGGCCGGGATGGCATCCTCCTCACTCAAAGGCGGCTCGTCCGGCTGCATGTCCCGGTAGACGCACACCGACGAGGAGAAGAAATAGCGCGGGACGCCCATCTCGGCAGCGGTGTGGGCCATGTGGAGGTTGATCAGGGCGTTGTTGTGCAGCACCTCGCACTCGGCCACGGAAATGAAACCCATGCCGCCCATGTCGGCCGCCAACTGGTAGACCTCGTCGAAAACGCCGCCATCCGCAGGGGTCAGCGCGTGCCGGCAGTTTTGCGGGTCTCGCAGGTCCAGGAGCGAAAATTCGTCGGCCGCGGTGGGGGCAAACTCGTGGGGCTTGATGTCCACGCCGCGCACCCAGTAGCCCTCTTGTTTGAGCTTCTTGACCAGATGCCCGCCGATAAAGCCACCCGCACCACACACTAACGCCTTCATAGACTCTGCACCTCGTTCAGCGATGAGAAATAGCATTCTCCCTGTTGAGCAGGTGTCCCACAATCCGTTCTGCCGCCCGGCCATCCCCATATGGGTTCACCGCGTGGGCCATCCGCTCGTATTCCTGCCGGTCCTCCAGCAGCCGCCTGGCTTCCCCCACGATCCTCTCCCGCTGCGTCCCCACCACCCGCACCGTGCCCGCCGCCACCGCCTCCGGCCGCTCCGTCACTCCCGCAGCACCAATACCGGCTTGCCCAGCCC
>Ga0209101_1002552_pt1 | contig 11899 bp, 8 predicted proteins | sample ConPoolayeCmetaG_FD_185481 | JGI IMG/M metagenome (GOLD analysis project Ga0209101, IMG submission 185481) | Hot spring microbial mat communities from California, USA to study Microbial Dark Matter (Phase II) - Cone Pool mat layer C metaG... ... | reverse complement strand
CTGCCGCTCCTGCATGGCCTCCAGCAGCGCCGACTGGGTCTTGGGGGTGGCCCGGTTGATTTCGTCGGCGAGGACGATCTGAGCGAAAATCGGCCCGGGCATGAAGGTGAACCGCCGGTGGCCGTGTTCATCCTCCATGATCACGTTGGTTCCGATGACGTCGGCCGGCATGAGATCGGGGGTGAACTGGATGCGGCTGAACTTGAGGTTCAGCGCCGAGGCCAGGGCGCGGATGAGGGCGGTCTTGCCGAGGCCGGGCACGCCTTCCAGCAGGGCGTGGCCACCCACGAAGAGGCAGATGAGCACGCCGTCGATGATCTCATCGTGGCCGACGATGGTCTTGGCGATCTCCGCCTTGACGGCCGCGTAGTCGCGGCGGAAGGCGTCGCACTGGGCCTGAAGCTGGGGGTCAATTCCGGGAACGTTCGCCTGGGCCATGGGGATAGTCCTGATAGATTACCAACGCAGTCCTGCTGACACCACCATTTTGCAGCGGCAACTGGCCAATTCTATTCTCCTCATTCGCCATCATTCGCGACGATTCGTGGCTCCGCTTCTCAGCCCTGCTCCTTCTCGCGGATCTTCTGCTGGGCGCGGCGTTTGGCCTCGAGGAGGCTGAGCGTGTGGCTGCCGGCGGCGGGCTGCATGCCCTTGGGCGTGGCTTCTTTGGGCGGCGGTGGAACGGGCTTTGACGTTGCCCCGCCGACGACCTGGGTGATGTCGCCCTCCACCGCCTCTTGGGCCTCGAACTTGGCCGTTCGATCCGGCAGCGGAGCGTCGTCGCGACCCGCGCCGCCCTGTTCGGCAGCTTTGAATCTCGTTTCGGCCACCTCGTCGCGCACGCGCCGCAGCGCATCGAGCGTGGGTTTGGACTCCACGGGGCGCGTAAGGGTGAACTCGCGAACACTGCGAGCCAGGGCGGTGGCGAGCTTCTTCGTAGCCGCCCAGTCCCAGGCGATGCGGCGCGACGCCACGTCCATCAGCACCAGCGCCAAAAGGATGGGGATGAGGATGTCCCACACCGGCAGGGGCGAGCTTCCCACGACAAGCCCCTGGCGGCTGAAGAGGTCGGCGTTGGCCGCGTCAAAGGGCGTGAGGATGCGTCCGCCGGTCTGCATGGCAATCTGTTCCAGGCCCAGGTCGTTGCTGCGCAGCTCGCGCAGCTCGGGCGACTCGTTGACCACCAGCCCCGAGACGGCCCAGCCCTGCTGGCCCTGGGGGTCGGAGTAGGCCAGGCGGACGACGTAGTTTCCGGCCCCGGAGACGGGAAACTCGCCGCTGTAAGTGCCGGGCCCGGTGGGAACGAGGCGGATTTCCCGATCGGTACCGTCGGGGCCGAAGACGGTGCCGCGGAGAGTCAGCGAGCTGGCGAAGCCGCCGGCCTTGTCGGTGGCCTCGACGGTGACGGTGGCGCGGTCGCCGACGCGTTCGGTGTTGACGGAGACCGCGCCGGACATGGGCGGCCGCGACACCATGCGCACGGTCTGGCTCCAGAACTTGCCGTAGTTTTCGGCCCAGTCGCCGGTAAGCCAGGGGGCGTTCCAGGCGGCGCCGGCGTCGCTGGTGAAGGCGGCGGCGCGGCCCAGGCCGGCCTGCCAGTGCGCAAACAACGGGTCGATCTTGGTACCGTCGATGGAGGCGACCATGGGCATTTCCACAGTCGGGTTGGGCTTCTTCTGGGTGAGCACGATGCCGAAGACAGGCGGGGGCGCCGCGATGCCCTTGACGGCGTCGCTGGCGCTGGGCGTGAGCGAGACGCGGATGGGGGGCTCGCGGCTCTCCTGGATCAGCGTGCGGCGTACGACCGTGGCCTCCTTGATGAAGATCTGCGGGAGCTGGCTGGGGTTCTGCTCGATGGGACCGTAGAAGCGTCCGCCGGTGGCGCGGGCCAGGTTCTGCATGGTGGGGGGAACGAAGCCCTGATGCGGATACACGCTCACCGTCGAAATGCTGATCTTCTGCTGGATGTACTGATTGAGCAGGGCCTGGCGCGGCGGCTGCGGGTCGCCGTCGCTGATGATGATCACGTGCTTGGCGGCCGCATTGGAGTTTCTCAGGCACGGCGGGTTGAGCCCGCCGGCGCCGTTGAGGGCCAGCTCCAGCGTGTCCTCGAAGCTGGGCATGTCCTGGGGCTGCATGCGTTTGATGGCGGCGATGGCGCGCGAGCCGTCGCCTTTGACCTGCAGAGGCAGGTTCCAGATGCTGCCGTTGATGCCGCCGGCTCCCGGGCCGCGATTGGCGAAGTCGAAGCTGATCACGCCGACCTCGTCGGCCGAAGAGAGGGTTTCGACGGCCTTGATGGCGCACTGCTCGCCCCAGTAGTTGCCGTTGGGCATCTCGCAACTGTGAACGATGATCACCAGGGCGCCCTTGGGGAGCTGGCGCTGGGCGGGGATATCCATGTCCACGGGCATGACCTGCTCGAGGCGCGAGGCCTGCCAGCCGCCGGCGCCGAAGCTGTTGGGACCGCCGATCATGATCAGCCCGCCGCCGAAGTCGTGGACGTAGGCGGCCAGAGCCGGGTCGTGGGCCTCGGTGAGACCGCCGGGGCCGCGGCTGACGTTGTTGAGGATGATGGCGTCATAATTCTGGAGCAGGACCAGCTCCGCGGGGACCTGATCGACGCTGACGCGCTCGACGTTGAGACCTTCGCGGGTGAGGGCCTCCATGAGGGTTCGGCCGCCGCCGTCGAGGCTGTTGTCGACGTAGAGGATGCGGCCCTGTCCCTGGACGAAGGTGAAGGCGCTGCCCGTGTTGTTCTGGAGGAGAGTGTCGCCGGGTTGTGCGGCGCTTGCGCCGGCGAGTGCGGTGGTCTGGGGGGCGTTGACGACGTCGGGGGTGAAGATGGCCTTGAATCGGCGGACGCCGCCGCCTTTTACGGGGGGCACGCGGAAGCGTTCGACGTGCTTGCGCGGCTCCAGGCGTCCGTCGGGAGTGGGCGTGGCGGGTTGGATAACAATTCGTCGCTGCTCGAGGCGGTGCTGTTCTTCGAGGACCTCGAGGGTGCCGCTGACGGGGGCCTTGTTGGTGGAGAGGAGCGTCACGGTGACGTCGAAAGCGTCGCTCTCGCGGCGCACCGAGGGGGCGGAGACGCGCTCCACAAGCACCTCGTTGTCGACCCGATACTGGAGGGGCATGACGTCGATGGGCACCTTCTGGGCGATGGCCGCGTCCAGCGCGGTCTTCAGGTCGCCTTTGGTGGAGTTGCCGTCGGTGATGAGCAGTATCCGCTGCATGGCGTCGCGGCGGAAGGTGGCCAGAGCAAGCTGGATGGCCGAGGCGATGTCGGTGCCGTCGCCGGGATCTCGGATGGCGCGGGCATCCAAAAAGAGCGAGGTGTTGGCGATCCAGTCGATGCGAGGTTCATCGGAGAAGCTGATGACGCCGATGCGGTCGTCGCGGTGGGGCTTGCGATCCTCGCGGGCCGCCTCGATGAGAAACTCGTCAATGGAATCAGCCAGACTGCGTCCGGGGAAGTTGCGCGCCAGGCGGGTGGAGTGGCTGATGTCGCGGAGGACCAGGGTTTCCACGTTGCGGTGCTGGCGCTGCCAGCGCGCCCCCCCGATGATGAGCACGAGCACCAGAAGGACGGCCAGGCGCAGGGCGATGCTCACCCATTGCCGCACCGGCCCCAGCCCGGCCATGGAGCGCATGCCCAGCCAGATGACCGGAGCGGCCAGCGCCGCGAACAGAAGCAGAGCCTGCCAGGCGGCCAGGAACTCCAGGTCGATCCACCAGGCCAGCGGCGCGATGGTCTTGTGCAGGGTCGAGGTGCCTACCATGCGAACACCTGAAGCCGGTTGTTGCCCGAGTCTACCACAACGACGCGGCCGGAATCATCCACGGCGACGGCCCAGGGGCAAGCGAGCTGTCCGGCCCGCCGCCCGGCAGCGCCCCAGGTTTTCAGCCCCGCGCCGCTCTGTTTGTCGATCAACTGTACGCGATTGTTGCCGAACTCCGCCACCACCAGGTTGCCGTCGGCATCCTGGTCCAGGCCATAGGGGAAGCGGAACTCACCGGGCCCGCTGCCAACCCGCCCCATGTTCCGCAGGAATGTGCCGTCAATGCGGAAGACGGCAATGCGGTGGTTGGAAGAATCCGCCACATACAGCAGGCCGGCCGAGTCGATGAGGATGGACTGGGGGCGCGAGAACTCGCCGTCGTCGTGGCCGAAGCGTCCGATGGTCCTGAGCACGCGGTGGGTGCGGGGATCGAAGACCTGAATGCGGTCGTTATCGCCGTATTCGCTGACGTAGATGTTGCCGTCGGCGTCGAACGCGACATCGGTAGGGTAGATGAACTGTCCCTCAGCGGTGCCGTAGCTGCCCCACTCGCGGAGGTAGTGGCCGCCAGGCGAGTAGACCACGACGCGGGAGTAATGGGTGTCGGCCACGTAGAGATTGCCGTCGGGACCGACGCTCAGGCCGACAGGCTTACCATTGACCCACTGGGGCATTCGCCAGTCGAGCGAGACGGAGCCATCGGCCTCGACGCGCTGGATGCGCGCCAGTCGATCGACTACGAAGAAGCAGTGTGCTGTGCGGCTGTAGGTGATCGCTCGGGGATAGACCACCTGCCCGCGGGCCGGGCCGGTCTCCAGCCAAACCGCCTGCGGCGAACCGGACCGTTCGCAGCCGGCCGCGACCAGGACGCAGAGCAGGGCCAGTATCCATGCCGTCGGGCGTGTGCCATCGCCGTGCCATGTGGCCGGCGGTGTGCCACGGAAGGGTGGCGCGGCCGCAGTTCTGTAGCACGGGCATCTTGCCCATGCCCTTCCGCCGTGCGCGCAGTATTCCAGGCACGGGGCAGACGCCGGCGCCACGAAGGCGGCGCAACCGCACGTCTGATAGGGGACTTTCGCCACCGGTCGCATCGCCGTCGAGATGACATGTCCGTCACCCGCCCGCATGCTCTTTTACCCTTCCGATGAAACACTCCGAACGGCCGCCAGCGATCTGGTCAGTCGCAGCCCGGCCCACGCCAGCAGCACAAATCCGACGCCGAACACCAGAGCCAGACCCATCAACAACAGTGTTCCCTCAAGCATGTCATCGTGCCGCTGCATGTGGACCCAGCCCATCAGCGTGGGCACGAGCATCTGAGGACGCTGCGGCGCCAGCACCGTGCTGGCCGGAACCTCGGTCATCGCCAGGATGGCCACAAGCAGGGCGGCAGCCAGCAGGAGCGGAGCTGCCACGGGCCAGAGCACGTGCCAGCAGGCGCGCCAGGGTCCAGCACCGTCGACGGCGCAGGCGTCGCGGATTTCCGAGAACGGGCGCGACCACGTGAGATAGCCGGCCAGAAGGCCCAGCCATCCGAAGCGGCCCATGTGAACGATGAACATGGCGGGAAAGCTGTTGTAGACCCACCCGAACAGATCGTGCCCGGATACACGAACAAAGCTCAGGGGCCAGGGTGTCGCCCGATTGTATATCCTGATGGTCGCGATGGCGAGCAATTCGCCTCCCACCAGAAAGACGATGGTGGCCGCCACCAGGCCCCAGGGACTGCGGCGAACGCAGGCCAGCATCGACAGGCAGGCGGCCCCCAGGCCTGCCAGGGCGCCGATGAGCAGGGTGCCGGTGGCGTAGGGCCATGCCCACAGCCAGATGCGCAGGGGCATGAAGTCACGGTCCAGGGAGAAGGTCCAGCGGTGGGAGGAAATGGAAATCACCATGCAGGAGGTGGGCACGAGCAACGTCAATGCCAGCACCGCCGCCGCCAGCAGGGCGGGCAGCCATCCGGCGTTAAGCACCGCGGGCCAGCCGCCCGTCTCGACTCCGTCGGCCGACAGCATCCGCCGGGCCAGGAGGGCGACGGCCGCCGCCGCCAGCAGGACGATCGTCAGCATGGGCAGTGCAGTGACCAGCGCGGCGGCGGATCGCTCGGCTTGTTGCGGGAACGTGCGGCCAGCGCCGGCGTCTACGCCTCTGATGGCGCCCGGGTCTTCGCTGCGGATGGGCCCGCCGTCGAAGACGGTGCGCACCTCCGTGGCCACGACGCTGATGCCGGTTCGCTCCCACACGGAGAACTCCTGCATGGCCAGCAGCATGACGATGGCGAAGCCCAGCAGCATCGGCGCGGCAAGTTGGCGGAGCGTGATGCGCCACAGCGCGCCGTCGAGCAGCGCCTGCTGCTGAACCTGCGAGTCGGTGAGACGCAGCGCCGCTCCGCCAAGCAGCGCCGGCAGCGGCCAGAGCCAACTGGCCAACGTCCACACGCAGCGGATCACGTCGGGCCAGTCGGCCGGCCTGAGGTGGATGCCGAGCAGCCGCAGGCACTGGATCCAGCCGTAGGAATAGGCGATGGAAGGCATGACCAGGGCCAGGGGCAGCAGGAAGGTCAGGGCAAGCGCCAGCCGGCCGCGGCCGCGCCCCACCACCAGAGCGGCGGGGAGGCCCAAGAGGGTAGCGAGCGCGGCGGCCATACCGTTGTAAAGGAGTGTGCGGCCCAGGAGCCTGGCGCGGAAGCCGCTGAGGTGAAACTCGCCCAGGACGTTGGGATGCTGGATGAGGACCCACAGCATCCACGCGAGGGGCAGGAGACAGCAGACGCCCAGCAGCGTCCACAATGGCACAGTCGCCGTCCAGCCGGAACGCAGAGCCCGAAGGCCGCGGGGCACAGGTGGTGGCATCCGACACACGGGTCAGCAGCATACGCGGCGGGAAGCGCCTGGTCACGGGTCCCGCTCACCGCTGCCGCGCATCAGCAATCAGAAAGTTTCACGAGCGTCCTCGGTCAAACGATCACCGCGACGCGCTCCGCGTCCCTGCTTGGCAGGTCGACCAGAGCAATCACCTGCTTCCGCCGCACTGTGGGGAACTGCTCCAGGAACTCCCAGAACTTCCAGGCCGTAATCACGCAAGTATGGCGTCTGGTCCGGCTCGCTCAGCAACGCGACGATCTGGGGCCGCGACCTGCCCAGAGGCACGTCGTTACGCCCGTTACGCCACGGCGCCCTCGCGGTCGGCCAGGGCGATGCTGGCGATGGCGCTGAAGGTGCTGAAGAGGCGGGTGCGCCCGGCGATGACGTAGAAATCATCGGCCCCGGGCCCCTTGCCATCAGGATCGAAGGCGATGTTCTCGGGATGCTCGATGAGCACCCTCTCGCCGTTCTCGAGGGTGATGATGAACCGCTGGAAAGGAACGGCTCGCAGGAGTCGACGGATTTCGTCGCGGACGGCATCCGAACGCGACATGGTGCCTCCTTGAATGGCATCGACATTGTACGCCGTTGCGCGGCTCAGACCAAGGCACGATGGGACTGGCGCGGCGCTATCAGCGCGGCCGCCCCAATGCGATCAGACCGCATCAAGGTCATGCGCTGGACCTCCGCTGGCCGAGGCGTTTACTTCAATCTGACGGCCGGCAGGCGCTTGAGCCGCTGGTTCTTCGGATCGACTTCGATGCCGACGGATTCGAGCGCCGTGACGCCAAGGATCGGTTCGGCATCATCCGCACCGAACAACACGGTGGCACCCACGACATCGCCCATGAACTCGACCTGGGCGACGCCGATGTCCAGTGTGATCTCGGTCCCGTCCGCCAACTGGTACGTTCGCTTGCCTCGCGGCCGGATGCCGATCGCGCGCAAGTGCTTGGCCGGCACGTAGCAGTCCGTCGCGCCCGTGTCCACCAGAAAGAGCGACTGCCACCGACGGGCTGGATTGGCCGGGTTCGACACGGACACCGTCACATGCGTTGCACCCACTGGAGGCTCCCTTCGCTGGCCAGCGGCAGATGATTTCCGATTGCGCGCTCGCATCATTCTGCCTGATTATACGCACCGCCTCACCGGTTCCAGAACTTCCCCCCGTACACCGCCTGATCGCCAAGCTGCTCGTCAATCCGCAGGAGCTGGTTGTACTTGGCCACACGATCGCTTCGCGCGGGGGCGCCGGTCTTGATCTGGCCGCAGTTGGTGGCCACGGCGATGTCGGCGATGGTGGCATCCTCGGTCTCGCCGCTGCGGTGGCTGATGACGGCGCTGTAGCCGTTGCGCATGGCCAGGTTGACGGCCGCGAACGTCTCGCTGAGCGTGCCGATCTGGTTGACCTTCACCAGGATAGAGTTAGCCGTGCCGGTCTTGATGCCCTTCTCAAGGAACTTGACGTTGGTCACGAACAGGTCGTCGCCGACGAGCTGGATCTTCCTGCCCAGCCGGTCGGTCAGCAGCTTCCAGCCGTCCCAGTCGTTCTCGGCCATGCCGTCTTCCAGGGAGCGGATGGGGTACTTCTCGACCCACTTCGCCCAGTAATCGGCCATCTCCTCGCTCTTGAGCACCTTGTCGGGGTTGCTCTTGAAGAACTTGTAGCCCTTTTTCTCATTGTCCCACAGCTCGCTGGCGGCGGGGTCCAGCGCGATGAAGACCTGCTTGCCGAGTTTGTAGCCGGCCGCTTCGACAGCCTCGGCGATGACCTTCAGCGCATCCTCGTTGTCCTTCAGGTCGGGGGCGAAGCCGCCCTCGTCGCCGACGGCCGTGCTCATCTTGTTCTTCTGGAGGACCTTCTTGAGGGCGTGATAGATTTCGACGCCCGCGCGCAGGGCATCGGCGAAGTTGTCGAAGCCCCAGGGCTGGATCATGAACTCCTGGAAGTCGACATTGTTGTCGGCGTGCTTGCCGCCGTTGAGGATGTTCATCATGGGCACCGGAAGCGTGCGCGCGGCCGTGCCGCCCAGGTAGCGGTACAGAGGCAGGCCCGACGCCTCGGCGGCGGCCCTGGCCACGGCCATGGAGACCCCCAGGATGGCGTTGGCGCCGAGCTTGCTCTTGTTGGGGGTGCCATCGAGGTCGATCATGAGCTGGTCGATAGCCTCCTGGTCGCGGGGGTCCAGGCCGATCAGTTCGGGGGCGATCTTGCTGTTGACGTTCTCGACGGCCTTGAGAACGCCCTTGCCCAGGAACTTCTTCTTGTCGCCGTCGCGCAGCTCGACGGCCTCGTTTTCGCCAGTACTGGCGCCGGAGGGGACGGCCGCTCGGCCGAGGGTGCCGTTTTCAAGGGCGACGTCGACCTCGATGGTGGGATTGCCGCGGGAATCGAGGACTTGGCGTGCCTGGACGAGTTCAATGTCGATGCTCATGTTCGTTATCCTTAATTGATTGACTTAGTGCCGACTGCGGACAGCACAACGGCAGGCAAAAGTCTATGAAGTTGTCGGCGGCTGTAAAGAGTGCCCAGGGCGTGAAAGCGTGATGCAGGACGCCGCCGGGCCACGTGCAGGGCAGCCGACGATCAGGAGCACCCTGGTGAAGCAAGCTGGGCGGTGTTCAGGTAAAAACCGAAAAACCGCCTGTTAACGTTGCCTTCGCAGGAAACGAAGCTTATTCTACATGTATGCAGCCGGCCGCCTCTCCGATCCAGAGCGCGACATCCGGCGCGGGTCAGTCCGCCCCGGGGGGGCAGCGTGAGCGATTTGCTGCCGATGAGCTGGCCATCGTGCTCTCGCACTACAACCTGGGGGTGATCGAATCCATCGCGGAGTTCAACCGCGGGTCGCGGCGGGCTCCCAAGCTGCTGATCACCAGCGAGTCGGGACGATATCTGCTGAAGCGGCGGGCGCGGGGGAAGGACGATCTGAACAAGGTGCGGCTCACCCACGCCCTGCAGCGCTATCTGGCAGCCCAGCAGTTTCCGCTGCCCAGACTGATCGGCACCGCGTTTGATGACGACTCGATGGTGGTATGGCGGTCGGGCGTGTATGAGCTGTTCGAGTACATCAACGGCCAGCCGTATCCTCATTCCCTGGAGGCGACATACGAGGCGGGGCGGGTCCTGGCGCTGTACCACGAGCTGCTGACGGAGTTCAGACTGGACCCGCCATCGAGCATGGGCAGCTACCACAACCAGGGGATGGTGGATCAGGGGCTGGCGGCCATCCCCTCCAGCGTGCCGCCGGAGGAGGACCTCGACTCGCTGCTGCAGGCGCTGGGGGAGACGTTTCACTGCGCCGCCGAGAAGGTGGAGGCGCTGGGTTTCTCCCAATGGCCGAAGCAGTATGTGCATGGCGACTGGCACCCCGGGAACATGCTCTTCCGGGACAATCGCGTCGTGGCGGTGATCGACTACGACTCGGCGCGGCAACTGCAGCGGATCACGGACGTGGCCAACGGCAGCCTTCAGTTTTCGATCATCGGGGGCGATCAGGATCCCTCGCAGTGGCCCGATCATGTGGACGAAAGCCGACTGAAGCGTTTCATCCGCGGCTACGATGGGGTATCAATCCTCAGCAGGGCGGAAATCCAGGCGCTGCCGTGGCTGATGGCCGAAGCATTGATCGCGGAGGCCGTATTGCCTATAGCTATCACAGGTTCGTTTGGCCGGATCGGCGGAACCGGCTTTCTGCGGATGGTGCAACGGAAGACACAATGGATCACGAGATCGGCCGACGCTCTGATATCGCTGGTGGGCGGTTGAGCCTTTCCACGCGGCGTCTGCTGACGCTGTGTCTGGGGGCGGCGCTGCTGGGGGCGGCGGTATTTGCGCAGCAGACGGGGCCCCCGGATATTGGCCCGTCGGATGCGGCCATGATCAGGCGCTGGACGCTGGATCTGCGCGATGCCGATCCCGGGGTGCGCGCCGAGGCGGTCGACCGGCTGATGGGGCTGCGGCGATCCGAGCTGCCGTTGCTGCGCGCGGTGATCGCGGAACTGGGTGATGCGCTGGGGATGCTGCGGCCGCAGTTGCGGCAGGTGGTGACGCACGTATATCTGAGCGAGGAGCCCTACGAGCGTGACGAGCGTTTTGGGTTTCTGGGAATGCTCAGGAGCAGCGATCCGCTGGGTGCGGAGGGGGCGCAGCGGATCGTGGTGGACAGCCGGATGCCGGGATTCGGGGCTTATCGGGCGCTGCGTGACGGCGACGTGATTCTGGAGCTGGAGGAGCGGCCGCTGGCCCAGCCCCTGGACTGGAACCAGTTTGCCGAAGCGATCAAGGCGGTGCGTCCGGGGACGACGATTCACCTGCGGGTGCTGCGTGGGGGGGAGGTGATTCGCAGGGCGGTGGTGCTGGATGCGCGGCCGGCCGACCCCACGCCGCTGGATCCGGAGGCGTACACGGAGCGGGTGCGGGCGTTGCTGTCGCAGCGGTTGCGCAGGGCGCAGGAGTACATCGCCAGGGAGTTTCCGTTGCTGCTGGATGAAGCGCCGTCGGCGCCGCAAGATGCCGAGGGAGGGGATCGCTGATGTGGGTGGGCCGCCGAGAGGCCCCACGGCGGAGTCTGATGAGTCAAGCACCAGGGACATGCCGGCTACAGCATCGGGGCTGGCGGGTCGATGATCGATGTATCTGGTGCTTTGTGGCGCAAGGAAAGATTATGAGACTGTTCAATCGGTTTGCCCTGCTGTGTCTGCTGCCGCTTGTGTTGGGCGCGACGGCGCCGCCGCGGCCCTCCTCGCAGGCTGCGCTTGCGTCGGTGTTCTGGACGCTGGCGATGGAAGTGGCGGACGTGCCGCCGGATGCCGAACTCTCCCCCGAGTACGCCAGCGCCAGCATGGTGAGAATGGAGGCGCTGCTGGCGGCGGCGCGACAGCTCGATGCCGAGGAAATCCGCTACCCGCTGCTGGCCGCGCGGGTGAGCCGGCGCCTGGGCGAGCGGGATCTGCTGATGGACGCGGTGACGGCCGTGCGGCGGCTGCGGCCGGAGGATCGCTTCATTCAGGTGGAGCTGGTGCGTCTGTACGCGTCGGGCATGCAGACCGTCCAGGCGCGGCTGGAATATCTGAGCTCGAGGCTGGCGCTGGAGGCGGTCCCGGCGGAAGTGCGCTCGGTGATCGCCACAGACGCGGCCGATCTGCTGATGGAGTCGAAGCGCCTAGCAGAGGCGGCGCAGATGCTGGAACAGGCGCTGAAGCTGAATCCGCTCAATTCGCAGGCGCTGTTGCGCAAGTACGGGCTGATGG
>Ga0209101_1002551_pt1 | contig 11902 bp, 9 predicted proteins | sample ConPoolayeCmetaG_FD_185481 | JGI IMG/M metagenome (GOLD analysis project Ga0209101, IMG submission 185481) | Hot spring microbial mat communities from California, USA to study Microbial Dark Matter (Phase II) - Cone Pool mat layer C metaG... ... | reverse complement strand
CCTATCGGCTTGGAATGCGGATCAGACTAAGCCAGTAACCAATAAAAAGAGACCCGACCGAACCAAAAGTAGCAGAACCAACCTGTAAAGTCCCAATCTTTCCAAAAGTAAGATTGAAAGACGTTCCTGCCCAATGGCCGACCCAAAACCCGATCCAGCTTAATGCGATGTAGAAGATCAATCTAGCCAATCCACCACCGCGCCAAAGATGAAACAGGCTGCCATATAAGGTTGAAAGGATCAATCCAAATAGATAGCTTGCGATCGACATAAGATTTCCTAAGGTCAGGATCGGACTTGTTGAATCATACCACCCCCCAGGCACTCCTCTGCCTGATAAAATACAGCAGCCTGTCCTGGGGTGATATCCCAATAGGGTTGCGATAATTCTACTAGACAAGAACCATCATCCAAAACTTTCAAGTGCGCATCCAAAAAGGGTGAAAGATAGCGAACTTTTACTACTAGTTCAAATTCCCTTGCCGGGGGTGCGCCTTGAATCCAGTTAATTCGGGTAACGATAAAATTTTTCTTGCGCGTCTCCTCTTTAGAACCAACAATGAGCGTGTTGTTGTTGACATCCTTATCAATAACGTATATCGGTTGACCAACACTGACCCCTAATCCCTTCCGTTGACCGATTGTATAAAAGGCCAAACCACGGTGCTGACCGAGGGTTTTTCCACGTGTGTCGATTATCGGGCCTGGAGAAGGTGGATTTTCCAGATGTCGCACTAGAAACGAACGGTAGTCCTCCCCACCCAAAAAACAGAGGTCCTGGCTTTCAGGTCGATGGGCTACCGGGAGCTGAAAATCGCTTGCCAGTTGACGAACTTCTGCTTTGGTTAATTCTCCTAAGGGAAATAAGGTGCGAGCTAAATCAGCTTGGGTGAGAATGTGAAGCACATAAGACTGATCTTTGTTGATATCCCTGGCGCGGTGGAGGTGATAAACCCCTTGCTGATCCAGGATATTTCGAGCGTAATGCCCGGTGGCGAAATAGTCAGCTCCCAAAGAAAGCGCAAACTCGAACAATGCTCCCCAGCGGATCAATCGGTTGCACTGAATGCAGGGGTTAGGGGTGATACCCTGTTGGTAACCCTCAATAAAGTAGGTGACAATCTGACGATAAAACTGTTCCCGGACGTCTAAGGTGTAAAAGGGGATATCCAGCCTGGCTGCTACCTTTTTTGCTAGTCGCATCGAATCAGGTGTGCAGCAGCGATTAACCGAGTCTCTTTCGCTCTCACTCCACAAGTTCATCATGACTCCGATAACGTTGTAGCCTTGTTTTTGAAGTAAGGCGGCAGCTACAGAGCTATCAACGCCACCACTCATTCCAACAACAACCGTTTTTTCCATCATAAGCTGTAGAGATTTGCTCTAGCCTCTCAATATCTTAATTTTATCGATTAGACAATCGAAAAAACTTTCTAATTGTTCGGCGGTTGTATCTTTCCCAAGAGTGACGCGGAGTGAACCCAAGGCCAGATTGCGTGATAAACCAAGCGCTAAGAGTACTTCGGATGGAGACGGGCTGCCGGTTTTACAAGCTGATCCCGATGAGCAGGCAAAACCTTCAATATCTAGAAGCGTAAGCAGTTTTTGGCTGTCAACAGCCTCGAAGACAAAACTGACATGGTTGGGTAAGCGTTGAGTGGGATGTCCGGTCAGCGCGCTATTGGGGATTTTCTGACGCACCTGTTCAATCAGCCAATCACGGAGGATCGGTAAACTGGCATTCCATTGGGCTTGATTCTTTTGGACAAATTTCAAAGCTTGGCTCATGCCTACAATATAAGGCACATTCTGCGTTCCTGAGCGCAATCCTCCCTCTTGTCCTCCACCGGTCTGGCAGGGTAGGATAGGTGTTCCTTTCCGGACATAGAGCACGCCAATCCCTTTTGGCCCATAGAATTTATGAGCGCCGATCGAGAGCAGATCGACGTTAAGGTCTTGGACATCCAGCGGTAAATATGGTGTTGCCTGAACGGCGTCTGTATGGAACGGGATACCATTTTCGCGGCAGATCTCACCAATTTCTGGAATAGGATTGACAGTGCCAATTTCATTATTGGCGTAAATCACTGACACCAGAGCGGTGTTAGAACGCAGACGCTGGCGAACAAGGTCAGGATCCACCCTTCCATATGGATCAACCGGTAAAATTTCGAGATCAAAGCCAAAGTTTTTGGCTAATTGTGCAGCCGTATGAGAGATGGCATGATGCTCAACGGCGCTGATGAGGATGTGATTCGCGCCGCTTTTTTCGCGGCGGGCGAATGCTACGCCTCGTAAAGCCAGATTATCGCTTTCGGTCCCCCCTGAAGTAAAGATAATCTCTTCAACAGAACAGTTCAAATGTTTGGCAATGACTTCGCGAGCTTCTTCTAGAGCTGCTTCCGCGTATTGACCGAAGCGATGGATAGAGGATGGATTGCCAAATTCTTGCCGAAAGAATGGCAACATTGCTTCGATAGCTTCTTCCGCCATCGGTGTCGTAGCGGAATAATCCAAATACACTCGATTCGTTTTCGTGGTCATTGGAGGTATTATATCCTAATTAGATCAGTCGCTCCCACGCGAAAAACCTCGGAATGTGATAGACTCATTGATTGTGCATCAAAGAACTAACCTCTACCTTGATATAATTGGGATAGCAATATCGCATTGGAGGATAACATGATTCAAATCAAGTTTGGAACCGATGGTTGGCGTGGGGTAATTGCCGAAGACTATACCTTCTTGAATGTGAGGCGTTGCGCGCAAGGATTTGCCAACTTTTTGAAGGATTCTGGATATATAGGTGAAGATGTCGTTATCGGATATGATCGTCGTTTTCATTCAGAAAATTTTGCTGCAGCCGCGGCGGAGGTGATGGCCGGCAATGGGTTTGGCGTCTGGTTGACAGAAACAGCAACCCCAACGCCGGTGATCGCTTATTCCATTGTCGAAAAGGGGGCTGCTGGCGGAATTAATATCACCGCTTCTCATAATCCACCAACCGATAATGGCTTTAAAGTGCGCAATGAATTCGGAGGCGCAATCGATCCAAAAAATCTAGTAGAGATTGAAAATCGAATCCCGCAGGATGATGCTGGCATTAACCGGCTGCCTTTTGAACAAGCCCGGCAGGCCGGTAAGATTCGCCTTTTTGATCCGGCCCCCGCTTACATTCAGCAACTTAACAGTCTGGTTGATATCGAAAAAATTCGTCGGTCTGGTTTACGAATTTGTGTTGATCCCATGTGGGGCAACGGTATTGGCTGGTTTCCTCGTTTACTTGAAGGTGGAAAGACCACGGTAATTGAAATACACAATCAACGCAACCCTATCTTTCCCGGCATGAAGCGACCTGAACCTATTCCACCCAACGTCAATGAGGGATTAAGAGCCGTCCTGGACACTCAATCAGACGTTTTGATTATCACCGATGGCGATGCGGATCGGGTTGGAGTTGGAGATGAAAAAGGTGTTTTTATTGATCAATTGAGGGTCTTTGGACTGTTAGCTTATTATCTTCTGGAAGTGAAAGGGGAACGCGGGCCGATAGTCAAAACCCTTTCGACAACCACCATGTTGAACAAACTGGGCAAAATTTATGGTGTTCCGGTCTATGAAACCGGAGTCGGATTTAAATATGTAGCACCAAAAATGTTGGAAACCCATGCCATGATCGGAGGCGAAGAATCCGGCGGCTATGCCTTTCATGGCCATGTACCCGAAAGAGACGGGATTCTGGCAGCCCTCTACATTCTGGATATGATGGTTGAACTTGGGAAGAAGCCATCGGAACTGGTTGATTTACTGTTTAGCGTTGTTGGCGCCCACTATTACTCTCGGATCGACACGCCATTTGAAGGTAATCGAAAGGAGTATGAAGAAAAGATCCTCACAGCAAATCCTTCCACAATTGGTGGGCTGGCTGTAACCGGCCTGGATACGACCGATGGCTTCAAATTCTCATTGGAAGACGGCGGATGGTTGTTGATTCGCTTCTCAGGAACCGAACCAATTATTCGCGTGTACACGGAAACAACCTATGCGGATCGGGTTGACCAAATTCTTCAGGATGGATTGAAAATTGCGGGTGTGCGGTGACGCATGGCGTTGATCGATACGCATTGCCACTTGTATTTGCCTGAATTTGAAGCGGATATAGCCGAAGTGGTTAGGCGTGCTATTGACTATCAGATCACGGGCATGATTGTTATCGGGATTGATGCCAAAACCAGCCGAAAAGCTATCTATTTAGCAGAGGAATACAAAGAGATTTATGCTGCTGTAGGAATTCATCCAAACAGCCAGGTGATGAATATTGATGAAGAGTTGAGACAGATTGAGGAGTTGCTATTTCATCCGAAAGTAGTTGCAGTAGGGGAGATTGGTCTGGATACCTATCGCGAGTACGTTTCATTAGCTGAGCAAAAAACTCGCCTGCAAAAGCAATTGGAGCTGGCTTCGCAAGCAGGTTTACCGGTGATCATTCACAATCGCAATGCGATAGAGGAACTATATCCAATCCTGACAAAATGGACTGAAACACAAACTACAATTCGGCAAGCAAACCAGAAGCAGATTGGGGTTCTGCATTCTTTTTCCGAGGATGTGCGGTGGGCGCAACGGGTGATTGATTTGGGTTTCTCGATCGGGATAAGCGGAGTAGTCACGTTTCCAAAGGCGCAAAAAGTCAAAGAAGTAGTTATGACCGTCCCCCAACAGTTTCTACTCCTTGAAACCGATGCGCCGTATCTGAGCCCTCAACCTCAGCGCGGTAAACGAAACGAACCGGCTTATCTCATATATACTCTGCAAGAAATCGTAAATTTAATTGGCGGTTCGATGGAGTCTCTTGCCAACGTAACGACCTTAAATGCTCAAAATCTTTTTGGAATAGATTGACGTGAATCCACCACAAAACTTTCTCGCTCCAATACTTTCTGATCTCTCCAGAGTAGAAAATCGAATGCGTGCTTTGGATGATCATCATCATCAAGAGTTGTCCAATGCGCTTGAACATCTATTATCTTCAGGCGGCAAACGCATTCGTCCAGCCGTAGCTCTACTGACCGGGCGGATGTATCAGGGAGATATTCAAAAGTTGGTTTCCTTGAGCGCCGCTATCGAATTACTCCACACTGCGACGCTGGTTCATGATGATTTAATTGATGGCGCATTGCTGCGCCGAGGTATCGCTACATTAAATGCTAAATGGTCTCCTGCGGCAACCGTCCTAACCGGTGACTATATCTTTGCTCAAGCTGCTCGTTGCGCTGCAGAAACCGATTCAGTGTATTTGATGAAGCAGTTTGCCAAAACCCTGGCAATTATTGTCAATGGGGAAATCGATCAGTTGTTTTCTACCCATCGCTATTCGACTCGGGAAGAGTACTTTAAGAGAATTTATGCTAAAACGGCTTCGTTATTCGAGTTGGCTTCGAGTGCAGCCGCGCACTTAAGCAATGTCTCTGATACAGAAGTCGAATCGATGCGTCAATTTGGGTATGCGTTGGGAATGGCATTTCAGATTGTGGATGACATCCTTGATTTTACCGGTGCTCAAGAAACGGTCGGTAAACCGGTTGCCAATGATTTGCGACAAGGTCTGATTACTTTGCCTTTCATCTGTTACTTAGAAAAGTATCCCGAAGATCAAGAAGTCCAGGCGGTTCTCGGAGGGGAGAAAGCGAATATCGACAAACTGGTCACAGATATACGGGAAAGTGGAGCTGTTCAGGACGCTTTTCAAATTGCCCGTGATTACATTCGTCAAGCAGTTGAAATTTTAGAAAACCGTCCTGCGTGTGAAGAACAAAAAGCCCTCAGAGAACTGTCAGAATATGTAATCTTGCGGCATATTTAATTTTTCGGGGAGTTAATCCCTTGACGGATTGTTTTTCAGGTGATATATTAGCGCCCAATATGACCTCAGACTGCGCGACCACCACCAATACGATGACCACCACTACCTACCCGAACAGGTGGGGCGTACGCGCTTAATTGGACAGTGAAGAACACCGATTAACCAAAACGCCCCATCTGGGGCGTTTTTTTATAATGAACCAAACGAAAAGGAGTGAATGATGGAAAATCTTGCCCCCCTTGACCAACCGGTCTTCGCAGTTCCTCAGGAGAACCTAATCCCGGTCAATGACTATTTGAGTAAAATGATGGACATTCCTCCCTCGCGGATGTTCCTGATCAATAAATCTTTGAAGGTTTTTCAAGAGAAATCTCCCGGACAACCCATTTTCGATGCGTCTCAAGGGGATGGAGGTGCCAGCCTGCCTGGAGTCCTTCCTGAAATACTGGAAAAAGCGGCTGAAATGCAAATCAAACACGGGACATCCTACGATATGCCATACGGGACTGATGATTATCGCCGTTCGGTGATTGAAGACTACTGGAAACTCGATCCATCGTTGGGAATTACGCCGGCCAATGTAGTTGGTACAGCCGGGGGGCGAGATGCTTTGGTAAAAGCCTATCAAGCGATGCTATCGCTTGGATATGGCCGCATCGGCGACGTGGTCATCGTTTCCAGAGTGCCTTGGATTTCCTACAATTGGGGGCCTTACGGAATTGGCGCGAATGTCCTCTATGCCCCTGGAAAACCAGAAAATGGCTGGGCATATACGGAGGAGAGCATCCAGGAATGTGTGGATTATGCGGCCAAACTGGGACGCAAGGTTGCTTGTTTGGTCATTACTAATCCTGATAATCCAACAGGGTTGACATTATCGGTTGAAAGGCAAGTCAGCCTGGCAAAGAAAGCGTTAGAGATTGGGGTAGCATTTGTATTGTTTGATTGGATGTACCATTATGTGACGGATGAACAACCCATGGATCTTAATTCGTTCTTACAATATTTTACAAAAGAGGAACGGAAGCGGCTAATATTTTTGGATGGCATCACCAAAAGCCTGGGTGGTTCGAATATCCGTAATAGTCATTTAATTGCTTCAGAAGAAGTGATTAAGTTTATCGTTTCGCGGGCATCGCATACGGTCATGCCGCCATATTTTTCTTTGGCAGTAGCTATAGCGGCTTATAAGATGGGATACGATAAAGCTACCAAACCCATTGTTGAGCCTACCAACGCCAGCCGCAAGGCCTTAAAAGAATTTCTGGATAAACATCAGTTCAAATATATTCTGGGTAAAGGTTATTATGCTTTTATCCATGTTGGAACATGGTTGAAAGCAAAGGGGTGGAAAGATACAGAACCAATGGGTCAGTATTTTGCTGAAGAATTTGGTTTAGCGGTGGTACCGGGTGCATTCTTCTCCGCTTATGGCGGAGAATGGATCCGCTTCTCGTATGCGACACCGGTAGAAAGAACATTAGGCGCTTTGGAACGCCTGGTTCAAGGTTTGAGGAGCCTGGAGGCCTTATGAGTGATTATCAACCAAATTTATTTGTGGAAAAATTTCGTCATGCCCTCGAAGTAGCAGAACAGACCAACCCACAAAGCGGCATCTGCGGCTATGAGCTCGAGTGGAATATGCTCGACTCGCGTCTCTGGCCATTATTGACGGTTGGGTCAGGCCCGGAACGGATTTCGTTTGTGGATTATCTGCGTGATGAAATTCTACCGCCTTCGTTTCGATCCCTTTCTCAACTAGAAGTCTATCACTGGATGATCGAGTGGGCGACGCGACCCTATTACCATCTGATTGGAGCTGTATATGAGTCAAGAATATTGGAGGCGGTTTTAATTAATGCCCTGCATCAAGCCAGTGAAAAGTTTGGCGAAAGGTTTTATTACTGGCATGGAAACCTGCTATTTCAGCCCCAGTTTGGCAAGGATTGTATCCCGGGTTCATGGAATTTAGCAAAACGACGTTACCTGGAACGTTGTGTGGATTTATATGGAGCAGCCCTGGCAACAGCGGGAATCCATACCAATCTTTCTTTACCAGAGACTCTGCTCTCCTGGGATTTTGTCCACCAAAATCAAAATGTCGCCAACCATATCAGTCAACCTTTCCAGCACCTCGATGAGTATAAAAATTATGTGTATATTCGCTCTACGCGGCTGCTCAGAGCTTTTGCAGCCCTTTTCATTGCCACTACCGCTTCGACGCCCTTTGTCAGCCAGTATCGCAATGGAAAGCAGGTAATTGTTTTAGCAAAAGCCGATTCGGTTCGCAACTTGACCTTTCCGAATCCCGTTTTGTTGGATTTGCCTGGTTTATATCGTTCACATGAAGACTACCTGCGCATTTCTTATGAGTTGGTTCGGAAAGGGATTCGTTTTGGAAATAACAACTGGACACCGGTTCGGGCGCGTTCCTTTTCTGAACCGGTAGAGCGCTTGATTGCCATCACCTCCGATCAATTGCGTCAATTATATGCACGGGGTCTTTATACCGCCAGCAAAGACGATCAAGCTGAAGAAATGGCAAGAGAAATTGAAAAACAGAATCTTCTGGCACGGATTAATATCCCGATGTCCAGGGTTGAAGTACGCTGTGACGAAGGGGGCCATGATATGGAGACGGATTTGGCAAATCTGACCCTTAAATATCTTTTGTTGCTCCGTTTTTATAGCGATCCATCTTTCGCAGTTAGCTTTCGGTATGACACAGAAGATATTGAACGCGCCAGGCGCAATGAAGAAAAAGCTGCTCGACATGGCTTAGATGCCGAAATCGAAAATCCTCTCAGTGGGAAACCCGTTAGAGTGCGGGAATTCTTAGGATGGGTTTTGGATGAGTTAATGCCTCTGGCAGAAGGGTTAGAAATGACTTCGTTCCTAAAGCCCTTGGTCGAAATGTCACAGGGTGCACCCAATACGTCCCAGAAGATCCGTCGGCGTGTTTTGCAGGAATTGGGTGAGGTCGATGAGATCCCGGTTGAGTATTTACAGAGGTTAGCCGAAGAACGGGAAGAAGCGGTCAAGAACGATATTACCATAATCCAAAGCGAACTCTACCGTTTGGGGAACGAGGTCAATAAATTGGAGAACCTGATCCAACGCGGGCGCGATGAGTATCGTCAATATCCCAATATCCCCATTTCATTTAAACCGGTACGTCCGCTACAAGTCATCAAAGTGTATGCTGACAAAACCTCAGAAATCGTTGACCTGGCCATGCAACTGATCCAAATTCCATCTGTAACAGCCTGTACGAATGAGAGATTGGAAGATGTTGCTTCTGCTGCTTCTTTTATTTGTAACTATGCTGAAAGAATTGGCCTGGAAGTGCGCTATTTCAACAAACACAAATATCCTGCCTTACTGATCGGATTTCCGGGTCATCTTTACGCCCCGGTTACTTTAAGTGGACATTTCGATGTTGTGCAACCTGCACCAGATGAATCTCAATTCCAGCCCCGTATTGAGGGAGAGTATCTCATCGGCAGAGGAGCAGCGGATATGAAAACGGTTGTAGCCACTTATCTGGTGTGGTTCAAAGACCGCCTCCTGCAAGGTGAACCGTACCCATCTGTAAATCTTTTATTGGTAGGCAATGAAGAAAATGGCGAGTTTGAACCAATGGGTACACCACATGTTTTAGCTCAGATTGCCAACGAAGGATATCCCTTGCCGGAGTTATTTATTGCCGGTGAGAGAACTGGCGAAAAAGGTGATGAACTGCTTGGTGAAATCTGTACTGCCAACCGAGGGATCATGCGGTTTGATATTGTTGCGCGGGGCATGCGGGCGCATACGAGCCAAACCTCTGTTGGAAGCCAGGTAAAGGCCGACCTGCCTGCCAAATTATTTGACTTTCGACAAAAAATGATTGAACTCTTCCGGCGCAGTCTTCAACTTTCTAACCCAGATCGGTGGAATTCTCAATTTCAAATACCTTTTGTGCGCATTGGGGAGGAGGGCTTGTACAATGTCTCACCGGAATATGCTATTATGGGTGTAGAGGTTCGTCCAATCCCTGAAGAGAATGTTGAGGAACTGGTAAAGAACCTTGAAGAACTATGCCGTCAAAATGATCTGGAGTTTCACTTAAAAGTATGCGAAAAAGGGATTCAATGTAATCCGGAAAATCCATATTTGCAGATTTTGCTTGAGGCGTATCAAGATGTCACCAAAGAGCCGCCCAGGATCGGCAAAAAATTGCCGGCCACAAGTGCCCGTTTTGCACCAGCGGGTCAGGGGATAGTCTGGGGTCAAAGCGGTATCGATCCTCATGGGTATAACGAAAAACACTACCTTCCCAGCATAAAGCCTTACTACGATGTTTTATCCGCCTTTGCCAGGCGACTTGAAGGACAAACAGTTCTTGCTTTCAAGGAGAACGAACGATGAACGATAAACCACTCCTGGTAATGAAGTTCGGAGGTACATCGGTTGGCAGTAGCGAGGCAATGACAAGTGTCAAGAGTATTGTAGAGAACGTTATTGAAGAAGGATGGATGCCAGTCGTGGTTTTATCAGCCATGTCTGGAGTTACCGATGATTTGCTTCGCTCCACGGAAATGGCAAAAAATCGCCGCTACGATCAGGTCTTACAGATTGCCGGGGCGCTGACTACTCGACATTATCAAGTGGTGGACGATCTAATTAAAGAGACTGAACGGAAAGTTTTTGTAAAGCAACAAATCGATCAGTTGATCAGTATGTTTGCTGAATACTGTCGGGCTATCGATATCATAGGAGAAGCTACGCCGCGCGTCCTTGACGCGATCGCCGGGATTGGTGAAATGTTATGTGTGCGCATTTTTGCTGAATACTTAAACGCCAGCGGAATCTCAGCCAGGTCTATAGACGCCACTAAGTTAATTGTGACCGATAGCGCCTATCAAGCTGCCCACCCGATTCGAGAAAAAACAGAGCGTAAAGTAAAAGAAATGCTGTTACCCGTATTAAACTCCAAAATTGTGCCCGTTGTGACAGGTTTCATTGCCGCGACTGAGGATGGAACGACAACCACGCTTGGACGCGGGGGCAGTGACTACTCGGCAGCATTATTAGGCGCCTATTTACCAGCCAGGGAAGTCTGGATTTGGACGGATGTCGATGGTGTGATGACAGCCGATCCGCGGATTGTCCCAGAGGCAACCACCATTGATGTGTTGACTTTTCGGGAAATCGGTGAGCTGGCTTACTATGGGGCAAAGGTTGTTCATCCCAAGACTATGCAACCCTTGATTGATGCCGGGATTCTAATTCGAGTCAAGAACACCTTCAACCCTTCCCATCCAGGCACTCTCCTAACCGTGGAGAACGAAAAGCAAACCAATGGGGTAATCAAAGCGGTAACTTCCATCAAGGGGCAATCCCTGGTGACCATCGAGGGACGCGGTATGCTGGGGGTACCCGGGGTTGCTGCGCGAGCTTTTGGCGCTGTTGCAGCCACCGGAACGAGCGTTCCCTTGATTACCCAAGCCTCATCAGAACAATCGATTTGCTTTGCCGTTCCGCAAAAGTCTGTTGAGACCGTATTGCGCTCGTTAAATGAAGCTTTTAGCCGGGAATTGGCGACCAGAGACATCGATCGCATTTGGGCAACCGACGAGGTGGTTATTGTTACGATTGTTGGGGCTGCGATGCGCAGCACACCTGGCATTGCCGGACGGATCTTTGGCAAATTAGGCGCAAATGGGATCAATGTCATTGCAATTGCTCAGGGTTCATCGGAGGTATCCATTTCCCTGGTCATCGATCGCGCTGATGAACAAAGGGCTGTGCGGGCAATTCACGAATTAATTGTTCCAAAAGTTGAAATGGTCGGTTGACAAAAACCTTTGGTCATAGTAATATTTTTAACGCGTTTATTCAGGCGAGGTAGCTCAATGGTGGAGCAGGGGACTCATAAGCCCTTGGTTGTGGGTTCAAATCCCACCCTCGCCATTTTTGACCCATATATGGCGGTAATGGCTGCACAAAGGCGTATATATGGGGGGAAAACGGAGGAAAACCGCCATGCAAAAGCCA
>Ga0209101_1002548_pt1 | contig 11910 bp, 10 predicted proteins | sample ConPoolayeCmetaG_FD_185481 | JGI IMG/M metagenome (GOLD analysis project Ga0209101, IMG submission 185481) | Hot spring microbial mat communities from California, USA to study Microbial Dark Matter (Phase II) - Cone Pool mat layer C metaG... ... | reverse complement strand
CATCCCGGCTTGGCGAGCCTGTCTTATATTGGCCAGATGGTTACCGTGGGTCTGCAAAACTCCCTTAGGCGGGCCGGTCGTGCCCGAAGTGTAAACAATATTGGCTACATCGTCTAATGACAGCGAATAGAGCGCCTGCGGCAGCTCAGCCGGCCTTTCATACAAAACCTCGTCCAACGACGCCACCAAGGCATGGGGCTTGGTCTTTTCAAAGGTTATAATCTTCGTAAACTTAAGCTCTACGCTTGTAGCAGGCCTGTTTTCTACAGCTGGAATTAGGCACTCCCTGCTCATCAGCTCAAAAAGTTTTGCCAGCTGCTCCTCATTCTCAGCAAAGACGAAGCGAGCATCTGAATCGTACAACAAATACCCTATCTCATCGCTAACCAGCGTAGGATAGAGCGAGACAACAATTCCACCAGCCGACAGGACAGCTAGATCCGCCTCCATCCACTCCGGACGGGTGCTGGAAATGATGGCCGCTTTTTCACCGCGCTGAAAACCATGATCCTTTAAATAAGCGGCAATCTTTTGCACCCGTTCTTTAACCTCCCGAAACGTGACTTCCCGCCGCCGGCGCCGTCGTCCACTATCTTGCTTGTCAATCAGCGGCTGGCTGTAAGCTATGGCCTCAGGTTTCCGGGAGGCAAGATCAAAGAAAGCCTGCGGAAGACTGGCGTAAAGATCGCTCATGCGGCGCTATCATGCTGTAGGGCGTGATTTTTGGCAACAAACTCCTCATAAAAGAGCCGTGCTCTGCGACCGGATGCACAAAAAGAAATGCGGCAATGGCAACGAATCGTTATTCGAGCTTGCAGCGTTAAAGCGCTTCCAGTAAACTCCTTCTCGCAGAGGAAAGAGGCCCCCGAAACAAAAAAACCAAGCGCCTCGCGAGATAGTTAAGCATGGCTGAACTGGAAAGTGCCCAGTCTTGGGAACAAGCACGTAAGATCGCTGCACTAATCGGGCATACTCCCAGCACTTTTTTTTCATGCATCCGCTTTCTGCGTAATGATTTTGAGAACCATAATAATGAACTAAGCAAAGCCGGTAGGGATACGCTTTATACTTTGCTAAGAAGCGCAAGTTTTAAGGCCCCTCTTTATTATTGCGCTTTGACGTTCCGGCCGCAGGCCATTTCATCCCTCGCCTACATTTCACCCGCCGCCTTGATGACGGTTTTTAAACCCGATGAGCTTTCGGTCATTATTGCCTTGCTCTACCTTTGCCGTAGAGTAAGAAAGCTTTGCGCGGCAGAGGAATGGCAGTTTATTTCACAGCTCCTTTGCGTGCACGCCGATTTGGGGGGCATAGTCGGACGTTTTATCCCAACCATTGGGTTTGCCAACGGGATTATGGCTGGAGCCGTCCGGCATTTAGCCAGCGCACTTTTTGATGCTATCGACAAAAAACAGTTTCCCAACTACCGCCGTTTGATGAAAAGAACAGGCCGTTATTTTGACCAGCAAGAAGAGTTTAAGAAATGGGGTTGCACTCATTCTCAGATTGCTTCCTTGCTGACTCAGGCATTGGGCCTGGGGCCTGTGGTCGGAAATGCAGTCGGCCGGGGATTAAGCCCCGTAGCTGCATCTACTGATGGTTCGGTGAAGGACGCCTTAAGCATTCAAATGGCAGTCCAGTGGATAGATGCCTTGCATAGTACAGGTAAGCCGCCTCTGGTGGTAAACGATGCGCGTTTTTATCCTCTGGCGGAGAGCCTGGAGCCCATGCTTACGGAAGCCGGCCGGGTAAAAGACAATGGCAGTCCGCACTCTTGGCTGCTACGCGGCAAGTCTGATATTTCGCCCGAAACAACGCCGGCGCTTTTCCATCCGGTCAAAGAAGCCCCTGTGGCTGCTCAAGAAGTTCCGCCCCCGCCTGAAGGAGTCATTAACGAAATTTCCAAGGACTTAGAGGAACTAGAGGCCGAAGACAGCTGAGCCGAGGTGGAAAGTTTAGAAGGAATTACCTAAACAATCAAGAAGCGCTTGGCGAATAGCCTGGAAACAGGCGAAAGGGTTATAGCCCGCCAACTCTATCTCAGAATCAGCGAACTCGAGATACAAAACCCCAGGACGTTTATAGCTTCCTAAAGAGCCGCAGATTTGCATAGCCAGCCCGCCTGCTGCGCTTTTGCCTTCCTGCTTAAGGGGCACGCTGGTATATAACGCCTCGGCCACCGGACTATTTTCATAAATCGCCACCGGCTGATATTGAGAAAGCGCCAAACTGCCGATTCTCAGCACCGGACGCAGAGTGAGAGCCGATGTATCAAGCACATACAAGCAACCGCGCACAAACCCGGCCTGTGGAATTACATCATCTGCCAGCAAGCGCAGCGCCTCAACCGACACCTTATCCGCCTCTTCAATCCGCTCATATACCTTGACCAGCGCCTCGGCGATGGCCGGCGGACAGCGCTTAACAAAGCCATTACGCTCAAAGAGGCTGCACGCTCTGGGCGTCATGGTGCTTTTAAGCTGAGAGCGCTTGAAAAAAGGAGGATCGAGCAGGCGCGGAACGTACCGGTCTGTCAAGGCCAGCGATGCAATCACCGCTTCGTATGCTTTTTGCAAAACATCAGCCCCGATATGCTGCTGCAAAACAGCCTGGACAGTCTGCCATTTTTCTTTTGCCTGCGGATAATTCTCAGGATCATTGGCCTCAGCAAAGAGTTCAGAAACTTCGCATAGTTTCTGAAGCGTCATACGCGGCCGGCCACCTTCCTCGGGGACAAGGGGTGCCTCCTTTCCCTCAAGGCGGCCCGGCATTTGACGTGGCGGAGAAACCGCAAGCTTAAGATCAGGATGCAGATTCCAGCTGGCTGAAAACTTAGCGGCAATTTGAAGCGGGGTTATGCCTAGATACTTGGCAAGCTCGAGTTCCAGGTTCCCGCCTTTCCGGCGCTGCGCCGTCAAGGCCCGCCCGTAAATGTCAGGGTAGTTCCAAGAGACAAGATAATGACCAAGCTGCCTAAGAGCCACACCGGCATAGGCCATGTTGGGCGGCACTTGTACCTTTTCCGCCATGACTTCCGCGGTACGGGAACTAATCACCGAGTGTTGATAGCGCAATCCTTGAACTTTTCGCATGTCGCGGAAGCGGTGCATCGAGACCTGACGCTCATTAACCGAAAATATTTTTTTAAGCTTTTCTTCTTCAAGCTTGGCAAGCTCGGAAAGCGGATCAATTCCACCTTGGGCATCTGTAACAACGCTACTCAAATTTTTCACCGCATGTACGAAAAGGCCGGGATCGGTTTTTAAATCCTCCAAAAGCTCGCCTGGTGAACCCCGATAAGCATTAGAGGCTAGTTTTTCTTGAACCTGCTTTAACACCTGCGGATTGACCGGAACCCAGCCTCTAGAAACATGCTCAACCGTCTCTTCCAGCCTACGGCTGGGGCCGCGTCCCTCGGTGGCTTTGACCTTGCGCTCAGGTTCCGGTGGTTGATAAATGAACATGCCTTGGTCCCTAAGGTTAAACACTATCAGCTACACTATCGGCACAAAGCACCTGAAATCTTTAGAGAATTCGAAGCTAGGCTCGGGCCCTGCAGGCATAAAAAAGTTTAAAAAGAGAACTCTCTTCGGTGTAAGGGCTAGGCGATTGGCGACAAATCTGTCATAAAAACAAAAAAGGCCCACGAGCAAAAATGTTCAGAGCTATCAATTCTTTTTTCTTAAGCGGTCTCATTTTGAGCTTGAGTTTTTCGGGCTGTCATCCGGTGAAAGGATACCCAGGACCGGAACTCCCGGAAAACCAAATCTCTCTCATCAATCTGGCATACGATTCACAGTGGGTTACAGTAAACGAGGCCGGCCTAGACGGGCTTGAGTTTGGCTTTTCCGGTATTACTGTGCTTCCGGGCAATCACTTTTTTCAGCTGAACGTAAGCGTTAAAGATCCTCCTCATAGCTGTTACGCCTATCCGCAAATGAATCGCTACGGCTATAACAAGTGCCTTAAAAAACATGGGGCGGCCGGCTGCAATTGTTGGGATTATCTTTCAGTCTACCAACGCTGTTTCAGGCAGGTGTACGACGGAATCTGCGAGGGAAAGCTTACAACCAATGCCGGCGGTAAATATAGCATCAATGTCTATAAACGCGCCAATCAGGCTGAAGCTCAAGCCACTCAACAAACCCCGTACGTGGAGGTGGGACAGGCAAATTGCCGCATGCACGGAAGCCGCATCCAGGAAGATAATTCTTACGTCGGCTCAGGCATCTCGAGCGCTTACCGCTACGGGATTTACGGCTGCTATTAATCAGGGTTTAGGGGGTGCTGGAGCGGATTCCCTTAGCAACGCCCCCTAAAAGCCATTTTAATTTTAAGAGGCGCCACTAAAGTACCCCTAAAGGCCATACTCCGAAAGGAGCTGCCTATAACTGGATAGTAACTTTCGCTTTTCTTTTTCCCAATTGTATTTTTCCCGCGCTGTTCTTGACCCATTTTCCCCCATCCGCTTAGCTTCCTCGCGATTATTTATAAAGTAGCTAATCTTATCGGCAAGGAAATCGGGATTCTCAGGCTCGACACAAAGCCCGCATTGGCCCCCTTCAATCAGCGACTCCCACATTCTGAAGCTGGAGCCAATCACTGGGATCTTAGCCAACATATACTCGGCGCACTGACGGGGCTCGGCCTCCATGAACTGTGATCGCCTGTGAAAGACCACCAACCCGGCCAAGGCCCTCTCCAAAACATTATTGGTTTGCTCCCGGCTTGTTCCGTCATACTCTTCCACAAGCCTCCAGCCGGGATGCTTAAGAGCGCGATCGCGATCGCTGGCAGCCAAAAACTTTCCTACCAGCAAGAGCTTGCAATTAATCTTATTAACCGCCTCCAGCATATCAAAAAGACCGCACTCTTCAGACAAATCCCCTATATAACAGACGGCCCGTTCTTTTTTGGCAAAGTCTACTTTTAGCACCTGCAATTCATCGGAGCTTGGATAATCATTCACGTCAATCGCCACACAACCCACGTGATGAAAGCGGTCGCGTATATACTGGTCGGCGCCGATAACCAGATCAAATTTTTTTGCGCTGCGATTCTCTAAAAGCTCAAACCAATAAGCAGCCGGGGCCCTATACCAAAACGGCAAGGAGGCATCACTACGAATTTCTTGGGACACGTTCTCCCGCACGTCATATATCACTATCCGGCCGGCTTTTTTAAGCATAGTTCCCAGGCGCAAAAGCTCCGGATCATGCAAGTGATAAATATGAGCCTGCACCTTTACAGCCAAGGGATAATAAACAAGCGGCGTTTGTTTTAAACGCCGAAAGAAAGTGCCCTCCATTAAAGGCGAAGCGTGTAATTCAATGCCGCCGATCTTTTTTCCCGGACCGCCGGGACCAATCACGTGCACATCATAGCCGGCCGCGGCCAAGGCTAGGCATTCCTTGGCAAAAATGCGATTGTCGAAGCACGAACGGATGGATGTAATATGACAAATCCGGATTGGCTCGCCCATGGGTTTAACGAAATCAGTTTCCTACATCGTAAATCGCCATCGTCACGGACCCCCAGTTCAAGGCTATAACATAAGCCCTGGCCTCGAGCGCTGAACAAACGGGCCAAAGAGGGCGGCTACACCAGGTATTTTGATTAAATCGCTCATGTTTAAGCCGGCACCGTCCACAAAAAGCGGGAAAACGCAGTTACTTTCGGTATACCAAGAGGCACTTACTTCGGCCATCAGATTTTTCGCTACTTGAAAATCATGCCAGCTAAGCTCCGTATCCATTGCCCCACAAAGTCTGCCGGCCAAATTTGACTAAGAAACAAGCTCTGCCATATCGTTAAAACGCTGAGGGTTGGTTTTCAAATTCAGCGCCCCTGCTGGGGCAGGAGGTGCCCTATGGCTGAGCGGGTTCTTATTACCAGCGTAGAAGACGCTGCACCTCGTCCGCCAATAACAGTGAGACAAGGAAGCGACGCCGAAGAAGGAGAAGCTATAGTAGTAACGCACCCTGGCGAACCGGCGGTTAAGACACCCATGCTAGATCCCGCCGACCCTCGTATCGTGTCCCGGCGGGAAGAAGGAATCCCCTCCTCCGGCGGGAGCGAAGAGGGGCGCAGCTGGTTTGACACCTGTGTCATGTAGCCGTGAAGCAGGCAATCAGCCCTAGAACTTTGGGGCAGGACACCCCCTCCCAAAAAAACGGAGGGAAAGAGAGGTTTCATGTTGTTTTGGTATGAATTTAATTTCCCCTCGGCCGCCAGGCTCCGGCGTTACGAGGAGCCAACTTCTTTTCTTTCTGGCATGCCGGACACACGCACCCATCGCGGACCGCATCCTGAAGACGCCAAGCTCTTTGCCGCCGAGAGCGTTCCCACCCTGGCCGCTGCAGCATCAGATATATGCTGGCTTTTAAGCAGGGGTTATCCACGGGAATCGGCGCTGAAACTCGTGGGAGATCGTTACGCGCTGACTAAACGCCAGCGAACGGCCGTCGGCCGGGCTTGTTGTTCGGATGAAGCGCGCGATTTCCGCTTACACAAACGGGCGGTGCCGGAGAACGGTTCCACGCTATATATCGACGGCTATAATGTTCTCACCACCATCGAAGCCGCTTTAGGTCAGGGAGTTATCATCAAATGCCGGGATTCCACCTTCCGCGACATCGCGGCCATGCAAGGAACCTACCGCAAGGTCAAGGAGACAGAGCGGGCACTATCCATCATGGCCGAGATGGCTGTGGAGCTTAAAGTCGCTGAGTACACAATTTTCCTTGACAAACCGGTTTCCAACAGCGCAGGCCTAAAAAAGCGCATGCTGGAGACAGCTAAAGCCAAAGAGCAAAACTGGCATGTTGAGCTGGTGAAAGATCCCGACCGCATTCTTATGACTCTAAGCGGCGTGATTGCAACTTCTGACAGTCATGTGCTTGACCAATGCCGGCAGTGGTGCAATTTCGCGCGCCTGGCGGTAGAAAAATTTGTGCCGCAGGCCTGGGTTATCGACTTGTTTAAGAACAACGAAACTTAACCGATTCTTTGGGCCTCCAGGTAAAAACGTTTTTCGTCCGCCTGGCCCAGCGAAAAAGTCTTCTTGGGAAACGCCCCCTCATGAATCACCGCTTTAAACAAGTCATGCTTCGATATAGCCGGGAGTAAAAATGCGATTGCTCCTCGGCCCAAACCCAAGTTCACAGCCGTTTGGGCTCCATGAATATAATCAACGGCGGCTTCCGGATTTTCCCGCCTAAAATCGTCAAGAAAAGCTTGCAGCGTACCAACCACCATGTTGCAAGGCGGGCGGCCGATACTAATTACGCCGCTTTGCATACTCGAACAAAATGCGAAAACGTGCGCCTGCCCGGCCGCTGCTTTTTCTTGACGCTTAGCTTCCGCTTGCACTTCGTATGGATTGCCGCAGGAAGTCAGGCGGAAAAGAGCCCCCAGGCGGTTATAGTATGCATCCATTCCCGTCAAAATAGTTTGCACGTCAACATTCTTCACCAGGCGGTGAATAGGCTCAAAACGAAGGCCTTCGTCATGAAGGTTAACCAACTCAACCAGCGAAAAGCGCGCCGGATGTTTAAAATCCGAAGCGGCCCGCGGATCATTTTGCTTTACGGCCTCCCAAAGCGTTTTCGCCGCAGCCAGGGAATGGTTCCCGTCACCCACGGCATACAACAAAACGGGCTCGTCTTCGGGGAGGCCGTATTTTTCGGCAAAAAGACAAGGGTCGGCCAAACGGCGCAAGGCCTTAGCTACTTTTTGAATGAGCCCGCTCTCGCCGATAAAGTACCCCCTTACATGGCCGCCGCCCATCATCAAGTCAAAGTCGTACAGCTTGCTTAAACCTTCTTCAAATAGCGGTTCAATCACCGTTTTTTCCGCATCATCGATTAACACCATAGTATGGGGCAACTCGATGGGCGCCCGCTCGCGGATTTTAACCCGGGCTGAAATCCGTTCCGCGACCGTGCCCTCCGTGGCCCGAATCAAGGTCTTTGCTCTCGCCTCTTGGCTGTATTGCTCCAGGTCTAATGCCACAAGCAACCCTTTACGCGATTTCACATAAGCCGTCCGCCGCTCTACGGCTACAAAGCCCGGCGGGCAGGGCTCTAGAATCCCGGCTTTAAGGTAGCTTTGCATGTTTTGTTTAAGCCCAGCGATATAATTATCCTCCTTGCCGCTTGCAAGATCGGCTTCAGGAAAAATAAGATTCAGGGCCGACGGAGCCGTACCCACCAACTCACGTACTCCTGCCCAGTAGCCCGGCTGTGAAGTGTACTGGTCGCAAGCGATGACCGCCCATTTAGATAATTCAACATCCGCTCGCGGCAGCAACACCGTTGGCACATGCAGAGCAATATCCGGGAAAAAAGCGCCGTTTCTTGTCAAGCCGCTTTGCCTCCTCGGGGCAAAAGATGCCATAGGTTCAGCTCATATTCTTGGATTAGCCGGCAGGGAAAAGCAATATTCGCGCGGGCCGTCTTGGCTGGAAAAGACTTATATGAAATGATACTTTTTTGCTGCGCACTCTCCAGCCGGCTCTGAAAGGTGGTATCTGTTTTACTAGGATATAAAGAACATGGCGCGCAAAATCAATTTTAACCCCGGTCCGGCGGCCCTGCCCCTTACGGTTCTTGAACAAATCAGGGAGCAAATCGCCGACTACCAGGGCAAAGGATATTCGCTTATTGAAGCGAGCCACCGCGGCAAAGAATATGAGGAGATTCATAACGCGGCAAGCGAGCTGATTCGTGAGACACTTAAGGTTCCAGTGGATTATAAGATTCTTTTTTTGGGCGGCGGTGCAACGCTCCAGTTCGGCATGGTAGCGCTAAATTTCTTAAGCGCCGGAAAAAGCTGTGACTTCTTTCTTACCGGGGAGTGGTCCAAGAAGGCTCTGGCCGACGCCGAAAAGATTGGCCGCGTAAACGTGGTGTTTGACGGGAGTATTGACAACTACACGTCTTTACCTGCTGTTTCGGCCGTTAAATACAATCCACACTCGGCCTATGCGCACATGACTTCCAATGAGACAATTCATGGCGTGCAGTGGCAGGAGTGGCCGGATACAGGCCATTTGCCTCTAATTGTCGATATGTCGAGCGATATCATGAGCCGCCCGGTGCCGATGGAGAAAATTGCCTTGGCTTATGCCGGCGCGCAAAAGAACCTTGGAGCGGCCGGCGTCACGGTGGTCATTATCCGCGATGATTTGCTCGAGCGCTGCCCGGATACGCTGCCTAGTTACTTAAGTTATAAAGTTCATGCTGAAAACAACTCGCTCTATAATACTCCGCCGGTGTTTGCCGTTTGGGTTATGCGTTTGGTGGTGGAATGGATTAAGGCTGCCGGCGGCTTGGGCGCCATGCAGGAGCAAAGCATCAAAAAAGCCGAGGCTGTCTACAGTGCGATTGACGAAAGCGGCGGTTTTTACCGCGCGCCGGTAAAGACCCATTGCCGTTCTAAGATGAATGTGGTTTTCAGGCTGCCAAATGACGAGCTTGAAAAGCGCTTTTTTGAGCAGGCCCAAGCCAACGGCATGGTAGGTCTTAAGGGGCATCGAAGCGTAGGCGGCTGCCGTGCTTCGCTTTATAATGCCCTCCCGCTTGAAGGCGCCCAGGCCTTGGCGGCCTTTATGAAAGACTTCGCCCAAAAAAACGGGTGAACTGCCTTATGCATGAACTGAACATGAGCAAGCGGTTGCCGAGCCGGTGCGTTCTAAGTTCAGCTCGATCTACTTAAGCGCCCTCCCCAGCGGCTAAGGGCAACTTTTACCGGGGGAAAGCACTGTCGTGGTCAGCCAACCTGCGCCATTAACCTCCCGATCGTTTTTTGGCTAAGGCGGCCTTGTCAGCTAGATACAAAGGCGCTATTTTGCCGGAAACCTTACCCTCTTCCCCGGAGAAACCAACATGACCGTTCTCATAGACCGCAAGCTTACAATCGAAGACGTTGTTAAAGTTGCGCGTTTCGGCGAAAAAGTTGAGTTATCGGCCGCCGCCCGCGAGCGCCTGCAAAGGTGCCGCGCGTTTCTTGAAGAAAGGCTTAAAGCGCGCGAGATCATGTACGGCACCAACACCGGGATCGGCGAATTCTCCGAGATTGTTTTAAGCGACGAACAGGTGCGCCAGTTTCAAAAATACCTGATCTATAATCACGCCGCCGGCATCGGAGAGCCTCTCCCGGAAGAGCAAGTGCGCGCGGCGCTTATCTCGCGCATAAACGTCCATGCCCAGGGTTACTCGGCCTGCCGCCCGGTTGTCACCGAGACTATGGTGGAACTCCTAAACCGAGGTGTCACCCCCGTGGTGTGCGCCAAGGGAAGCGTCGGGGCCTCGGGCGACTTAGCACCCATGTCCCAGATGGCTTTGGTGCTCATGGGACAAGGCGAAGCATATTATCAAGGCCGGCGCATGAGCGGCCAAGCGGCACTTCAAAGCGCGGGTATTAAGCCGGTTGAGCTTGAGGCCCGCGATGGCTTGGCAGCCATCAACGGCTCAAATTTAATCACCGGCATAGGAAGCCTTTTGATTCACGACATCGAACGCTGGCTTAAACAAGCCGAAATCGCGGCCGCCATGACCTTAGAGGCCTTAAAAGCCAACATGAAGCCCTACGATGCAAGGCTCCACCAATTACGCGGCTTTCCAGGCGCTATATCTTCGGCACAAAACATTAAAAGAGTTATAGAGGGCTCGGACTTACTGACAGGCAAGATTAAACCCAAGGTGCAAGATGCTTACAGCATGCGTTCAACGCCACAGGTTATCGGCGCTGCAAGAGATCAAGTGCGCTGGGCACGGAGCCAACTTGAGATTGAACTTTGCGGCGTGGCCGATAACCCTATTTTTTTGGCGGACGAAAAAGTGGTCCTTACAGGCGCCAACTTTCAGGGCACCCCAGTGAGCATGCCGCTCGATATGGTGGGCGCGGCGGTGACAATGGTTTCAGTGCTGTCTGAACGCCGGCTGAATCGACTGCTCAACCCCGCCCTCAGCGCCGGGTTACCGGCTTTTCTTACCAAAGATCCGGGCTTTTATTCGGGCTTGATGCTAAGCCAGTACACCGCCGATTCTTTGATTGTGGAAAGCCGCATTCTTTCCACTCCAGCCTGCGTGCACTCCATCCCGGCAGCCGCCGACCAAGAAGACTTTGTTTCCATGGGAATGAATACAGCGCTTAAAACATGCCAAATTTTGGAAAACGCTTACGGAGTCCTGGCAATCGAGTTTATAGCCGCTGCACAGGCGCTGGATTTTCGTGAGTTCACACCCGGTAAGGGTACTCAAGCCGCCCGCACGGCGGTACGGCGCATCGTGCCCCGCTTGGAAGAAGACCGCCCACTTGCCTCCGATCATAACGCCATGAGCGCGGCGGTAAAACGCCTGGATGTGCTAAAGGCCACCGAGGAAACAGTAGGCGAACTTGCAAGTTACTAAAGCCAGCCGGAGAAAAAATTGTGCGGCTTGAAAAACGGCACAGCTTTTGCATAAGTTAAAAATGGGGCAAACAAGAGGCCTTCTCAGCTAAAGAAGGTTACTGGTTTGGCTGTAACATTTGAATAGTTTTAGTTTTTTGTGGTGCCAAAATGCTTTTAACGGAGTTAGTGAATTCATGGGTGTCATGCTCAAAAACCGCGGCAACCGCCGCTTTGGCTAATCCTCCTGCAACTGAAAGCTGGGAGCAGTTATTAACAGTTCTTAAGCCTATTACAACCGGCATAGTTTCGTTTAATATTTTTTCTGTGCTCCAACTAATCTTTGCAGCCACCCTGGCGGTGTGCTTAGTTGCGTTGGCACGTGATTTATTGAAACGCTCCCCGAGCTCGAGGCTGAGTAAGTATCTTAAGTTAATCGAATCAAAAGCAAAATTAGTCCCTCAAACTGAAAACCAGACTCAAGCGCTTAGCGATTTGGATTTCTTCAAGAAGCGTTT
>Ga0209101_1002547_pt1 | contig 11912 bp, 9 predicted proteins | sample ConPoolayeCmetaG_FD_185481 | JGI IMG/M metagenome (GOLD analysis project Ga0209101, IMG submission 185481) | Hot spring microbial mat communities from California, USA to study Microbial Dark Matter (Phase II) - Cone Pool mat layer C metaG... ... | reverse complement strand
ATATATCGCGTGGGGATACGATGAAGAAAAATACGGGGTGTCGGTGCTGGACACGCAGGGGAGGCTGTCGAAAGAGACGGTGCTGTACAAGATCGACCGCCATGTGCGCGGGGAGGGAATGCTTGACGATTCAGGAAGAGGCATTCACATGAGCCGGCTGTTCGCCGACCGCATGGTCATTAATATCAAGCCCGGCGTTACAACGGAGGTCGTCATCATGAATTATTTTTCCCCCCGCTATCGCGGCTACCGTCCGCTGTATATCAACGAAGTGTAACGCGGCGGGGAGGCCGGATGGAAAAGGAGCGCAGTCATGCTCAGCAGGTATCGCGGACGAAAAATCAAGCTTTCCGATTTCAACAGCCTGACCAAATCGCTGATGTTCAACATCTACGATATCTGCTACGCGCGCTCGAAAGCGTCGCAGAACGATTATCTCGAATATATCGACGAGGTGTATAATTCCTCGAAACTGCGCAGTATCCTCGAAGAGGTGACCCGGATAATCCAGGCGAGCATCATTAATATCTCCTCGCAGGACTACGATCCCCGCGGCGCAAGCGTCACGATGCTCATCAACGACGGGCACATGAGCTACCCGTCGACCAGCCAGACGGCGCATCTGGATAAAAGCCACATCGCCACACATACCTATCCGGAATACAACGTCAAGAGCGGCATCTCGACATTCAGGGTGGATATCGACGTGACGACGTGCGGGATGGTGTCGCCGCTGCGCGCACTTGATTTCCTCATCGATTCGTTCGACTCGGATATCGTGCTCATGGATTACCGTGTGCGGGGGTTCACCCGCGACGTGGGGGGGCGGAAAATCTACATGGACCACGACATTACGTCGATACAGGATTACATTTCCGACGAAATACTCTCGCGCTATATCGCCTACGATATCAATATTGTGTCCGACAATATTTTCCACACCAAGATGATGCTGAAGAATTTCAAGCTTGAGGAGTATCTGTTCGGTCAGGAGAGCGAAGGGCTGGGACCGGGGACACGCGCGCGGCTGCGTACCATTCTGAAAAAGGAAATACAGGAAATATTCGAAAGCCGCAATATTTATGAAGAATAGGGACGGGGAGCGTGCATGACGGCGCGGCGGAAAAAACCGGTAATTGTCGAGTATCTCAACCCGCGGTTCGGGTATTTCTACACCGTGTCCAAGACACTCTACCGCGGAAAAACGCGCCACCAGAACATTGAGATCCTCGACACGCCCGAGTTCGGGGTGGTCATGCGGCTCGACGGCATTACGCAGGTGGTGACGAAAAATGATTACCAGTACCACGAGCCCCTCGCGCATACGGCTCTCTGCTGTCATCCGTCGCCGCGGCGCGTGCTGATAATCGGCGGGGGTGACGGTGGAATCCTTCGTGAGACGGTCAAGTACCCGGCGATCCACGCCATCGACGTGGCTGAACTGGACGAAGCCGTTGTACGTTTGTCAAAGAAATATTTCATTCCCGTGCACCGCGGTGCTTTCGACGATCCGCGGGTGCGGGTGCATATCTGCGACGGCCGGAAATTTGTGGAGAAACGCCGGGGGGGCTATGATGTCATCATCATGGACATGACCGATCCGTTCGGCCCCTCGACCTATCTCTACACACGGGAGTTTTTCAGGGCGGTGAACGCGGCGCTTCGCGACGACCGCGGGGTGTTCGCCATGCACACCGAGTCGCCCGTGTCGAGCCCGGCGACATTCAACAGCATCGTGAAAACCCTCCGCGTTGTGTTCGGCAATGTCCAGACATTATACATGTATATTCAGATGTACGCGGTGCTGTGGTCGGTGAGCGTCTGTTCCGGCAATCCCGGCGTTACGCGCATGAACGGAACGCTTGTCGATCGACGGCTTTCCTCCAATGGTATCAGGGGGTTGAATCTTTTCTCCGGAAAGACCTTCGAGGCGATGAAGGTGGCGTATCCGTACATTGAGGAAATCCTGCGGACAAAGGCGCGGGTGCTGACCGATCGAAGCCCCGGAATCCCCGATGTTATTTTCAAGCGGACGGCCGCGAGCGCGCCGAGGTCTCCGCGCTCGTAGAATTACAAAGGACCAGGAAACAATGCAATTTTCATCGGCCCGAAAACTTGCGGCAAAGCACGGCACGCCGCTTCTGGTGCTCTCGAAGCGCAGCCTGCGAAAAAGCTACCGCAGCCTCAAGGCGGCGCTTCCCGGCGTCGATATCTACTACGCGGTGAAAGCGAACGCACTACCGGAGATTATCGCCATTCTCGGCGCCGAAGGCAGTTATTTCGACGTCTGTACCAACGGAGAAATCGATATCATGCGGCAATGCGGCATCGACGCCGCGCGGTGCATGCATACGCACCCGATAAAGAGCGATCAGGAGATCCGCTACGCGCTCGACTACGGCATCAGGCTGTTCGTTGTTGACAATGAAGACGAGCTGAAGAAATTTGTCCCGTATAAGGACAAGGCGGGCATTCTGGTGCGCATGAGCATCCAGAACCCCGCGGCGCTCGTCAACCTTTCGCACAAGTTCGGCGTTGCGCCGAAAAACGCCTACGCGCTTATCACGAAGGCGCGCGACATGGGCCTGACGGTAAAAGGAGTGTGTTTTCATGCAGGTTCGCAGAACGAGAATTCATTGAAATTCATCGAGGCCCTCGAGTACTGCCGTGACATCTGCTGGAAGGCCGCGGCGCACGGCGCACCGTTGGAAATCATTGATATCGGCGGCGGCTTTCCCATCAATTATGTTCGTAACGTTCCTCCGCCGCGCCAGTTCTGCCATCCGATAAATGAATACTTAGAGCGCTATTTTACGAAATACCGGTTGATTGCGGAGCCTGGACGGTTCCTGTGCGGACAGGCAATGACGCTCATCACGAGCGTCAAGGGGCGGTCGCTGCGCGACGGCGTGTGGTGGTATTACATCGACGAGGGGCTCTACGGATCGTTTTCGGGCAAGGTATACGACCATGCCGAATATCCCATGAGCGTGGAGCGCGCCGGCCCGCTGCAGACGTCGGTGCTCGCCGGGCCCACCTGCGATTCGTTCGATGTGGTATACGAGAAAATCGCGCTGCCGATCCTTGAGGTGGGAGATCTGCTGATGTTTGACTCGATGGGAGCATACACGAACGCGAGCGCGAGCACATTCAACGGATTTTCCAAGGCGAAAGTGGTGGTCATCGATTAAACGCTGCGGGCAAGTATATTGTGGATAGAGTCTTCCTGTGTATTTTCTACGAAAAAGCGTCGTTTTCTCTATGGAAATACCGGTGACTTTTTCTTGTAAACTGGCTTCCGACCTCTGGCCTCTCCGGCGGAGCTGGCTTAGGGGCAATAATTCGAGAAGCGGAGGAAATGTATCATGAGCGGCGATATGAATACCACGGTTGTCAGCGAATCATCGCTGTGGCTCGAGAACCTGGTGGACGGTTGCGCGGGGATAACGATAAAAGCCAAGCATGCGGTGCATTGCGAGGCAAGCCCGTTTCAAAAGATCGAGGTGTTCGACACCTATGCCTTCGGCCGCACGCTGCTTTTAGGCGGCACCATCGTGTATACCGAGAGCGACGGCAGCATTTACAACGAAATGATCACGCATCCGGCCCTGTTCGCGCACGGTTCGCCCCGTGATATCTGTATCATCGGCGGCGGCGACGGGGGATGTATCTGCGAGGCGCTCAAGCATCGGGGCATCAAGAAAATTACCGCGGTTGAAATCGACCGTCAGGTAACGGATGTCGTAAAGCGGTTTTTCCCCGAACTGGCCTGCGGATTCAATGACAAGCGGGTCAGGCTGTATTTTGAGGACGGCTATGCGTGGCTTTCGGAGAGCACGGCGCGTTTTGACGTTATCATTGTTGATTCATACGATCCCGGCGGGCCGGTTCAATCGCTGGAGACCGCCAATTTCTACGACGTGGTGCGTCGTTCGCTCAAGCCCGGCGGCGTCGCGGCCATCCAGACCGATGCGCCGCAGCTCAACCGCGAAAAAATCCAGCGCGCTATGCGCGACCTGACGTCGCATTTCGCCTGGTGCAAGCCCTATATCGCGGCCATCCCGTCATTTCCCCTCGGTATGTGCAGCTTTGTGCTCTGCGGGACCGGCGGCAGCGGCCCCCGCGCCATAAACCGCGCGCGGATAGAACCGGTGTCGAAACACTGCAGGTATTACTGCGCGGATATCCATGATGGCGCGTTCTACCTGCCGAAAACAGCCGGGGAAATTTTCAACTGTTGATTTTTTGTCGGTAGAGACGCACTGCTGTGCGTCTCTACTCAAAACGCCCTCACCCGTCAATCCGTCCGGTGTATCTCCACACGCCGGTTCTTCGCCCGTCCCGCGGCCGTGGTATTATCGGCGATAGGATCCGCCTCGCCCATGCCGATGGGCGTGACCCGCGCGCGGTCGATCCCCTTGCCCACCAGGTATTCGGCGACCGATTCGGCCCGGGCCTGCGAAAGACGCAGATTAACCTGATCGGAGCCGATGCTGTCGGTGTAGCCGCGAACCTCGATTTTCACCTCCGGCCACTCCCGGAGCGATTCGAGCACCTCGTTGAGAATGATATACGAGTTGGGCGTGAGCGTGGCGGTGCCCGTTTCGAACTGAACGCCTTTCAGGATGAGCCGTCCCCGCTCTATCTGTTTTGCCTTCGGGCACCCGTTGTTGTCCTTGCTGCCGAAACGGTCCGGACACTGATCCCACTGATCCGGCACACCATCGTTGTCGTTGTCGTCGTCCGGGCACCCGTCCTCGTCCGCAAACCGGTCAAAATCCTCCTTGTCGTTGGGACACTTGTCGTGGGCGTCAGGAATTTCGTCGCGATCATTGTCGAAATCCGGGCACCCGTCCTCGTCCTCGAATCCGTCGATATCTTCTGCCATGTCGGGACATTTGTCTTTCTTGTCCGCTATCCCGTCCCCGTCCTTGTCCCGCGGCGGGCACCCGTCGCACAGCGCCGGATCATCGGGACATTTGTCCGCGAAATCGAACACGCCGTCCTTGTCATTGTCCTTGTCCGGACACCCGTCGTCGTCCTCAAACCCGTCCTTGTCCTCTGCCTCTTGCGGGCACTTGTCCTTGTCATCAGTTATCCCGTCGCCGTCGGCGTCCTGAGGTATCGACGGCAGACTCCAGCCGACTGCTATCTGGGCACCCCACAGCGGGAGCACGGCAGTGGAATACGAATATCCGTTGCGGGACCAGTTCGTCCGTGCATCATCGTCGCGCGATGAAAGTCCGAAATCGGCCGCAGCGAGAACATAGACGCGCTGAGGAAGGTTGAATTTTATGCCCGGGGTCATCCAGAGCGGATTTTTACGCAGCTCTGACGGCTTGTATGTCCGCTGATATGCATCAAGGTTGATCTCGCTGCTTGCCTCGGCAAAAATGGTCAGGAAGTTGATGGGAGTATATTCAGCGGCGAAGTTGGCTGTCAGCAGGCGTTCGGTGAATTGTTTCGAAATGACCGTGCCGAGATTGAGATGCAGTTGAAGAGGAAACCCTTTGCCGCTTAGTGCCAGCGATGCGAACTTGAGCGTCCAGAGCATCTTCGGCATCACCGCAATACCATCGAGCGAATACATATCGCCCGAGGCGCCTGCCGATGCACGCGGGGAGCAGCACCGGCGCGGGAAATAACCCGTATTTTTTTTTCCTGTCGGCGCGGTCAGGCCAAGATAATACGAATGCATGAAGATCGGATTGCGCGTAAGCAGGGGAAATTTCAGCTTGATCGCCGCTTCGACATCGCCGTAGCCGAATGCCGTTTCACCGAACCCGGTTATATCGTAATAGAGCGGCATGGCCACGCTGACGTCGAGGTGGCGGGCTGGGGCGGCGAGGGCGTAAATAGTGCCCGAAATCAGTTGCGCCGGTTCCAGAGACCCGCCGGTGACTGTTGACGCGCCATTGGGTCCCATAACATAATTGTCGTCCCGGCCGTATGCGCCTCCCGCGCCCAGGTGAATGCTGCCGATGCCGAATGTTTCGGCTGACATGGCGCGCACCACGCCCCTTTGCCCGCCGTTGTTGAGCGATGCGGAGGAAGAATGGGGCGTCAGAATGCAGGGTATTGCCGCGATAACAAGGGTAAATGCGCGCATATTACACCGTCTCCTTTTGCATGGCCGAATGATGAGACAATACTGTATATGGGTGAATATAATATTCACTGTGCCGGAAAATGTGCAGTATCGTTTGAAACGGAAAGTTGCATCGACGGGTATCATGCGCTATTTTTTTTAGAACCACCGCCTCATTGCTATCCTCCTTTTGACGGGGGTAAGCGATCGCCGGCTGCGCTAGAGTTCTCCTTTTTGCGGTATTCTTTCCGTCCGCGAACGATGGGATATGTGCAGGAGGTTCGGCCGGCATGTAAAGGCATGACACATCGTGCGTGCGGCGGCGCGCGATTTCAGGCGCGCGCGAAATCGTTGTCATCGGGAGTCAGGCGCTTCTGGGAAGCTTTCTTGACGCGGCGCAGGAACTGCTTGTTTCGCAGGAAGCGGACATGTATCCGCTTGACCGGCCGGAGCGCGCTGATTTGATTGACGGAAGCAGAGGAGAATTATCGCCTTTTCACGAAGAATTCGGCACTTTTATGGAAAAAAACACTGGCATCATCCGACGGTCAAACCGGGTCCCGGGTGAACGAAATGCATTCCTATGATATCCCGCCGCACCATCCTCAAAGGCGCCGTTTCCCTTGCCGGCATGTTCGCGGGCGCGTCGTGCGGCGCGGACAAGCAACGGACAAGCAGGGTGGCGATGTTCTGGGATCCCATGGGGGAGAATGTCAGGTGTACGCTGTGCCCGCACGGATGCACGCTCGCACCTGGAGCAACGGGCATATGCCGCGTGCGGCAGAACCGCAACGGCGAGCTGATAACGAACGGGTATGCAAACCCTTGTGCGGTGCATGTCGATCCGATTGAAAAGAAACCACTCTATCACGTGCTTCCCGGTGCGCGCGCGTATTCGATCGCGGTGGCGGGATGCAACCTGCGATGTCTCAACTGCCAGAATTTCACCATCAGCCAGGAAAGCCCCCTGAATACGACCAACGAATACCTTCCGCCGGAGATGGTTATCAAGGAAGCGATTCGAAACCAGTGCGCTGCCATTGCCTACACCTATTCCGAACCCAGCGTGTGGTTTGAGTATATGTACGATACGGCAAAACTGGCCCGGGCGGCGGGATTAAAAAACCTGTGGATTACCGCCGGGTACCTCACTGAAGAGCCGCTCGTAAAACTGGCGGAATACATGGATGCGGCGAATATCGATCTGAAGAGTTTTGATACGGCAATATACGGCAAATTGAATTCGGGCAAGCTCCAACCCGTTCTTGACACCATCGCCCGTTCGATACAGCGCGGTATGTGGGTGGAAATCACCAACCTTATTGTTCCGGAATGGACCGATAACCTTGATATGATAAAAAAAATGTGCGCGTGGATCGCCGGGAAACTCGGTCCCGGCGTGCCCCTGCATTTTTCGCGCTTTTACCCCATGCACAAGCTGGCGCATCTGTATCCCACTCCTGGTAACATCCTCGAATCAGCGCGCGCCATCGCCCGTTCACAGGGATTGCAGTACGTGTATATCGGCAATCTTCCCGGCGCCGACAGCGCCACCTGCTGCCCGCAATGCAAGAAACCGGTGGTGTCGCGAACTGGTTACGTAGTAACCGGATACGACATCGTAAATAGCGCATGCAGATTCTGCAAAACAAAAATACCGGGCATCTGGGCCGCATAATATGCGTTACCGCCTGTATATGCTTCTGTCGATTGCCGTGATCACGCCGTGGGGATTCGCCAGCAAATTCTATCGCGGTCCAGCCGCTTTCTGGGCGAACAATTCGCTCGGCGGCGTTCTCTACGAGATATTCTGGTGCTGTGCCGTATCGCTGATTTTGCCGCGCGCCAGGCCGGCGGCCGTCACTGCCAGCGTGTTCGCGGTCACTGCAGTTCTCGAAATCCTGCAATTATGGCATCCGCCGGTTCTCGAAACGATACGGGGAACATTTCTTGGCGCAACTCTTATCGGGACCACGTTCGTCCCGGCCGATTTTGTATACTATATTATGGGATGTGTCATCGGCGGCGCATGGCTCACATGGGTGCGGAAGCGAAGCGCGGGCCGAAGAGCCTGCTTGTCGGCGTCATTGCATTGAAATGCTTCCGTATCGCGTGTATGGTTTCCGAGTGGCCGGGGCTGGACGTTTTCTATGTGGAGCGGAAAGAACATTCAGCGCAGTCGCACCATTGTAGCGGGGGCTATTGTTATGACGCTGTTTCAATGCGGGGCTCGTGGAGACACGGGGAGTACGGCGGTGAGAAAACCCGCGGTGGCGGGACAGTTTTACAGCGCCAACCCGTCGAAACTTCGCCAGGAGGTTGAGGGGTACCTCGCGGCGGGAAAGAAACTGGGCGAGTATCCCCGTATCATCATTTCTCCACACGCCGGATATGTTTTTTCTGGGCCGGTGGCAGGGATCGGGTTTGCCACCATAGATCCCGGTGTGAAGAAGGTGATTCTTGTCGGTCCCTCGCACCATAAATATTTCGACGGCGTGTCGATCCCGGAAGCCGAGGCGTATGAGACGCCGCTCGGGCAGGTGAAGCTTGCCTTTGCCGATATTAAAAAATTGCGATCCAATCCCCTCGTGCATGCATATCCCGACGCCCATAGCCGTGAACATTGCCTCGAAGTCCAACTGCCGTTTTTACAGGTGATCTTGAAAGAGTTTACCATTATTCCGGTCATTACCGGGAATGTGGAACCTGCCGTGGTCGCCGATCTTCTTTTCCCGCTTATCGACAAATCAACACTGGTGGTCATTTCGTCGGATTTCTCGCATTACCATTCCAACAATGAAGCGCGGCAGATAGACAAAGCCTCGATCGAAACGATTGTGAATGCAAGGGAAGAGGGGCCGATAGACGCCTGCGGGGAACTGCCGATACGGGTGGCGATGCATCTGGCGAAGAAAATGGGGCTCACGCCGAGGCTTCTCGATGCGCGCAATTCGTTTGAGACGTGTCCCGAATACGGCTCCGGCGATCGGGTGGTCGGCTACGCCTCCATTGTGTACATGAAAAACGGCGGTGAGGCCGGTGCGGTGGGCGCTTCTGTGGAAAAAACCGGTGGTATGGGTGCGCCGGATAAATCCATGATTTCCGACAGTGATAAAACGTTTCTGCTGAAACTGGCGCGTGAGGCGCTTGAGAGGGCGGTAAAAAGCGAAAAGCCGCCGTCGCCGGCCGATATCCCTGCGGCGTGCAGGGAAATGTGCGGATGTTTTGTGACGCTGACCAAAGCCGGCGAGCTTCGCGGCTGTATCGGATATCTTGAGGGAATCAAGCCGCTGTGGCAGGCGGTAATAGATAATGCGAAAAACGCCGCGCTCAATGATCCGCGGTTCCCCGCGGTGGCGCCCCAGGAATTGCAGGATATCAAGGTCGAGGTATCGGTGCTCACCAAGCCCGAGCCGTTCGAATACAAAGATCCGGCCGATTTACTGTCGAAACTTGAGTCCGGCCGTGACGGCCTTATTCTGAGCGTGGGATATCGCCAATCCACATTCCTTCCCCAGGTATGGGACCAGCTTCCTGACAAGGTGGAATTTCTCGAACATCTGTCGCGCAAGGCGGGCTTGCCCAAAGACGCCTGGAAAGAGGCAAGCTACAAGCGGTATTTCGCCATCCATTTTGAGGAGCGAAAATAATCCGTTCGTGACCGTCTTTGTGCCGCGTTAGTCGAGACATTGGATAACGCATCGGGACGTATATTATCGTGGTTGCGACAGGGAATGGCAAAATCCGCAGAGCGGATATTTTCAGGCAGAACAGCAACGGGCGGCGCTACATTGCATGGAAGGGCGGCCGGGTGCGGAGTGCCGTTTTGAGAATATGCGCAAGGTTCTGCTATGCCATACGGTGGGATTGGGCGTGCATGTGTTTCGTTGTCCATCATGCTCGACGGTGAAAGGTGCGCCCCATAGCTGTACATCGGTGTTGTGCGCCGGCTTATGAACTCCTGAAACCCATAGTGACGTACGCATGACCGCCTCTTTTACCGAACAATCCACTGCCATTGAGCCACCGGCATTGCCCGGCGCGCTTGGGCCTATTGCCGCGCGTTCAAGCGCTGCCATCGCCGCGGCAAAAATCATCCGCTACGGCTTTGTTTTTCTGGTGCAGGTCATCCTGATGAACCTGCTTGCTCCGGCGGATTTCGGCGTAGTGCGCTACGTGGCTGTCATTATCGGGCTCCTGGGTCTTCTCAACGAGGCCGGCCTGAGCACGGCAATCGTGCAGCGCAAACAGCTTGAGAGAAATCAGCTTGGATCGGTTTTCACGCTCAGTCTTGCTTTCAGTATGCTTGTATACGCGGCGGTATGGCTGGTATCATCGCCACTTGCCCGTTTTTTTGGCGAGCCGCGGCTTGGGCCGATGATAACCGCGGCCGGTCTTGCGCTTCCCCTTGGCGCAGTCACGGTGATACACCGTGCGCTTCTTCAGCGTCACATGCGATTCATCCGCCTCTCAACAGTCGAAGCCGTCAGCGCGGTGGCCGGCGCGGTTGTCTCAGTGGTATTGGCATTCATGAAGTTCGGAGCATGGTCGCTGGTGTGGGGGACAGTCGTTTTTCACGCCGTTTCAAGCCTTTGCTATGTCATCATTGAACCTTCGGTTCAGCCGTCGACGGTTGGCATTCGCACGGCGTTTTCACTGTTCGCCTTTGGCATGGGCGTGGTAGTTCAGCGGCTTATCGATTTTGCCTCGTCAAATGTGGACTATATTGTCATAGGTAAATTATTCGGCGCCGAACAATTGGGGCTGTACGGCATTGCCTACGACATCGTCACGCTTCCGCAGATGGCGCTGGGGGTGGTGTTCGCTTCAGTGGCCATGTCCGCCTTCTCAAGGGTTCAGGACGACGCGGTGCGTCTGGAGCAGGCGTATCTCAACCTGACGCTTGTGGTATCGGTGCTTGCCGCGCCCTTTATCGTGATAGCCGGCTGCATGGCAATCGATGTGCTTGGCGCGGTGACAATTCTCAAACCGAGCGCGAAATGGCTTGGCGCTGCGCCGTACCTGCAAATTCTTGCGCCTGTCGGGCTGCTGTATTCTTTTACCAGCTATCCCGGAACCGTCTGGGTGGCAAAGGGGCGAATCGATGTGCAGATTGGATGGGCGATCGCTATGTTCGTGACGGTGCTTGCCGCTGTGCTGGCCGGCGCTTCATTCGGTATCGAAGGCGTGTGCTGGGCGCTTCTCATCAGGGCGATACTGCTGTTTCCGGCGGCAATGATAATTTCTCGGCGGATTGCATCCATAAGTCCCCGGCGATATCTGCTTGCGCTGGCGCCGGCGATAGTATGCGCCACGGCCGCTGCCGCGGCGGCGATGCTGTGCATCATACTCATCCCCGTCCGATCAACATTGGGCCATGCACTACGGCTCGTTATCGGCGCAGCCATTGCAGGAATTGCGTATGTGTCGCTGTTATATATTGTTTTCAGAAAACAGTGGGACACCTTTATCCGCCTTGCGCGTAATCTGGGAGAGCGGTAGTTCGTGATGAGAGCGGAACATGGGGGAAATCAGGGACTGAGCGCTATGAGTATTTTAACGAAATCATTTATCTCTGCCAGTTTTTCGCCTATCCTTACCGCAAGCGACATCGGTGAATGCGAGCAGCGAAGGACCCTTATACTGTACCCCTGGTCCTGGTTCACGATGGATTTATAGCGGTTCTGGAAGAGATAGCCACGGCGGTTATGCCGTCTGGAAAAAGCTTGAGCGCAGGAAGCGTTGAGTGGACGCATAAGCTGCGAGAGATGCCGCTCGGATGAACGAAGCAGCAAGTGATAGTGGTTTTTCATCAAGGCTCATG
>Ga0209101_1002546_pt1 | contig 11913 bp, 13 predicted proteins | sample ConPoolayeCmetaG_FD_185481 | JGI IMG/M metagenome (GOLD analysis project Ga0209101, IMG submission 185481) | Hot spring microbial mat communities from California, USA to study Microbial Dark Matter (Phase II) - Cone Pool mat layer C metaG... ... | reverse complement strand
AATGCTCAAAAAAGAAATTAATTTCTCTAAATGCAGAATTTATATTGTTAGGGGTGATTGATTGAAAACTTACTTTCAGCCATTTTTGGTGCAAGTTTCTGCAAGTTTCTTCAAATTTTTGTGCTCTGGCAATATCAGCAATGATTAATGTACACGGTATTTTGTCGGCAAAAAAACTCTTATCTAAAATTTCGTTAAGTTTAATTTCTGTACTTTCTGAAGGGAGTCTGCGATGTTCACATCGCCTGTGCCCTTCACGCTCTGAACAATGAGAGCAGGTACATGTCAAATAAGACAAATATGGATATTTCCAGAAGCTTGCCGGATTGGCTCCAGCATTTTTAAAAGCGAGAGCAGTGGCTCTTTGTTTTATTGTGGCTAAAGCTACACAGTTAGAATACCTTTCAGAAAGCTCCAAAAGCAAAAGGTTGCCCAAAGAACCCATTCCGCGACGTCTGTAATCAGGATGAACTATTAATGTTCCAATTTCAACTACTTGCATCCCCAGAATTTTAGCTTCTTCTTCTTCAAAAGAAGGATAAATTGTACCGTGGCACATTACTTGAAAGTTTTCATTTTCGCCGCAGATTATCATAACCGATCTTTTTTTTAAAATTTGATCGGCAATTGTTTCAGGGCTTTTGGGCAGCATTTCGTATGGATGGCTGGCATTGTACTCGTCTATCATTTCAGATACTTGGATGCAAATCTTATTAAAACAACCATCGGGAAAATCGTAGCAATTTAAATCTGAAGGACCCATAATTAGCCTTGCAGAAGGATAATTTTCTTGCAATTTTAAAAGTCTTTGTTCTGTTTCTCGCTTTCTTTCCATTTTTAATCACTAAAAAAACTCCCCTTTCGGAGAGTTTTGTCAAAAGAATCAACCCTCCGTCAGGAGAAGTTGGTCTTCTTGTTGTTATTGATACTGCTTATTTGCAAAAACATTAAAGGCAATATACTATACCCTACTAATTTTTTCAAGAGCTTTTGTGATGTGTTTTTGAGATGATTTGAAATAAAACACAAAAGGGTTTTTAGGTTTTTTGCTAGATTAATAATCTAGTCGAATATTAAATAGCTAAAATTGATTCTCGCAAGACAGGTGTTTGTAGTTTAATATAAAATATATGCCTGCTCAGATGCCTTCGCAAATAAATTCAAATGCAAGTATAGTGGACATTTTGGTAGCTCAAGGAGATTTAACTCCTGAACGCGCTGAACAAGTAAAATTTGCAGAAATACAGTCTGGCAAGCCGCAAGAGGACATAATTCGCGAGCGGCAAATCGTTTCACCTGAAGCTTTGATTAAGGCTAGAGCTACTTTTTACAATGTTCCGTTTGTTGATTTGACAAATACTCCTGTCAACCCGGCGGCACTTTCTGTTGTTCCGCAAGAATTAGCTAAAAAGTTTAGGGCTTTTCCAATTTCTGTAGATGCTACAAAGAAAGAACTTGTATTAGCAATGGCAGACCCTCTGGATTTAACAGCCATAGAATTTGTTGAGCAAAAAACAGAATATCATGTTCGTCCTTGCGCGGCTGTACCTGAAGTTGTAGATGAATTTGTAGCTAAAAGATATTCAACAACCTTGTCTCAAGAAGTGACTGCCGCGCTAAAGGAGGTTGGCGGGGGCCGTGAAATTAAAGTTGTTTCCTCTGCTCCACAGCAAGGGGGCTTTATCAGGCAAGAGCGAATTTCTGAAATAGTAACTCATATTTTGGACTTTGCGGTTCGCGCTAGGGCTAGTGATATACATATTGAACCCATGGAGAGTTTAACGAGGGTTCGCTATAGAATTGACGGTATTTTACAGGAGAAGTTAACTATCCCAAGGGAGCTTCATGAATCTCTTATTTCCAGAATTAAGATTTTATCTGGTATGAAGATTGATGAAAAACGCGTTCCACAAGACGGAAGGTTTAACTTTAAAAATCCTGAACAAGAAGTTGACTTGCGCGTTTCCACTCTTCCAACCACTTGGGGGGAAAAAGTTGTCATGAGGCTTCTTAAAAAAACAGGCGGAGTACCTAGCCTTCAGGAATTAGGTCTTCGCGGAAGGGCTCTTAAAAACCTTGAAGATGCGATTTTACGACCTCACGGAATAATAGTTATATGCGGGCCAACCGGCTCTGGAAAAACTACAACTTTATATTCAATTATTCAAAAACTCAATACTCCAAAAGTAAACATAATGACACTGGAAGACCCGGTAGAATACAAAATTGCGGGAGTTAATCAGGTTCAAATTAATCCTGCAGTTGGATTAACTTTTGCTTCAGGGCTTCGGTCATTTTTGCGCCAAGACCCTAATATTATTTTGGTTGGTGAAATCAGAGACACGGAAACGGCGGATTTGGCGATTCAGGCTTCTCTTACAGGGCATTTGGTTTTTGCTACACTCCATACCAACGATGCCGCTGGGGCTTTGCCAAGGCTTTTGGATATGGGAGCAGAGCCGTTTCTTCTGGCAAGCTCGATGACTGCCATTGTTGCTCAGCGTGTGCTTCGTAAAATTGATGAAAAAACAAAAGAATCTTATGACCCTGATGCGAAAATAATTGAAGAAATAAGAAGAGTTTTAGGTCCTCTTTTCCCGAAAAGTCAACAAATAAAATTTTATAGAGGCAAGCCTACTCCGGAGAATAATAATTCCGGCTATCATGGCAGAATTGGTGTTTTTGAGGTGTTGCCTGTTACAGAGGCTGTAGCGCAGTTAATATTAAAACGCTCCGCTGCTTCTGAAATTGAAGAAGTAGCAAAAAAGGAAGGCATGATAACTATGAAGCAGGATGGATATCTTAAAGTTTTAGAAGGTATTACAACAATTGAAGAGGTTTTGCGGGTGGCGCAAGAATAGTTTTTTATTTGCTCTTGATATGCAAGGTATTAAACAAGTATGATTTAAATATAAGTTATTTGATATGGATATTTCTGCCCAAGAGCTTGACATGAATCAGTTGCTGGAGCTTGTGGTTTCAAGAAATGCTTCAGATATTCATCTTATTGCAGGTGTTCCACCAATGCTTAGGATTGATGGTGAGCTTGTGCCTGTCTCCGGTGAATCGCCTTTGACCCCTGAACGAATAGAAAGGCTACTTAAGACAGTTATGACTGCAGAACAAATTGAGCAGCTTACGGTTAATAAAGAGCTAGATTTCTCTCTTTCGTTTAGCGATAGGGCTCGTTTTCGTGTTAACGCTTATACACAAAAACAAACTGTTGCCGCCGCGTTTCGTTCAATTCCTATGGAAATCCCAGAGATAGATAGTCTTGGTTTACCGCCGATTCTTCATAATTTTACTGCCATGCGCCAAGGACTGATATTGGTTACAGGTCCGACTGGTCATGGAAAATCTACAACCTTGGCCGCTATGCTTGATGAAATTAATACTAATGCGGCTGAACACATAGTTACTATTGAGGACCCTATTGAATTTATTATTAAACCCAAGCGTTCAATTGTAAGCCAGCGTGAGATGAATAATGATACTCACTCTTGGGCTGTGGCTCTGCGCTCGGTTTTGCGTGAGGACCCGGACGTTGTTCTTGTAGGCGAGATGCGGGATTATGAAACAATTGCCGCGGCTCTAACTGTAGCTGAAACCGGGCATTTGGTTTTTGCAACGCTTCATACCAATAGCGCTTCTCAAACTGTGGATCGCATAGTTGATGTTTTCCCTAGTGAACAGCAGGATCAGGTAAAACTTCAGCTTAGCAATGTTTTGGAAGCGGTTTTAAGTCAAAGATTAATTCCTTCAATTTCAGGAGGAAGGCTTGTTGCTCATGAGATTATGCTTGCCACGACTGCTATTAGAACTGCTATAAGAGAAGGAAAAACCCATCAGATAGATTCTATCATTCAAACTTCAAGTGAGGCTGGGATGAACACTTTGGAGTCTTCTCTCGCCCAGCTTGTGCGTGACGGCAAGATTACCATAGAAACTGCAAAAACTTATGCGTTAAGGCCGGAGCAGTTATCAAGGATGATACACAGAGAATAAATTCTTACATTTTTAATCCATGAATAGGTACAGGTATAAAGCCCGTGACAAAGGTGGAAATGTTATTACAGGTGAGGTAGAAGCTTCAAATGAGTCTGTTGCGGCTCGACTTGTTCGTGAACGGGGATATATTTTAGTTGACTTAAAACTAGCAGGCGGAGGTTTTTCTGGCTTAGTCGGCAAAATTACTTCTCGTGTTTCAAAGAAAGAAGTGACAGCTTTTACAAGGCAGTTGGCTACTATGATTAATGCAGGACTTCCGGTTACAGAATCTTTACAAATTCTTAAGCTGCAAAGTAAAGCGGGCTTGAAGGCTGTGGTAACACAAATTCTTGCAGATGTTGAGTCTGGGGAAAGTTTGTCAAAGGCGTTTGAGAAACATCCGAAAGTTTTCTCCCCCACTTATACCGCCTTGATTAGGGCCGGTGAAGCCGGAGGCGTTTTAGATAAAGTTTTATCTCGCCTTGCTGATAATCTTGAAAAAGGTCAGGAGTTTAGAGGAAAGGTTAAGGGTGCTATGATTTACCCCGCGATTATTGTAGTTGGAATGATTATTGTCTCAATAATCATGATTGTTTTTATAATGCCAAGGCTTACAGATCTTTACAGCCAGTTTGACGCGGAGCTTCCAATAACAACAAAAATACTTACGGGCATTTCCGGGTTCTTTATAAACTTTTGGTATCTGGTTGTTTTGGGGCTTGCAATTGGCTTTTGGGTGTTTAAATTGTATGCAAGAACTAAACAAGGCAAACGTAAAATTTCCTCAATTTTATTTAAGATACCTATAATTGGGGAACTTCAAAAAGAAGTTATTTTAACTGAACTGACAAGAACTTTGTCTTTAATGGTTGGCTCTGGTGTCCCAATTTTAGAAGGTCTTACAGTTACTTCCGGAGTTGTTGGCAATATTATAATTTCGGAGGCTTTGGTTAATGCGGCCAAACAAATTGAACGCGGTTTCCCCATTTCTTATGCCTTTGCGCAGTATCCGGATGCTTTTCCATACATTTTGGCTCAGATGATTTCTGTTGGGGAAGAAACTGGAAAGATGGAAGAGGTTCTTGGCAAAGTAAGCCATGTTTTTGAGGTAGACAGCGAGCAAAAAGTAAAAGCATTGACCGCTTCTATTGAGCCTATAATCATGATAGTTCTTGGAATTGGCGTGGCATTTTTGGTGGTTTCCGTGATTATGCCAATTTATAACTTGACAACATCTTTATAGTATGAACATACTGAATGTATATATTAAAATTTTTTGATAGAAAGGGGGTGAGAGTAATGAGTTTAAGTTTTAAAAAAGGTTTTACACTGGTTGAGCTTTTAATTGTTATTGCTATTTTGGGTACTCTTGCTGTAGTTGTCCTTATTGCTCTCAACCCAGTTCAGCAATTGGCGAGAACTAGGGATAGCGGCAGAATATCAACAGTTTCACAACTTGGCCATGCAGTGGAAGCTTTTGCTACAGTCAATAATGGGATTTACCCGGTGCAAAACAATACATGGATAACCCAATTAGTTAATAGCGGCGAAATTGCGGTAATTCCAAGCGCGGCATCTTATAATATAGCTGGCACGGGGCCATGTACTACAAACGTACAACCTCCTAATGGTTATTGTTATTTAACTACTGGTGGTGCCGGCTCTGGTACTGGACCAGTAATGATCTTTGCTCGTTTGGAAGCGTCATCTAATATTCAGAGGTGCACAAATCAATTTGCCGGGACAAACCGAGCGTATGCATATTATCGAACAGCTGAAGGTCGTGGTGGAATAATTTGTACTAACGGTGTCGAACCTCCTCTGACAGGTGGTAGCGTTATTCCTTTGTAAGTGTAAATTTGAATTAACAAACGTCAGCTGATCTTTTTTTAGGCTGACGTTTTGTTTTTTTTGAATTGATGTATAATGTGTTGTCAGTTTATGCTTGATAAGGCAGGGTTTAATTTTTTTAGTTTAATTGTTAATTTTTTTATTCTTACCCCGGTATTTGTGTTTGGTGTTATGGTTCATAATCCCAAAGAAAAAAGTATTGCTTTCAATGACAATCAAAAACGAGAGATTGTCAATATACTTTCCCGTTCTCTTGAGGGTTATTTTGACAAAAACGGTTTTTACCCGGAAAGTCTTGAGGACTTGGAATACTCTCCGGGTTGCGGAAATTGCGGATATTTGATATCCGCTGATAAAAAAGAAATTGTTATTTATGACAAAGTTGAATCTCTTCGCTTGACTGAATATTGCAACGGGCAAGACACTTCTATCCTCTACTCTTCCAGACACAAAAGAACTGCGCTTGTTTGCGGAGAACCAAAAGTCAACAATTTTAAGTTTGTCAATTAGTCTTCTTAAAAAAATGCAAAAATGCGCTTCTGGTGTTTTGGGCTTTAAATGTGGAATTAACTTAAAATTTGTTAAACTAAATAAATATAAATGGTTTTTTTAATCTTTATTCTGGGAGCGGTCATAGGTTCTTTTTTGGGCGCGCTTACTTGGAGGTGGCCTAGAGGTGAATCCATATTATACGGACGTTCTCGTTGCCCGCATTGCAAGCGTATGGTTTTATGGCACGATAACGTTCCGTTAATTTCTTATTTTATTCTGAAGAGAAAATGCCGCTTTTGCGCTAAACCAATACCAAAACGCGACTTTTTTATTGAACTTGGGACAGCTGTTTTATTTGTTTTTGCCCTATACTTGATGCCTGTTATCAGAGCTAATTTAAACTGGATTTCTTCACTCGGAGGTTTTGCTTTACCGCTTGTGCTTTTGATTGTGAGCGCGCTTATTGTGATTTTTGTAATTGACTTAGAGCACCAATATATACCCGATTCTTTGGCGCTTGGTTTTTATTCTTTGATTGTTATTATACTTTTCATAACTGATAGTCAGATTATTTTTGAACACTTGGCCACGGGTCTTGGTTCGGCAGTGTTTTTGCTTTCTCTAAATCTTATAACCTTAGGCCGCGGAATGGGATTGGGAGATGTGAAACTTGCTCTTTTTTTGGGGACAGCTTTGGGCTTTCCCCTTGCGATAGTCTGGATGTTTGCTAGTTTTATTTTGGGTTCAGCCGTTGGGATAATATTAATATTGCTTGGCTTGGCCAAAATGAGGCAAAAGATTGCCTTTGGGCCTTTTTTGATAGCTGGTTTTGCGTCAGCATCTATTTTTGGTTTTAATATTTTATATGGGATTATTTGGTTTTAGTAAAAAAGAAATTTTAATTGTTTCTCTAATTTTTAGTGTTTTGGGCGCGGCTGTTTATGTTAATTTGTCAGTTTCATTAAGAAAAGGAAGAGATGCCCAGCGGAAACAAGACTTGTGGATTATTTCAACAGCGCTTATTGCTTATCAAAATAACAGGTCAAGCTTCCCGCCTTCCTTTGAAGGTAAAATTGAAGCTTGTAACGGTCCTTGCAGGTGGCACCAAGATGGTCTTGTTGATCCAATAACCGGAGAGGTTTATGTTGGGAGTCTTCCTGCTGACCCACATCACAACAAAGGGGCTCGCTATTACTACATTAGCAATGGCAGGTATTTTCAAATTTATGGGGCTTTGGAAAGCGCCGAAGAAAACGAATATGATGAGGGGATTGTAGCTAGAAATATAATGTGCGGCACGCGAGTTTGCAATTTTGGCAAGGGTTTTATGGGAACGCCTCTTGATAAATCCATTGAAGAATATGAGAATGAATTAAGGATGCGTTATGAAAAATAAAGGTTTTAGTTTAATTGAACTTCTGGTAGTGATTGCTGTGCTTGGTTCTTTGGCTACTATCGTGGTTTTACGATTTACTGGCTCGCAGGCAAGCGCCAGAGACGCGCGTAGACAAAGCGATTTAAGGCAGTACCAAACCGCTTTGGAAGTTTATGCAAATAGAAGCAATTCTTTGTACCCTGTGCAGACATCAACAGTGAATATAGCCACGAATTTATGCGGCACTTTAGGCCTTTCCAACTGTCCAAGAGATCCCCAAGAGTCTTCTAGTGTTTTTTACAGATACCAATCCGACAATTCAGGAACGAATTACGTTTTATGGGCAAATCTTGAGAGAACAAACACAACGGGACAAAGTGAAATTTTTGTTTTGTGCTCAAATGGAAAAGCTGGAAAAACTAACTCGTCAACAAGTATTTCTGGAGGAAACTGCCCAATATGAATAGGAAGATTTTAAGAAGAGCTTCAACTGGATTTACTTTAATGGAGTTATTGATTGCCATTGGCATAGTCGGTGTTTTGGTTGGTATTTCCTCCTTTGCTATAAGAGGTGCGCAAAGCTCTGCCAGAGATGGCAGACGCAAAGCCGATTTGGAGACAATAGCTGTCGCGCTTGAGTTATATAGAGCAGATTGCGGTTCATATCCTTCAACTTTAGGATCTTCAATTACCGGTAATTGCCCGAACTCTAGGGTTTATTTAGACAGTGTGCCTGTGGACCCCCGCCCTCCAAGGCAATATTCATATAGTTTGAATTCTGGGAGAATTGTATTGTGCGCCTCTCTTGAGGATGCGCCAATACCGCCTGTTAATACTGCAGGGTGTGGAAGTTGCGGTTCTGGTTTTGCCTGCAATTGGAGAGTTTCAAAACCATAATAGACAAGATTAACTTTAAACAAAATGAATGATTTTAATTTATAGAAATGAGTAAATCTATTCTATTTTCTAAAAAAAAAGTCTTTTTGCATGCTTTCACTTTGATAGAAGTGTTAGTTGTGGTTGCTATTATGGGGATAATCATGGGAGTAGGGTCTTTAAGATTTAGGGATTTTGAACGCCGTCAAAAGATAGTTTCAATTAAACGACAAATGCTTGCGGATATTCGAGCTGCCCAGTCCGACGCTCTTTCAGGAAGGAAGCCTAGCGAATGCGGAGCAAATCTCACTTTAGATGGGTATGCGTTTCGTGCCAACTCTGGCTCTTCTTCTTCATATGAAATTTATGCAATTTGCAGGTCTTCTGCTGGAGCTCAACAAAATGTAACTATTAAAAACGTTAGCTTGCCTACAGGGGTTTCTCTTTCTAGTTCTACTTTGCCGCCGCCAAATGTGAATCCTGTTATTTTTTATTCAGTTGCGCGAGGAACTAATTTAAGCACAAATCAATCGGTTACAGTCAGTATTGCTTCTACGGGGGGGGCAAACGAATCTGTAGTTATTAGAGCGTCTGGTGAAATAAAATGATATTTAATCAAAATTTAATCCCTAAGCCGAAGGCGATTCTGCCAGATTTTAAAAGCAGTTTCAAGAAAGGCCAGTCTATGTTTGAGCTACTTGTGGCAGTTTTTGCTGTTGGATTTACTTTGGTTGCTCTAATTGGTTTAGTTGGTCGTTCAGTTGGTAACTCTGCTTTTGGTAAAGAAAGATCGCAAGCGGCGCGTTTTACTCAAGAAGCAATTGAGTGGTTGAGGAGTGAGCGTGACAGAGATTGGATGGTTTTTTACAACCGCAGTAGCAGTAGTGGGGTTTGTTATTGCTTAAAATCACTGGATTGGGTTTCAACAAGCTGTAGTACTTGTGAAAATATTCAAGGGGTTGGTATGAGGCGCATTACAACTCTTAGGAGTTTAGGCCCCAATAACGTGCAAGCTGAAGTTGTGACCACATGGACCGATGCAACGGGTGGGCACGAGTCTAGAGTAACTACCTATTTTACTAATTGGAGGACCAGATGAAAAAAAACGGATTTTCGTTAATTGAAATTTTGGTTGTAATTGCTATTTTTGCTTTGATTATTGCTGTTGTTTCAAGCGCTATAACTTCAAGCATGGTAGGCATAAGAAAATCAGACAATACTGTTTCTGTTAGAGAGAATATGTCTTTGGCTCTTGGTTTAGTAGAAAGAAAACTTCGTTCAGCGCGAGGAGTAACTGCTTGCACAGAAACTGCAATAGATTTTATTAGCGAAAACAATAGGTTATTCAGAGTGTTCTGCAACCCAAGTCAAGTTTGCGATTCAACAACAAGCACTAGCATATCTATTACTGAAGATGGACTTACAAGCAGGTTGACTAATCTTGATACTATTTGCATAACTGCCTGCGAATTTATTTGTACCCCTCCCCCTTCTCCCGGGCCAACTAAAAGTGTTAAAATTTTTCTAGAAGGCAGTGATAAAGAAACTACTGGGGCAGAAAATTCACGGGTGAGACTTGAAACGACTGTGTCACTTAGGGCATACTAAATTATGGATGTTAAAACAAATTTGCAAGAAGGCCAGGTGTTGCTTTTGGTTTTGTTGGCCGTATCGGTATTGGCCACAATGGTTTTGTCTGTGACTTCACGTTCTATTTCTGAAGTAGCAGTAACTACTCGTGAAGAAGAAAGCTTGCGCGCTTTTTCGGCCGCTGAAGCTGGAGTTGAAGAAGCGTTAATAACAGGAACTCTTAGTCAAGTTTCATCGGGTGTTGTGCCTCCAATTGAGCGAAGTTTTCAGGCGGGAAGCTCTAGTTTGAGTAATTTTGTCGCAGAGGTTAGCAGATATCCTCAAGACTTAAGAGCATTTAATTATCCTTTTAAATTGTCTTCAGGCGATTCAGGTTCGGTTTATTTTGTAACTCGCAATGAAGATGGTGGTATTATGCCCTGTAATCCAAGTACTTCACCGTGCTTTAATGGCAATAATTTAAATTTGTGTTGGGGAGATCAGGGTTCAGATACTGCTGTGCTTGTTAGTATTATTTATAGGAATAGCTCTGGTGCTTTCGGGGTTGCTTCAGTTGGCTATGACCCTGTAAGCACTAGAAGATCTGGTGGTTCAGATCCTAACAATTTTGAACCAGCAGGAGCAGCTTGTTCTGTTGGAGCTGGGTCTGAATCTCGTTCGTATGCATACAGGGCACAAGTTGACTTTAACAGTTTGGGTATAACTGGCCAGCCGATTTTAATGCGTGTATCTATGCTCTATAATACTAGTCCTCAAGTATTTGGAGTGTCAACGGGAAGCGATTTACCTGTTCAGGGTAGGCGTGTCAACTCTCAAGGGAGCGCAGGTGAGGCAACTCGAAGAATTAATGCTTATTTGTTGAACCCTGAAGTTCCCTTTATTTTTGATGCAGCCGTTTATTCTAGTGGCGAAATATCTAAATAATATATGAGTGTAGGATTGGATATTGGATCTAATTCAATTAAGATTGTGGAATTAAGCCGAGCCGGTGCAGGATGGGTCTTGCGTGCAGCAGGTGCGGTTGGCCATAACGCTCCGCCTATTGATTCCAATTTAAATGATGCTAAAACTGTGGCTGATATTGCTAGTGTTATAAAAAAGTTGGTCAAGGATGCTAAGGTTGCTGGCCGTGATGTTGCCATAGCTCTCCCGGAAACTCAAGTCTTCACGCGCCTTATGCAGTTTCCAATGCTTAATGATGCCGAGATTGCTTCTGCTGTTAAATGGGAGGCTGAAGAGTACATCCCAATACCAATAAAGGACGCGATAATTGAGCATCAAATTGTAGAAAGGCTTGAGAGTGCTAATCCTCCACAAGTTTTAGTTCTTTTAGTGGCCGCATTAAGAAGTCTCGTTGAAAATTATATTGAAGTTGTTTCTAAAGCCGGGCTTAACGTTGTTGGAGTGGAAACAGAATTAATTTCTATGACGCGCTCTCTTGCGCCAGAAGGAAAAACTGCAATAATTATTGATTTTGGCGCTCGTTCAACAGATATTGCAATTGTTAAAAACGCACAGCTTCTTTTTTCTCGTTCAGTGCCTACAGCTGGCGAAGCTTTCACGAGAGCTGTGGCTCAATCACTAGGGGTAAATATACAGCAAGCTGAAGAATATAAAAAAGCTTATGGTCTTAATGAAAATCAACTTGAAGGTAAGGTTGGACGTGCTCTTGCTCCGATTTTAAAGGTTGTTTCTGGCGAAATTAAAAAGGCTATTCATTATTATCAACTGAACATTAAAGG
>Ga0209101_1002545_pt1 | contig 11922 bp, 8 predicted proteins | sample ConPoolayeCmetaG_FD_185481 | JGI IMG/M metagenome (GOLD analysis project Ga0209101, IMG submission 185481) | Hot spring microbial mat communities from California, USA to study Microbial Dark Matter (Phase II) - Cone Pool mat layer C metaG... ... | reverse complement strand
ATCTGTGATATGGGAGCACAGGAACAGAAGGAACTCTTACGAACACAGGAGTGCTACTGCGAGGACTACACCCAGTACAAACCACGCGGCCACTACACCCAAACCGAGGGACTTCAACGCTATTTCCGCCCCATGACGTACCTCGGCCGAATGTCTTACCTCATGCGGGGCGACCGGGCAACGATGGCGGGGACGATGCTGACCCACGCGCTCAAGAAAGCAACGGCGAGCGACGGTCGAAGCGCCAAGGAGATCTGGGAGCGGATGTACCGCGTCACTTCATTCTTCGCTGGCAACGCTGACGATCTGTTGCCGCCCGAGTACGACGCTGCCTTCCTCGCGGTCTTTGGGGCTGGGAAGGACATCGCACTGCTGACCGACGCGGCGAACATGAAGAACTATGTGGACAAGATAGAAATGCTGCGCGAGCCAAAGATACTCGGCGGCATCAAGCATGCACTTCTCGACTCGCGCGAAGCCACTAAGGGGCTGCGGATCATGGGGCAGCGGTCTGCCCCCGATTCCTACATGCTTGGCGAGTCGGTCCTTCAGGGGGCGGGGATAGATCCGACCAACCCGCACAAGGCTGAGATATACGCCTATATGAACTCGAGCGCATACAAAACCGAATGTCAGAAGGAGATATCATGCAGCGGCGTTTCCCAGAAGGATCCACTCATCTTCACAACGAACGACACCTACTGCGTCTGTACCGCAGCCAACTGCCTGTACCAAAAACATGAGGGGAACGACCCTTCGCACCTTCCCATCTGCCGCTACCTGCCGTCGGGACTCGATGCGATGGTGGGGTTGGGCTCACCGGCCGCCAAGCGTATCATCGCTACTCCCGGCGCCCTTGAGCCTGCCGTTGACCCTTACAAGTATGTGCTCTTGCGAGGGACTCACGACCGGTTGTTCAGCGAGTTTTCGGCCTACACTCTTGCCGACTGGGGGCGCAACCTCTACTTCGGCTGGCTCTACCTTCTATAACCGCTGATAAGAGAATACAATGCAGCGTGGCCTGCCTTCATGCAGACCGATGCGTGGGAGGACTTCACCCTCAACAGCGCCCTTGCTTCATGGAGCCAGTTGCGGCACGACACGATCCTCTATGTCAAGCAGAGTTATACCCCCTATGCCGATGTGGTGATTTCGGACAATGACCACGATGAGGATGTCGTCTACGAGCCGAAATACTACGCCTATGTCGAACCGGTCCCCGCGCTCTTCGACCGGGCAGCACAATTGACTACGATGACCTTGGATGGGTTTACCGAACTCGGACTTATCACCAATGGAATGTACAGTGCACTCACCAATGGCAAAGCGATGATGGAGAAGGTGCGCGATCTGTCGATAGCGCAACTGCAGACCGGCGTCCTTTCCGAAAGCGATGCCTTGTACCTGATGAACATGGGGAATAGGTTCACCGATCGGATAAGGGAGTTGGCAAAGATAGTCACCGTAGTCGAAGGGGAAGAATGCTCCTCCTGTTCAATCCAGACATGGTTCGAGGGGGACGGCGCGAATGACCCTTTCGATGCGCGCCTCGTCGCCGATGTTCACAGCGATCCGAACCTATCCAAGGTGCTCGAGACGGCGACCGGTCCAATCGATCTCATCATCGTGGTTCGCAAGATGGACAACGGTTCTCTCGGCGTCGCCATCGGACCAGTCTTCTCCTACCGCGAGTTCTCCTGGCCGATAACTAACCGACTGACCGATGAAGAATGGCAGACGATGATAAAGAGCGATACGCCGAAGTTCGTTCCGAAATGGACCGGATCGTTCAAGACCCCGTGATGCGAAAATCCGTCAGTTCGGCACGAAGGTCAGGTAGTCGCCAGAAATCTCTATCAGTGTGATGATTCCCTGCGTATTACGCTGGTATTGATAGAGCGTTACATCACCGTAGAGGTTGCCGACTAGTTGGTTGCCGAGTCGCGTCCAGCGCGCATAGTTATCAACTCCATCAAGGGTATAGACCTTGGGAAGCGAAAAGCCCGATTGCCATACTTTTAGTTGAAACTCTATCTTACTCCCATCATCGGTTGTTCCATAGAAGGTTGTCCGAAGATAAACACCGTTGTTGGGATAAGTTCCGAAAGGAGTTCTCGTCATAAGATCAGCACCGACAAATTCGATTTCATCACCGTCCGCAGTGACAACGACTACTTCCGCATCCGGCGCGTTCATGGTGTTCTGATCGTAGTAGTAGTAGAGCGTCGAGTATTTTTCTTCTTGGCATTCGCCTTCGTACTGTACCGACTGTCCCGCTTGGTAGGCATAGCACTCGTTAGGGTAGGTGGCATTGTCACACCCGCAGACCGGAGCATACACTTTTGGACAACTCGACGGATAATCAGTACAGGTGCCGGGACCCCAGCATGCACCAGGCTCGAACAAGCAGAACTGTGGTGTAGTACCACCCGAGACACACTCGTCATTCGCGTAGCACCCCGGAGTTGTCACACATTCGCCCGAGTAATCTACATTGACCCCTGATGCTGCAGCATCACACTTATTTTGATAGGTGATCCCATCACAACCACAGACAGGCGCATACATCGGTTGACACATCTCCGGTCGCAGAGTACAGGTGCCGGCGAGATAGGCATCGCAGGTGCCGTCGGGCTTGGCGCAGTATTCGGTTGGTTTGCAGTCGCTGTTGTCACCGCAGTTTGCCACAGTATCATCATCAGGGAAGACAACGCCGTCATCCGTAATGACGACACCGTCGTCGGTGACAACGGTGCCATCGTCAGTGACCGGCTCGTTGTCATCGGTGACGACCGTCCCATCGTCCGTAATCACCTCACCATCATCAGTAATTGGTTCGCCATCATCGCTGATCAGTTGGCCATCATCGTTCACCAGTTGGCCATCATCGTCCACCAGTTGGCCATCATCGTTCACCAGTTGGCCATCATCGTTCACCAGTTGGCCATCATCGTTCACCAGTTGGCCATCATCATTCAGCAACTCGTCACTGAGCAGGCTGTCTTCGTCAGTGACCATCTGATCAGCATCTGCAAGACCGCCGTTGTCATTCCACGGCTTGCGAGTCGTTGTTCCCTCATCACAGGCAGCAACAAACAGTACGAAACCGCAGATCAAAGCAAGGTGTTTTACCATGTGATCCTCCCTCACTCGTTATTAACAAACGACAGATAATCGCCTATTATTTCGATGAGCGTTATCGTGTTGTTGTTTCGGTTGTATTGCGTGATCGTCACCTCCCCATAGAGGTTACCAATCAACTCTTCCATCCCGCCACTGTAGAAATTGACCCACTGTGCGTAGGAGTTCGTCCCATCGAGCGATACAGTCAATGGTATCGAAGATCCGGCCTGCACCCGCAACTGGAGATTGACCACCCCGCTACCCGGAGGCCCGTGGAAGACCGTCCGTAGGTAGACATACTGCCCCGTCGCCTCGCGGGTGACCAGTTCGGCGCCATCGAAGGTGATTTCCGACTCGCCGTCCACGATGACCAGCGATGCGTTCGGGACACTCATTTCCTGACTGTAGTAGTAGTAGAGCGTCGAGTAACCGTTGCTCCCATCGCACTCTCCGAAGAAATCAACATTGGTGAAGTTGGCGTAGGCGAAACATTCGTTGTCATAAGTGTTGCCGTCGCACCCGCAGACGGGATCGTATACTTTGGGACAATCGGTCTCCGGTATCACACAAACGCCCATCCCGTCATCACAAAGCCCAACCGCTTTCTTGCACAGCATCGGTATGAAATCGCCGCACTCAGTATCTTTTGTGCAGGTAACGACCGAGCCGCATTCACCTTTATAGGCGACATTCACTCCGGCGGCGTGGGCAAAACAGGGATGCTGGTAGGTTTTTCCATCACACCCGCAGACCGTAATGATGGCTGAAATGGCAAGGCACTCTTGCTCCGTGGGTCTCCGTCCACAGATACCAGCAAGTCCGGCATCGCAAACACCGTCCGGTTTGGCGCAATATTCGATCTCTTTGCAACCGCTGTTGTCATTGCAGGAAACTGCCGAACCGCACTCACCATTGTAGGCAATGTTCATCCCCAGAGCATGGGCTGTACACTCGTTCTCATAAGTATTTCCATCACACCCGCAGACCGGTGCGTAGATATCAGAACAGTTGTCGGGCCGGGGTTCACAGGTTCCGTAGCCTGTTTCGCAAGCACCCACTTCTTTCCGGCAAAACTCTTGTGGCGCACATTCGGCGGTTTCGGAACAGTCGCCACCCGGAGTGTCGGTATCTGGGGAGAGACTGTCGGAAGCACCATCATCATGGATATCTGTGTCGTTATCGTCGGTCGGTATGATATCCTCGTCAGTGACAATCTCATCGCTGTCGTCGCTCTGGTCGGTATCACCACTTACCACATTGTCAGGAAACGGTTTTTTGCTAGTAGTGTCTTCACACCCCCCGAAGACGAAAATCACCGCACTAGTCGCCACTAAAAAAAACAACGTTCTCATATTCATCATACCTTCCTCCTCTGAACACCTGCCGCCTTTCAAACTCTCTGCAGTTGGTATTTATCATAGAAGTTTTTTATTGACAGTCAATCACTTTTCTGAAAGTTTTCTTCGCAACTCTTCGATTTTGTTTATGCTTTCGTTGTCCTTGCCTCTTCGCCAGTTGTCTGTATATTTTTCTGTAGGGTCATCGACGGGAAAAGCGGTATGCACCTTGTTTTGATTCTCTTTCTCGCAGCGGTAGTGACAAGTGCGGCATCGTGCACCAAGAAAGAACTTCTTGACGACTACGCCATCCAGCACGCCGTGGAAAGTGATGATGACCCCAGCAACCAAGTTCCATGAATCATCGTAAACGCGGCTACCTTTTCCTTCTCGCCGCCGTCTTCCTGTGGGGTATCCACGGGCCGGCGGGACACTTTCTTGCCACGCGTGGGGTTGATATGCTTTGGGTCGCCTCCCTCCGCGTTCTCATAGGGACTATCGTTTTCGGCATTTTCCTTCTCCTTACTGGCAACTTCACGATGGACTGGCGCGAACGGTGGCGCACTGTGGTGGCGCTTTCGTTTGTTGGACTGTTTCTCAACACGATAACCTTCCACCTTGCGCTTGTTTCGATATCCGGCACCCTCGTGATGATTCTCGAGAACCTGTCGCCTGTTTTCGTGTTTTTTCTCTCTTTCTTGCTTGCTGGCGTTCGTCCGAGTTGGCGCGAGGTGACGGCACTCATCCTTTCGCTCGGCGGCATGCTTCTCATCGTCTACGGGAAGGACACATTCTCTTTCGGAGGTGGGGATGTTAATGTCGGCATTATCTGGGGCATTCTCGCCGGTGCGACTTTCGGGTGGTATGTCTATTTCTCTGCTGACCTTGTCCTGCCGCTCCGGCAGGAACCGATCAAGGTGATTCAGTTCCTCTTTAGAATTTTTGCCATCTCGACAGTATTGGTGGCGCCTTTCCTCTTCCGTGAATGCCCCAAACCACAGAAGCCAGACGAGTGGTTTTGGCTCATCGAGATGGGTATCTTTCAATCGGGTGGTGCCTACCTCTGCTGGAACTACGCTTTGCGCGATATTCCCGTCAACACCGCCTCCGTGCTCTTCTTGCTTACTATCCTCTTCACGGCGATGAACGAGATTGTTTTTCTCGGACTCATTCCCAATGCCTTCATCATCAGCGGTGGAATTCTCATCATTGCTGCAGGGAGGCTCATTACACGTTCGTGATATCGTTGACCTCTCATCCGCTCCCAGTATGATGGTAGTATGAGCGGAAAGGTTCCCTTTGTCATTTCCGGTGCATTCGGAGTATCTCTTTTACTTCTCTTCGTTGGGTGGGGTACTGCAGGAAAAGTCTGGAAACCACTTACTATCTACTTTCCTTCCTTTCACCTCTTATTTCTCGCCGCCATGCTGGCTGCACTCCTCACTCCCGTGCGTCGTACTGCAGCGGCGCTGTGGGAATGCTTGCTGTCACACCGGTATCTGCTGTTCCCTCTCTTTGCGTTCTGTTCGGCGCTCCTCATCCACCTTTTCGTGTTCGGAGGCATTCCCCACATTCAGGATAGCATTCATTACCGGATGATGGCGGACCAATTCGCTCACGGAAGGATTGATCTTCCGATGCACCCCTACTATGAGTTCTTCCGCTACCTTTACCTCATACCAGACGGCGAAAAAATCTACTCTCTCTTCCTCCCTGGCTACTCGTTTTTCCTTGCACCCTTCGTCCGGATGGGGATGGGATTTCTCGCCAATCCGCTTTTGACTGCTGCTGCCGTTACCCTTATTGGCCGTATCAGTGAATATCTCTTCGACTCGCGTGTCGCCGCTGGTGCCATGGCACTTACCGTCCTTTCACCCTTTCTCATCGTGATGGGCGGAACAGCAATGGCACACCCCTTCTGTGCTGTTATGACGCTGCTCACTGTTTACCTTTTCCTGCGTGCCCGTGGCAGCGGGACGGGACGCCGCGCCTTCGTCATGAGTGCTTCCGCCGGATTTACGCTCGGGTGGCTTCTCTTTACGCGTCCCCAGAATGCCCTTTTTCTCGCTGTTCCCCTGGCGCTTGTATCGCTGTGCGAGATACATCGGAAAGGAACGATAGCACGAGGTTTTGCTCTCTCTCTCGCTTTTATACCATGGCTCATTGCTCTCTTTTTCTACAACGCCCACTACACCGGCGATCCCTTCCTCTTCAAACAGGACCCCTATTTCAATTACAGCGAACCGAATGATTTCTGTCATCGCTTCGGTATCGGTCGCGGATGTCCTCACTCGAATTGGACCGAACTACCCACCGAAGGACTTACGTGGCGCCACGCCGCCTATGTCACTTACCGCCGTCTTTCTCCGCTCATAGTGAACACTTTTGGCCATCCACTGTTTTTTCTCTTTGTTCCTCTTCCCTTCTTCTTCCGCCGTGACAGACCGTGGCGGGAAGCGTTCCTTGCTGCGCTGTTCCTCTCAACGGTCGTCGGATACTTCTTTTTCTACTTCGACGGCAATGTCTTTGGCCCTCGCTACTACTACGAGACAACTCCCTTTCTCATGGTGCTCGCATCGCGTGGAATAGCGCTTCTTCGGGAACGGCTCTCTCCTCTGCAGAGAACACATGCTTCGGTACCACTCGGTGGGTTCGTCGCCGCTGCCTACCTCTTCACCGGATTGTTTGTGTTGCCACCGCTCTTTGCCACCTACGCAAAAGGGTTCTGGCATGTGGAATCTTCTCTTGCGCAAGTAGTGAAGAACAGCGGCCTTCGCCACGCCGTCGTATTCGTGAATGACGAAGAACTCATTGGTTCGGGTTTTGCTGTCATGCAGCATGATGACTGGGACAAAAACGATGTTATCTACGTTCGTGACCTCGGAGATAGATCAAACAGTGCTCTCATGCACTACTACCGCGGCAAGGGGCGGACGTTTTACCGCGCCTTGTTCGCCAAGAAGCATCAAAACGAACTGCCCCCTGTCCTCATTCCTCTTGGCGAACCGGAACTTCCTCCCTCCTACGTGATTGTTGAGATGGAAGACAAACGCTACCCCCTTCGTGGAGAGCCCGACTACTGCAACGAGTATCCTCAGCGGCTCGATCTCGAAAAGTACACTGCACTTCCCCCTTCGGGAGCCATTGGTGTGGACTTTTCGAAGAAGGCTTTCTTCTGCCGTTTCCGCAATACCGACGAATACTATACCTTCGGGCAGAACCTCCTTGTAGAGGGACGCTACACCATCCAATTTGTAGGCGTAGCCGGGCCAGTAATGGGGCGTTTTCGCCTTTTCGTGGATGACCATCCTCTTGGTATTCTCGACTTCAGTGGTGAGCAATACGAGAAAGCCGTACGTACTTTTGAGGTTGACTTGAAGAGAGGATTTCACTTGTTTCGTATCGAACCGCTCGACAGTGATTCTCCTACTTATTTTCTCCTCGATTTCATCGAGTTCTTCATCCGAGATGCTCCTCCTCTATCCATCTATCAGGAGGAACACTTATGAACCGCATTCTCGTAACCGGCGGCGCTGGTTTCATTGGCTCTCACCTCTGCAAGCGGCTCCTCGACGAAGGGAACGAGGTGGTGTGCGTGGACAACTTCTCGACAGGGAAACGCTCGAACATCGAATCACTCCTCACGCATCCCCGTTTTTCCCTCATAGTCCACGATATCACCGCTCCCTTTACCTGTCACGTTTCTCGCATCTTCCACCTCGCAAGCCCCGCTTCACCGCTTCACTACCAGCACCACCCCGTAGAAACGGTGCGCACCAATGTTCTGGGAACCATACATGTGCTTGACCTTGCACGGGTGGCGGGCGCCCGTGTCCTCCTGGCTTCAACAAGCGAGATCTACGGCGATCCGACGGTTCATCCACAGACCGAGACCTACTGGGGCAACGTTAACCCCGTTGGGCCACGCAGTTGCTACGATGAGGGAAAACGCTGTGCCGAGACGCTCTTTTTCGACTACCACCGCCAGTACGGTCTCACAATCAAAGTGGCGCGAATTTTCAACACCTACGGTCCTCACATGGCGATAGACGACGGCCGTGTAGTGAGTAACTTCATTGTGCAGGCACTTCGAGGGGAAGATGTCACTCTCTATGGCGATGGGTCTCAGACGCGCTCATTTTGTTACGTGAGCGACATCGTCGAGGGGCTGTGCCTCCTGATGGAAAGCGATGACCGTCTCACCGGACCAGTGAATCTCGGCGATCCTCATGAAATAACGATGCGCGACCTCGCATTGATGGTTATCGGACTTACCAATTCGCCTTCCCGCATCGTCACGAAACCTCTTCCTCAAGATGATCCGAAACAACGTTGTCCAGATATTACCAAGGCTCGCACACTCCTCGGTTGGGAACCGCGCGTTTCGTTCGAGGATGGAATCAGAACAACGATTCTCTACTTTCAAGAGATATTGTGTCTCAGAAAAAGAGGCTGCCATGGTGCTCGTACGTAACATTCTCGTCTTCTGTATGTACGCTATTTTCGTCTCCCTCTCCAATCTGGCGATATGGTGTTTTACGCGCGATCCAATCCTCCAACGGCGTCGGATCCAGCATGCAACCAGTTTCTGGATACGGACAGGTTTGCGTACGCTTCGCTTCATTGTCACCGTAGAGAATGCCGAACGTCTCTCTGCCTCCCACAGCCGCCTCATTATTGCGAACCACATATCGACTGTTGACATCCTTGCGTTGTATGCCGTCAATCCTGCCACATTCGTTGCTTCCGTCGAGGTAGGAAATACTGCAATCGCCGGTTTTTTGTCGAAGATAGGAGGCGCACTCTTCATTGAGCGGCGGAGTATCAAGTATCTTCGGCGCGAGGTAGCAACAGTCGCGGATCTTCTCGAAAGCGGTTTCGATGTCGTGATCTTTCCCGAAGGGACGACAACCGACGGCCGCGGTCCCCTCCTTCCCTTCAAGACCGCTTTCTTCGCGGCGGCGGCTCAAAAGAACGTTCCCATTCTCCCCATTGCGATCCGTTACCTCTCGGTAGACGGTGAACCGGCGAACGAAGATCACGTCGAGCGAATTGCTTACTACGGCGATATACCATTCATGACCCACCTCAAGCGTACCCTCTCTCTGAGAAGTCTTGTCGTACGTCTCACGGTGCTCGAACCGGTCGCAGCAACGAATTACAACCGCGATGAACTGGGGAACATGCTCCGGGAAAGAATCGAAGCGGCACGGAGAGCGTGACACCAGCCTACCTGTTTCCTTCCTTTTGCGCCGTAACCAGCGCGGCAAGCGCAAGGAAGTAAGCCCCCACACCGACGGAGAAGGTCACTGATATCCCGAAAAAGAGCGACAGGGCTGTCGCAAGAACCGACGAAACTACCCCGAACGCCCCATTGATGCCCCAAAGCCAGGGAGCCCACGTTTTTTGCTCACCTGTAAGCAACGTCATGCCGGTTGGAAACGGCATTCCAAGCACCGTGCCCACCGCTGCCATAACCCCGGCGCTATAGAGAATCCGCCCCGCAAGCGGTGCTCCAGAAAGGTGCGGAAGAATGTAGATGGTAGCACCACCCGCTAGCGTCACTATCGCAATGAGGAGAATGAACAGAGAGAGAGGTGTGAACCTCCCTCTCAGGCGACCGGTGAGCCAACTACCGAAGCCGGTAAAGAGGAGTATCGTACAAAAGACAACGAGCAGGCTGTAGGTCGGATGGCCAAGAAAGACGGTAAATCTCTGGATGAGCGCGATTTCTATCAGCATGAATCCTAGTCCTATTGCCGCGAAGTAGAATGTCCACGGGTGGAAGAGTAATGATACCCGTTTTTCCTCCATTGCCATAAGGAGAGGGACGACAATGAGCAGAATAGCGAGAACTACCACTATGCCCAGCAGAACGAAGAGGTTGCGGACTGCACAAAGATTCGTGTTGAGCGGACCTTCCTTTTCTATGCCGCGGTAGGTAAAGAGAGCAGAAGGTTTGAGCATGTTGAAGAAGAAGGGACTGTCATCGGTCGGAGCGGTGAGATCGAGAGGGTAGGCATCTATCATCGCCTTCCGCTTGTCGTCCGAAACAATGTGCTGAAATACCGATTTCCCCTCATAGCCAGCCGCAAGGAGCACATCGAACTGGTAGCGGTCGCACGTGGTAAGGAAAGTATGCACTGCATCGCCATCGAAGGGGTGTTTGGAGACGATGATAGTGCCGGTACCATACACCTCTTCCTCCTGTTTACGCTTTTTCTCAGTGTCGTCCTCAGCGGCACCACCGCCGGAAAAGACAGTCGCCGCCACCATAATGTGTGCAGAGGGATGTTCCACACCTGAGGCAATAAGTGCTTCATAGGCAAGGGAGGCGAGTCGCAACATCTCTCCCGGTCGCTTACGATAGTACCAACGCGACATCGTCACAACGCCGCGCTCGGTAAGGCGAGAGAGAAAGACTTTCCATCCTTCGACCGTGTAAAGGCTGTTCTCAGTGAGCACAAAAGCGCCAGATGTGGTCGCCGCCCACGAATCTATGAGTGAAGCCTGTATGATGTCGAAGCGTTGGTCAGTGCGCTCGAGAAAACTGCGTGCCTCATCATGGACTAGATGCACCTGCGGCATTTCCTCGAAGGGATAAGTAACGTCACCGTAGGTCTTGGTCAACGCCTCGAGAATTTTTTCATTTATCTCGATACCCCACACCTCTCTTTGCCCAAAGTGAAGCGCCGAGAGAATATCGCGTCCACCGCCAACGCCGATGACCGCCACACGGGCATTACGTACAAGGAAGTGGGCGAGGTTGGTGATGTCATAGCGGAGGTGATGCAACTCTTCAACGGGTTTTTCTCGCATCGTAATGATGGTTGCCGCCGCTGCGTCTATCACGAGATTCTTCTGTCCCACCCGATACGAAGGAAACTCTTCCGAGAAACGTGGAGAAATTCCCCAGCCGAATGCCGAATCAAGGTACGGAGTCACTGTGACACGCGAGAAGGGAGTCCATCCTTCCCATTCGGTTTGTGTATCAACCGACACGCTCATGTAGCCAGTTTCTACTTTTTGCCACTCGATACGAAACCAACGCGAGTCGTGATTGATTACGGCAAGGAGAACAAACAGAACACAGAAGATGAGGGGAACCAGACGCCGGGAAAGGAAAAAGGAGGCAAGCGCTGGCAGCGCCGCCAGGAATACGATGAAGCTCACCGCGTCGGTAACCCGCAGAAAAAAGAAGAAGAGGAGCGCTCCACCCGCCGCACCTGCGAGATCGGCGGCATAGAGACCGCTTACCATCGCAATAAATCGCGTCGAAAGTATTGCTGATATGACAATGCCGGAAAAGTAGAAGGGCACCGCCGCGACGAGGTAGGTGAGTCCCATCGAGAAAATGCCAACGCCGGTTTGTCGCGGAACGAAGGGAATCGAAAGAAGAGTGAAAAGCGAAAACACCGTTGCAATCGAGAAAAAAAGGGAAGACATTGCTATTCGACGATAC
>Ga0209101_1002544_pt1 | contig 11933 bp, 8 predicted proteins | sample ConPoolayeCmetaG_FD_185481 | JGI IMG/M metagenome (GOLD analysis project Ga0209101, IMG submission 185481) | Hot spring microbial mat communities from California, USA to study Microbial Dark Matter (Phase II) - Cone Pool mat layer C metaG... ... | reverse complement strand
GGGGGTTCTGAGGGCTTCTTGGCTGGACATCAGGTAAATACCCAGCACTGTTGCCTCGATTGGGTTCAGGGAGGGGTTAGTGCTCAAATTGAACTGGACAGCTACAGGGTCGCCGCGCTGGTTGAGGCTGCGTAACAACAGAATAGAAGCCAATCCCATCAGCCCAATCACTACTATCAGAATGATCAGCCGCATGGCGACTTCACGCAGAGACAGGCCTTTATGGGATGTCTGAGAACGTTTCAAGCGGCTGACCCGGCTCATGATCGGCTCCTCCTGCATCAAGATACTCCTGAAGAATGGCGGCGGCGGCGATGTCATCCAGCGGCTCTGATCTGTTGCGCTTGCTTTTGCTACTGCTCTGCCTTATGGTAAGTGCATCGGCAGATGAGTAACTCTCATCCCAGAAAACGATTGGTAACCTGACAGCTCGCGCCAGCTTGCGCGCCCAGCGGATGACAGCTTGCGCCTGTGAGCCAATTCTCCCTTGTGAATCAGTGGGCAGACCTACTACTACCCGTGTGACCTGTTCCTGCTCAGCAATTGCCCGTAGCAATGCCAGATCATCTTGTGTGCTGGTATGGACGATCACGCGGTACGGTCTGGCAAACAAGCCCAGCGGGTCGCTCAAGGCTACACCGATACGCGCCTCCCCATAGTCGATTCCCATCAAACGCCGCGACTCGCTCATGATTGTACTTCAACTTGGATACGCAGAGGCAGAACTGGCATGAACGGCCAGAATGAGGGCCATGTCTGAATAACCGGCGGCACAGCCAGCGGCAATTCACGGTTCAGCCTCAGAGCCGCCTCTTGCACTGTCAGCCCGCGTACCATTTGCTGTACTTGAGCCGGCTCAATGGCGGCTAACACATCACCAGCACCCTGCATGATCAGCGTGACCCTTCGCTGTTCATCGATCTGGGTTGCCTCTCCCCTTCTAAAGACTAATGAGGCAGGGCCGATCTGATAGCCCGGCCCTACCTTCTCCGCCAAACGGGCATAGACAACTTGACGGGCAAACAACTCGTTGATGGCGACCCCCTGCACAGTGGCACGCATGGTCAGGTTGACCTGTTCGGCGGCCTGTCCTACATATCCGCTATAGATTTCGTCCTGAATCAATACCACTGAGAGCGACTCAATGGGCACGAATTCGGTTTCCAGAAGGGCGATGTATGGATCAGTCTGCATCTCAGCGTAAGCCCGTTGTTGTAGCTGTTGGAGGACGAGCGCCCGCACCCGATCATGGTCTTCTTGAGAAACAGCCCGCACTTCGATCTCATCTCCTCCGCGTGTGGGCGTTGGATTGGTGACGGCCAGCCGTGTGGATAACACTCCCTCAATCTGGTTGATGCGATTGCTGGGAAGATTTCCTCCAAAGCCAGCCTCAACAGCTTCAACGGGGACTTCGACGGTCGCGCCAACCTCGCCAGCCAATGTAGCATCAACCAGAGTCACAAATCGCACTGGCTCGGCGGCGCTGGTTCGGACCACTGTGCCGGTGGGAATAGTTACCTGTTCAGGGATCAGGTTGGTGAACAGGGCCACGCCTCGTGCCTTTTCAGAGGGTTGTTGCCGGGTGCCTGTGGTGTCAATTGTAGCAGAGCCTTGTACTTCGACGCCTACTATCCGTGCTGGGATGATGCCGTTGCTCACATCTACCTGTGTAGCCGCCGGGTCGGCGATAACAGTTGTGAGCGCAGTGACCTGATTGGAAGCAGGCGTAAGGTAAATGGTAGCGCCCGGAAGGATGACGTAAATACCTGCCAGCAATGTTACTGCCACAATCCCGACCAGTAACACTGCGGCCACGCGATTCATGTGCCAGTGAGTCTCCGTGGGGGCTGGTTGCAGACGGGAGGCCGCTTCTACAAGACCCGGGTCGAGGGGCTGGGCTAACTCGGTACGCTGTACTTTCAGCCGAGCCATTTCGGTGTGCCAATAGTGCTTGCGGCTGGCCTCAATTGAGCGAAAACAGGCGATCCCAAGCTCGCGGGCGTTCTCGATGACGACCGGGTCACGGGTGATCAAAGCCAATTGTGTCCGAACGCGGGTTGCCTCGCGTTGTACAAGCAGTAGTTCAAGTTTGCTCTGCAAGATGCGCTGGCGTGGATCATCAGGGAAGATCAACAACGTTCGAGCGGCCCGCACCCATCCCAGCTTGTCACGGACTGAGGTTACGTCGTCATGCGGCTCCAGATAGATAAGCTGTTCTTTCACCGCCCTATCCCATCAGGGTTAAGCATATACCCTGCCGCTTTGTGGCCTGCTCCGGCTATTTCTGAAGAGACTCGGCTACCAGTTTGCCCACCTCTGCGAGGGCTTGGGGCAACGCTGAGGGGTCTTTGCCGCCGCCGGTTGCGAAGCGGGGGTTGCCCCCACCGCCTCCGCCCTTGACTAACTTGGCAATAGGGCCGATCAATTTGCCAGCATGTAACCCCTGTTGAACCAAATCGGGGGTGATGGCCGCAACCAGCAAAGCCCGTCCTTCTATCTCACTGCCCAGCATAACTACTCCTGCTGTTGCGATACGCTCTCGATACCAGTCGGCCATCTTGGAAAGCAGTTCGGCATCGGAGGCATTGACCTGAGCGGCCAGTACCTTGATGCCGTTGATTTCCTGAGTTTGGGCTAGCAAGTCCTCAAGCTGGGTTTGGGCTATCTGCTGATTGAGTTGAGCGATGGTTTGCTGGGCAGTTCTCAGGTCTTGTAGCAGGCTCTCTACCTTGATTTCCAGCGAGTCTAGGTCACTCCCCACCTTTGCGGCTACGCCGTCCAGTATGGATAGCCGTTTCTGAATGGCCTGTTGGGCGCCGCGCCCTGTCAGGGCAACCATACGCCGTACGCCTGCACTGCTGCTCTCTTCGCTGACGATCAAGAAGGGGCCGATCTCGGCAGTGGTGCGGACGTGTGTGCCGCCGCATAACTCATAGCTGTAGCGATGGGCGTGTAACTCGGGTTGTGGCACAGTGACCGTGCGTACAGTATCTCCATACTTCTCACCGAACAGGGCCATCGCGCCCTCACGGCGGGCTTCCTCCAAAGACTTGAACACGATCTTGACCGGCTGATTGGCCAAGATCATCTCGTTGACCTGAGCAGTAATGCGCTCCAATTCGTCGCGTGAGATGGGGGCGTTGTGAGTGAAGTCAAAGCGCAGGCGGTCAGGGGCAACAAGTGAGCCTTTCTGCCTAACATGTTCACCTAGAACGTTGCGTAGCGCCGCGTGGAGCAGATGTGTAGCGGTGTGGTTGCGCATAATGTCCCAGCGGCGTGCTATATCTACCTGTGCGGCGGCCCGATCGCCCTCAGTCACTACTCCAGAAATAACCTCGCCAATATGGACAATCAGCCCCCCAATCGGCTTGCGCATGTCATCTACGCGTATCTGCCATCCTTCGCCGATGATTGTGCCTGTATCGCTGACCTGTCCGCCCGACTCGACATAGAAAGGTGTCTCGGCCAGAACAACCTCAACCCTTTGGCCCTGTCTAGCCTGCGTAACCCGTTCACCGCCACTGATGATGGCCAATACCCGTGTGTTAAGGCTGAGATGATCGTAGTCATAGGGATTATAGATAACCCCCTGACTATCCAGTGCGCCGCCCTGCTGGAGTGATTCCAGCACGCCTTGATAGACTGATACATCGGTAAATGCGCCCGTTGTGCTCCCTGCTTCTTCGCGGTGGCGTTGCATCTCCTCACGGAAGCCCTCTTCGTCTACACTGAGGTTGCGTTCACGAAGCAGGTCGCGTGTGATCTCAAACGGCAAGCCGTGTGTCGCATAGAGGAAGAAAGCATCCCGGCCTGACATCTCGGATTGCTCATCAGCAATCAGGCTGTTGATCATGTTTTCGAGTACGCCCAGCGAGTTATCCAGCATGCGGATAAAGCGTTGTTCCTCGCTGGCGATCTGGTAATGGATGGCTTCGCGGAACTGAACCAGCTCTGGGTAGACATCCCCCATCTTTTGAATGACGGCCTCAGCAACCTGGAAGAGGAAGGGTTCTCTGACTCCCATGTCGTGAGCAAAGCGCCATGCACGACGGATCAACATCCGGGTGACATATTCGCGTCCGGTTGTCCCCGGATTAACGCCATCAGCGATTAGAAAAGCGGCGGCACGGGTGTGATCCGCAATCACGCGGTAGGCAACCTGATGTTCTGTGCGGAAATCGTTGTCATGCCCTAGGATGCGCTGGGTGGCATCCATGATGTCGGTAAACAGGTCTGTGTCGTAATTGGCTTCTACACCTTGAAGCACGGCTACGATACGCTCAAAGCCCATGCCTGTATCTACACCGGGGGCCGGCAACGGTTCATCATATTGGCCGGTGTGAGCCGGGTCGGGCTGGGTGCGATTGAACTGCATAAATACCAGATTCCACAGTTCGAGGAAGCGGTCGCTCTCAGACAGTAAGTCATCTTGAATAGAGGCAACACCACGCTCAGGCATCCTATCCCAATGGATCTCGGAGGTAGGGCCGCAGGGGCCGGTTTCGGCCATCTGCCAGAAGTTGGTTTTGGCCCCCATCCGGGCCACACGGGCAGGATCAACCCCTATGTCCTTTGTCCAGATGTCGTAAGCCTCATCGTCACTGGCATAGACGGTAAAAGCAAGACGTTCCGGCGGCAGGTTATAAACTTGAGTCAGTAATTCATAACCGAAGCGGATGGCATCGCGTTTAAAATAGTCCCCAAAGCTAAAGTTGCCTAGCATCTCGAAGAAGGTATGGTGACGCGGGGAGGGGCCTACATTCTCTAGGTCGTTGTGTTTGCCGCTGATGCGCATGCACTTCTGGGCGGTTGTGGCCCGTTTATAAGGGCGCTTGTCCAGCCCTAGAAAGACATCCTTGAACTGAACCATGCCTGCGTTAGTGAAGAGCAAAGTAGGGTCATTGCCCGGCACAAGAGAGGAGGAAGGCACCACCTGGTGTCCCCGCTGGGCGAAGTAATCAAGGAAGGCCTGCCGTATTTCAGCACTGTTCATTCGTTTCATTTCTGATGCTGACCGCTTTCATCATATTATTGGGATAATGTCTCTCGCTCGATACTGGGTGAGATTATACGCAATCGCCATAGGGCTGACAACGAAGATACACGGGGGCAGTAAGGGAGTCTGGGATCGGCTTGTTTGTGTGCATGGCCCTATTGACAAGCCTTTCACAGCTATTTACCATTGACGCAAAACGGGCGCTATGCTCTCACACTCTCATGAAAGGGCGCTGATTCGATGTTGTCAATAGACGAGCAAGTTGAATTGTTGATGCAGGGTACAGGCTACGGCGATACTCACACGGCTGAGGTGATGCGGGCTGAGTTGCGTGAGCGTCTCATCGAATGTGAGCAGACGGGGAAGCGGCTCAAGGTATACTGCGGCTACGACCCACGTACAACCGATCTCCATCTAGGGCACACGATCACCATGCGCAAGTTGCGTCAGTTTCAGGAACTGGGGCATGATGTGACCTTTCTGATTGGCACATTCACCAGCCTGATCGGTGATCCGTCGGATAAGGATAAGGCGCGTGCTCAGCTAACTCCAGAAGAGGTGGAACGCAATGCGCAGACCTACGCTGAGCAGGCGTTCAAGATACTGGATCGGTCAAAGACGCGCATTCGCTATAACGCTGAATGGCTGGCTGGCCTGACCTTTGCAGACTTGATCCGAATCGGCTCGAACTTTACAGTACAGCAGTTTCTGGCACGTGACAACTTTCATAAGCGGTTGGAAGCAGGTGAGCCGATCTACCTGCATGAAACATTCTACTCGCTGATGCAGGCTTACGACGCCGTAGCACAGGAGACGGACGTGCAGGTTGGAGGCGCTGATCAGCTCTTCAATATTGTCGTGGCAGGACGCAAACTGCAAGAGGCGATGGGACAGCGTCCGATGGTGGCAATTATCATGGGAGAGAGTCTGCCCGGCACGGACGGCGAAGTGAAGATGAGTAAGTCGCTGGGCAACCATATTCCCATTATGAGTACGCCGGAGGACATGTATGGTAAGCTGATGAGCGTGCCAGATAAGGCTATGCCTGTTTACCATAAATTGTTGCTGGGCTGGGGGGCTGAGCAGTTACGACAACTTGAGCAGGACTTACAGACACGCCCAATGGAAGTCAAGATGGCGCTGGCTCGCCAGATCGTGGCTATCTTTCATGGTGAAGAAGCGGCTCAGAATGCCGAAGAGCACTTCATCACGGTACATCGAAAGAAGGAAATCCCGGATGAGATGCCTGAACGGGTTGTTCATGGCAGAGTAGAGTTGGTTGACCTCATCGCTGAGGCAGGTCTTGTTTCCAGTAAGGGAGAAGGGCGGCGCCTGATCAAACAGGGCGGCATCCGTGTTGACGGGGAGAAGATCGGTGACATTCATTACCACCTTGAGCTTCCTGCCGGTCAGGACGTTGTTATTAAGGTGGGCACCCGTAAGTTCTTGCGCGTGCGCGGTGAATAGTTGTTAAAACACAGGGCGGCTTTCTGTAGCCGCCCTGTTCTTTATGTGCATTGTTTACTTCCTGCGCGATGGATCGGGGGAGCTGAAGAGAAGGGCTTCTATAAACCGCACCAAACGCAGTAGCAGGGAACGTACACGGGCAAGGATATACCACCCTTCGCGGAGGATGTCCCTTGCGTAGGAAATGGGGGTAGGCTTGACAGCCCACTCGATCAGGGCGGCGCCCCATGTCAACCCAGCGCCGAATCCAACCAGCAGGATTTTATCGTTCGGCTTGATCCGTCCTGACTGAACAGCTTCGACAATTGCAATAGGGATCGAAGCGGTAGAGGTGTTCCCATAACGCTCAATGTTGATCATAAACCGTTCCAGCGGCAGTTTGAGGCCGCGTGCCGCCGCCTCGATGATACGCAGGTTGGCCTGATGAGGGACGATGAGGGCGATGTCGTCTAGCTTTACCCCGGCACGGGCAATAACTTCCTGCGTAGCTGTAACCATCACGCGTGAAGCAAAGCGGAATACCTCCCGTCCGTTCATGAATATATTGACCTGAGGTGGGGGTGAAGCACCATCCCAGCCTGAGCGCATTCCCGAATAAGCATAGAGCAAGTCCCCGCCCGAACCATCCGAGTGAAGGACTACTTCGTGTATGCCTCCCGGTATGTCGCTGGCTTGTACTACAAATGCGCCAGCGCCGTCGCCGAACAGGATACAGGTTCCTCGATCGTTCCAGTCTACCAGACGGCTTAATGTCTCTGTGCCAATGACGAGCGCAGTGTCAATGGCACCTGACTTGATCTGAGCGGCGGCGATCCCTAGAGCATAGATGAAGCCGGTACAGGCCGCCAACACATCGAAAGCCCCTGCACGAGTTGCCCCCAGTTGATCCTGAATCAGGCAGGCGGTGGCCGGGAACAGGTAAGTCAGTGATGAAGTGGCCACTATGATCAGGTCCAACTCATCTGGCAGGACATTGGCCTGCCGGAGTGCCTGACGTGCGGCACGCAGTCCCAGTGTCACGGTGTTGTCGCGTCCATCAGCGAGGCGGCGCTCTTTGATGCCTGTACGTTCTGTTATCCACTCATCTGATGTTTCTACCATCTGTTCCAAGTCGTGGTTGGTCAGCACACGCTCAGGCACTTCAATACCCCAGCCGATCACATGAGCATAGCGGCCGTTATCTGGTTCCTTACGAGCACGGTGTTGCTCAGGCATTTGTGCTCCCACTGTTGTACTGCCCCAGTATCAGGCAGGCATTGTGTCCCCCAAAACCGAACGAATTGGACATCGCCACGGCGACCGGTTGTCGGCGCATCTGATTGGGCACATAGTCCAAATCGCAGTCTGGATCGGGTGTTTCGTAGTTGATGGTGGGCGGGATGTATCCTGTCTCAATCGTCTTGACGCAGAAAAGCGCTTCCAGTGCGCCGGCTGCGCCAAGCAGATGACCGGTCATGCTCTTGGTTGAGCTAATGGGCAGATGGTAGGCGGCTTCGCCAAATACCTGTTTGACAGCTTTAGTCTCCGCTTTGTCATTCAGAGAGGTACTGGTGCCATGAGCGTTCAGGTAATTGACTGCCTCAGGCTGAATACCTGCATCTTTGAGTGCAGTCTGCATAGCCAACACAGCACCCTCTCCTGTTTCGAGGGGGGCTGTAATATGGAAGGCATCCGCTGAGGCCCCATAACCCAGTACTTCCGCGTAGATACGTGCGCCACGGCGGCAGGCATGTTCCTCGCTTTCGAGGATGAGCACGGCCGCTCCTTCACCTGCCACAAACCCATCCCGATCCTTGTCGAAGGGACGTGATGCCCGTTGCGGGTCATCGTTGCGCTGGGATAGTGCGCCCATATTGCCAAAACCAGCTATTGCCAGTTTGTTAATGCCTGCTTCTGCCCCGCCGCTGATCATGACATCAGCAACTCCATGCCGGATCATGGCGGCGGCTTCCCCAATGGCATTGCTGGATGAGGCACAGGCAGTAGCGATGCTCATGTTGGGGCCGCGCAGACCCAGTTCTATGGCGATCTTAGCGGGGGCTGTGTCGGGCAACATCATAGGCACTAGGTGAGGGCTGACCCATTGCGGGCCTTGCTGGAGCATCTTTTCGGTCTCAACCAGCATAGTAGATACTCCGCCGATACCGCTACCCATTACCACACCGGCCCGGTCAGACTCTGAGGATGTAAACTGAAGGCCGCTGTCTTGAACGGCCTGTAGGGCCGCCGCCAGCGCAAACTGTGTGAATCGATCCATACGCCTTGCTTCGCGTGTGCCGAAAAGGGCCTGAGCGTCAAAGTCTTTGACCTCGGCGGCGAAGCGGGTCTTAAGGTCTGAAGGATCGAAAAGCGTGATCGGCCCTACACCAGATTGCCCTTCGAGAAGTGTCCGCCATGTGGTGTTGACCTCATTGCCAAGCGGACATACAACTCCAAGTCCTGTGATGACAACTCGTACCTTTGCCATTGGTCGTCTCTTTCTACAGTAACGCTTTAGTCTATGTAACCCCTGAGCGTTCAATAGGTTTTGCTGGCCTATAATATCGTTTTGGGAGGCTCTGAGCTGTGTATCTGTTGCGTATTTTTATGGAGACTTGGCAGGCGCTATAATTCCGCCATTGTCAATGGCTGTTCATACACAGGTGTCAATCCTCGACCCATGATTCTCATTACCGGCGCAACAGGTTTTGTCGGGAGGCGCTTAGTACGCCGCCTTGCCGGCGATGCCGGCCTGAAAGTGCGCGTATTATTGCGCCCCGGCAGTGACACCGATCGGTTGCCTCGTGGGGTGCCCGTTCATATCATGATGGGCAACCTGGCCGATATGGACTCCTTACTGGCCGCAATGGAAGGCGTCCATACAGTTTTTCATCTAGTTGGCACAGAGACACGAGGGCGCCATGCTCAACTGAAGGAAGTAGATATCGCCAGCGCTCAGGCTGTCATTGAGGCGGGGTTATCTGCCCGTATAGGGAGGCTGGTTTATGTCAGCCGTGTTGGTGCGGACCGCGCCTCGGCCTTTCCCGTGTTGCGGGCTAAGGGCGAGATAGAAGATGCTATCCGTACTAGCGGCCTATCTCATACGATCTTCCGTTCCGGCGTTTTGTTTGGGGAGGGCGACCGCTTCAGTGAGCATATAGCGATGCTGGTGCGTACTTTCCCCTTCTATTTCGTTCCGGGGGATGGAGAGATGGTCTTTCAGCCGCTGTGGGTCGAGGACCTTGTGACGTGTCTGGCCATGTCGCTGGAAGACTTAGACCTGATTGATGCAACAATCAGTGTCGGCGGACCTGAACTGCTCACCTACCGACGGTTGGTCATGCGAGTCATGCATGCGGTCCGAAGTCCCCGCCCTATCATTGGCTTACCTTTACTCGCCCATCAGGCAGGCGCATGGTTTCTAGACGGGCTTTTTGCACGCTGGCCTTTTACCCAGCAGTGGGTTGAGATGTTGTCAACGCCGCAGACGGCTGATCTAGGAGCTATCGAGCGCCATTTTGGCTTTAGGCCATCGGCTTTCGATATTGGCTTGATTGATCGGTACATGCAGGGTCAACGTTATACGCTGAGGCTGTTGCGTTATATCTTTACAACGCGCTGGTGAGGCGAGGCACGGGGTAGGGGCATTGTTGCCCACTATGCCCTTTGCCGGGCGGGGTACGTTTCCGTAATGCAAAGAGCCATGCTATACTCTCATCATCAATGCCGCATGAGCAGAAGGGTGTATGTTATCAGACAAACAGTTAGCCTTTATTGGTAGCGGTATCATGGCTGAGGCCATGATCAAGGGGCTGTTGCGCCAGCAACTGATTGCTCCTGAACGTATGATGGCCGCAGGGCCGCGTCCTGAGCGGGGGCAGGCATTGGCCGAGCAATATGGCGTGCGGTGGACGACTAGTAATCGTGAGGCTGTACAGGATTGCGATGTTGTGGTCCTGTCGGTCAAGCCACAGATCATGCCTCATGTGTTACCGGAGCTTCGTGGTGTGATAGGGGCACAAGCACTGGTGCTGTCCATTGCGGCTGGTATTCCGATTCGGGTTATCTCTGATGGGCTGGCTCATGTTGCGGTGGTACGTGCCATGCCAAATACCCCTGCACAGATTGGTGAGGGTATCACTGTCTGGACGGCTACCCCGCAGGTAACGGATGAGCAGTTGGAGCAGACCGAGTCTATACTAGGGGCACTCGGCGAGGTCGTGCGTGTGGATGACGAGAATTATCTAGATATGGCAACGGCCCTGAGTGGTACCGGCCCAGCCTATGTCTTGCTTTTTATGGAGGCCATGATTGATGCGGGGGTACATCTAGGTTTCTCGCGCCGGATTGCTCAGAAGCTGGTCTTACAGACAATGCGCGGTACGGTTGAGTATGCCCGCCAGTCACCCCGACATCCCTCCACCCTGCGGAATGAGGTAACCTCGCCGGGAGGGACTAGTGCCGAGGCGCTCTACCACATGGAGAAGGGGGGCTTGCGGACAGTCGTCTCGCGGGCGATCTGGGCCGCTTATCAACGCTCAGTAGCACTCGGCGGAGGGAAGGTGTCCCCGCGCTTAGCTGGACGCTCGCCGGAGGATGCCTAGACACCCTCCCTCCCTAAATTATTCGGGTTTGCTGTATAACACGAGGAGGTCAGGCTCATGGGATTGAAACGTACACCGCGTGGCGCTCTTGTCGGCCTTGCGGCCGGGTTGTTGGTCTTGATAGTGCTCAATTTACTGGCACCTACTGGCGGTGTCGTTGTAGCTCAGGATCAGCCCACACCCCCTCCTGAACCGACCAGCACTCCCTTACCCCCTACGGCCACTTCTCTACCCTCGTTCCAGTTGCAGGCTACTTATGCGCTATTGCCGGAAGGGGACCTGAATGCCGATGGGATACCCAACCCTGGCGATACTGTAGTCTACACAATACGGGTGATTAACAGTGGTGGGGCTCCTGCTGGACCAGCCGAGCTGGTCTTCCTTTTCGACTCGAACTTCATCAGCGGGGTAGCGGCCATCACCGGCGGCGGCATCGCGGGAGAGGGCCAAGTTTTGTGGAATCTGCCCCAGGTGGAAGTCGGTCAGCAAATAGAAGTGAGCTTCACAGCCACATTGCGCGGCATCTTCCCGCCGGGCCGGACTCAGGTGGCCGGCACAGCATTGGTGCGTTCGGGAGGCATTGAGCTGGGGCGTACCACTACGCCTATCATCGAGGTAATCGGCCCAGATTTGCGTCTAGTTGATGTTGTCTCTGAGCTGGTCACCGACGTGGCCCAAAACGGGCGGATCGATCCGGGGGATACAGTGCGCTTTATTCTCTCTTATGCCAACTCTGGAGGGGGCGCTTCACAAGAAGCTTGGCTGGTGGCTGATTACCCTGACGAGTTGACTCGTGAGATCACAAGCAACCCGAATAACGCTCAAGACACAGATGGTACACTGGTATGGCTGATCGGCTCTGTTCCAGCCGGCGGAACGGTCAATGT
>Ga0209101_1002543_pt1 | contig 11941 bp, 9 predicted proteins | sample ConPoolayeCmetaG_FD_185481 | JGI IMG/M metagenome (GOLD analysis project Ga0209101, IMG submission 185481) | Hot spring microbial mat communities from California, USA to study Microbial Dark Matter (Phase II) - Cone Pool mat layer C metaG... ... | reverse complement strand
GAAGTAGCGGTTGAAGTTGATCTCGTAGCCGACGACGCCGACGCGTCCGTCCCGGGGGTCGCGCCTGCCGGTGTCGATCCAGGCGTCCGGCACATGGGGCTTGACCTCGCGCTCGAAGAAGGCGCGCGCGCTCGCGGGCACGCCCTCGGCGTCCACCGGATCGTCGCCCGCGGCGAGCGGCACGCTTTCGGTGTCGCGCAGCTCGGGATCGGGCTCGGGGTTGCCGTCCTTGTCGCGGCAGATCGCGGCCGTCTCATCGCGTTCCGAGAGCGCGTTGAGGATCGCTTTGCGGGCCGGGGCAGGCAGCTTCAGGCCGGCCTTGCGCGCCGCGGCCTCGAGCGCCCGCTCGAACTCGTCGCGATCCTTGAACAGGGTGTCGGGCAGCCCGCGCAGGAGCGCGCGGATCGCCTCCTGCAGACTGCGGCCCTCCGCCTGTTCCTTGGCCCCGGCGGCACCCTTTTTCTTCGACTGCGCGAGCGCTTGGAAGCTCTTCTCCTCTTCGAGGCGCGCGATGCGCTCGGCGCTCGCCTGGAAGTTGAGCCTGAGCGGACGCTCGACCGTGATTTTCCGGAAGCCGAAGTGGGTGGTCGGGAAGATGCGGCTGACGACCACCTCGTCTTCCTTCCCGTCCTTGGCGACCCGGCGCGTCTCGCCGTCCTTGAAATCGGTGAGGAGCCGAACGATGTCCTGCGCCTTCTCGGGCGGGATCTCGCGCCGCTTGTCGCCGAGGCTCTTGCGCATGGGGACCCAGAACGACGTGGCGTCGATGAGCTGGACCTTGCCCTTGCGCGCCGCTGCCTTGCGGTTCGTCAGCACCCACACGTAGGTCGCGATCCCCGTGTTGTAGAAAAGCTGCTCGGGCAGCGCGACCAGCGCCTCCAGCAGATCGTGCTCCAGGATGTGGCGGCGGATCTCGCTCTCGCCGCTGCCGGCGTCGCCGGTGAACAGCGGCGAGCCGTTCATGATGATGGCGATGCGCGAGCCGCCGTCCTTCGGGTCCTTGGCGTGCGCCAGCATGTGCAGCAGGAAAAGGAGCTGGCCGTCGCTGATACGCGGCAGGCCCGGGGCAAAGCGGCCGGCTGCGCCGCGCTCGTGCTCGGCCCGCACGGCATCCTCGTCGCGTTTCCAGTCCTTGCCGTAGGGCGGGTTGGCGATCAGGTAGTCGAAGCGCCGGCCCGCGTGGCGGTCGTTGGACAGCACGCTGCCAAAGGCAATGTTGTCGGCATCGCGCCCGGTCGGGTCTTTCATGAACAGATCGGATTTCGAGACCGCCCAGGTCTCGGGGTTCACCTCCTGGCCGAAGAGGTGGATGTCAGCGTCCGGGTTGATGGGCGGGCGTACGATCTCGCCGTTGCGCCGCCAGCCGACGGTGATGTGCTCCTTGGTGATCATGAGCATGCCGCCGGAGCCGCAGCAGGGGTCGTAGACCGTGCACACGATGCCTTTGCGCCGGATGCGGTGCTCGTCGCCGGCGAGCATCAGGTCCACCATCAGATGGACGACGTCGCGCGGCGTGAAGTGCTCGCCGGGGTTTTCGTTGAGCGCCTCGTTGAACCGCCGGATCAGCTCCTCGAAGATCGTGCCCATCGTGGGGTTGTCGATCCGCTCCGGGTGCAGGTCCACGTTCTTGAAGCGCTCGAGCACCTGGAAGAGCAGCCCGGCCTCGTCGAGCTTGCTGATGGTGTTGTCGAAGTCGAACTTCTCCAGCACCTCGCGCATGTTGGGGCTGAAGCCGGCGATGAAGTTGCGCAGGTTGGCCGCGAGATGGGGCGCGTCGGCGAGGAGCCTCTCGAAGTCGTAGCGCGAGGTGTTGTAGAACGCGAAGCCCGACGCCGCGCGCAGTTGCGGCTCGAGGTTTTCGAGCTTGCCCTTGAAGCGCGCCTGGGTCTCCAGCACCTTGTCCTTCGTGCCGGCAAGCACGCAGTCGAGCCGGCGCAGCACCGTGAGCGGCAGGATGACGTCCTGATACTTGCCGCGCTTGAAGGTGTCGCGGATGAGGTCCGCGACACCCCACAGGAAGCTGACGATTTCACTGTGATTCATCGTTTGCGCCTCGCACCACTGACCCTGGCACGGCCCTCACGCCACCCCCTGCACCGGCTGGATCGCGGGCGCCAGTATAGGTGAGCGTGGGGATCGCCGGCCTTTGCGGATCTCACATAGGGGTGCTTCACCGCGGCGCTGCCGACTCGCCGGGTCGAGCCGGCAACGCCACGGGGCGGCGGCGGCGGGGCGGGTCAGCGCTTGGCGGCGTTGAGGATGGCTTGCGCCCTCGAGGCTTCCGGGGCGTTGGGGGCAAGCGCCAGGAATCGGCTCATATCGTTGATGAGCAAATCTTTGCGCCCTAGCTTTTCGGCCGCCAGGCCACGGTAGTAGTAGGCGTAGGCGATGCCCTTGTTCTTCTCCAACGCCTTGGTGAGGCCGTCCACGGCCTCTTGCCACTTGCCCCGCAGCACGTTGGTCACGCCCAGCTCGTACAGGGCCTCCAGGTGGCTCTCCCCGCTGGCCTCCACCACCTTGGCAAAGCCGGCGGCGGCCTTGTCGAACTCCCGCAGGCGCTGCTGCGCCTGCGCCTGGAGGAAGAGAGCCCGCATATCCTTGTCGTTCTCCTTGAGGACCTCGCCCGCCAGGTTGGCGGCGCGCCGGAAGGCGGCGTTGGCCTCGCCGGTGCGCTTGAGAAGAAGATAGGTGTCCCCCAACGAGATTTGGAGAGCCGCATCGTTGGGGGCCAGCCTGGCCGCGGCTTCCATCTGCTTGACCGCGTCGGCGTACTTCTTCTCCTGCACCAGTACCTGGGCCAGCGCCGCGGCGACGCCGGCGTGGCTGTCGGCGCGCTCCTTGACCGCCTCCAACGCCTCCCGGGCGTCCTTGGTCTGCCATCCGAGGAGCTTTTCGTGGGCGGTGGTCACCGCCTTGGCCACCGGATCCGGCGCCGGCGCTTCCTCCTCAGCCACGGCGACCACCAGCGGGAAAACCGCCAGTACAGCGAGGGCACAGATACGTGATCGCAAACTCATCGCGTCCTCCTCGGCCCGGCGTTCCGGGCGATGGTTGGTATGACCTCTGGGCGGGCCAACCCGCGCAGAGACTAATAATAAAGGTTTGCAAGAAACGGGCCAGCTCCCCTACTCCCCGGCGCGCCGCTGCGCCCGCAGCTGCTGCATCACTTCCCGCTGGGCGCTGTAGCGGGAGCGAATGTCGATGTACTCCCGATGGGACACCCCCAGCTCGGTGGCGATCTGGCGGATGCGCTCCTCCTCCACCACCGCGATCAAACCGTCCGCCGCCGCCACGGCGAAGGCGCAGTGCAGCAACTGCTCGATCTGCTTAAGGTTTGCCAAGGCACGGAACTCGCGGGTGAGCAAGAAGTTCTCGGTGCCGCCAAAGAGCACGTTCTGCTGCTTGGCGATGTGCACCGCCAGCGCCGCCTGACTTTCTGACAGCCCTCCCAGCTCCTCGAGCACCGCCTCCATGCGCGCGGTTTCTTCCGGCGAGACCGCCAGATCGGCGTAGGCCACTCGCGCCAGGATAGCGGCGAAGGTGGCCAGGTAGCGCGCCTGCTCTGGCGGCATGGCCTCCAGTTCGGCGACGATCTTGCGCACCGTGGCCGTCTCCCCCACCTCCCGGGTCGGGAACGAGCTCCCCCCGGCAATACCCAATACTTTGTTCAAAAACGACATACACCCTCCCTCACGGCTCGTCCCAGGCGGCCCGCCGGGCCCGTTTGCGCTCGGCGCGCCGGCGTTTGTCGGTCAGGCGCCGCTCCTGGACGGCGCGCGGCGGCCGTGTGGGGATGCGCTTTTCGTCCTCCTGCAGCGCCTGGCGGAGCAGCGCCAGCAGGCGCTCCACCGCTTCTCGGCGATTGGCGGCTTGGCTGCGATGGCGCTGCGCCACCACCCGCAGCACCCCGTCGCGAGAGATACGCGTTGACAGCCTCGTCACGATGCGCGCCTTGTGCTCCGCCGACAGCCCGGCGGCCCCCTCCAGGTCGAAGAACAGCGTCACCCGCGTCGCCACCTTGTTGACGTTTTGACCGCCGGGGCCGGAGGAGCGCGACGCCTGAAAGCGCAACTCCGCCTCGTCCACAAACGCCCCGGGCACGACCTCGAGGATCACCGGCTGTTCTCCCCGGACAGGCTACAACCAGCGCTTCCAGAACTCCAGCATGGTCTGGTAAACGTGCCGGGTGGCGCCGCGGATGCCGTGCTCTTCCAGGGGATAGATCATCATGTCGAAGGCAACCCCTGCCTGCTGCAGTTCCCGGGCCATGCGCCAGGCGTTTTGGGGGTGGACGTTGTCATCGCCCGTGCCGTGGACGAGCAGCAGCCGGCCGTGGAGATTCTTGGCGAAGTTGGCCGGGGAGCCGGCGCGGTAGCCCTCGGGGTTGTCCTCGGGCAGCCCCAGCAGGCGCTCGGTCCATACCGTGTCGTAGTAGCGAAAGTCGGTCACCGCCGCCACCGCCACCCCCGCTTTGAACTCCGTAGTGTGAGTCATCAGCTGCAGGGTGAACGTCCCGCCCCCCGACCACCCCCACACCCCAATGCGGCCTGGATCCACCCACGACTGCCTCTTGAGCCAGCGCACGGCCGCTTGTAGGTCGCTCACCTCCTGGGCGCTCATCAACTTGAGGTAGGAGGTGTCTTCCAGGGTCTTGGACAGGCCGGTGGCGGAGCGGTTGTCCACGGTGAGCACGGCGTACCCCTCCTGGGCCAAGAGGTTGGCCCACAGCACGTCGCGCCCCCACCCGTCCCGCACCTGGGGGGCGGCGGGCCCGCCGTAGACGTACACGATCACCGGCAGGCGCGCCCCCCGGGGGAGCTTGGCCGGGCGCACCAGCGCCGCGGGGAGGGGAAAGCCGTCCTGCGCCGGGATGGTCAGGAAGGTGGGCGTGACGAGCCGAAAACGGGTGAGGAGCTCACGGTAGGCCGGCGTGATCACCCGCGCGTTGCTGCCGTCCGTGCGGCTCAAAACCAGGCTTGGAGGATCGGAGAAACTGGACACCTGGTCCAGCACCCACTGCCCGGTGGGATCCACGCTCACCCGATGGGTGCCGTCGGGGGGGCTCAGGCGCTGCACCTCCCCGCCCGCCAACCCCACCCGGTACAGCGCCGGCGCGATGGGCGAGCGCTCCACCGCGGTGAAGTACACCCAGCCGGTGGCTTCGTCCACGCCCACCACCGCGCCCCGCACCTTTGTCACCCCTGAGGAGGGCCGCAGGTGCAAGGGGGGGTGGGTGAGCTGGCGCAGCGGCGTGCCGTCCCCGTCGTACAGGTAGAGGCAGGCGTGCCCCGAGCGCTCGGAAACCCAGAGGAAGCGCCGGCCCCCATCCAAGAAACGCAAGTCATCGTGAATATTGAGGTTGGTTGGCGAGGATTCGTGCAGAAGAGGGCGGGACTCGCCAGTTTGGCGATCCACTAGCAACAAGGAGAGGTTCTGCTGGCGGCGGTCGAGGGTCTGCACCGCCAGGCGTTGGGAGTCGGGCAGCCAATCCACGCGCACCAGGTACTCCGGCGCCGGCTCCCCCAGCGACGCCCAGGTGATGGCACCGCTGGCCAGCTCCACGATCCCCAGGCGCACCTTTGGGTTGGGCTCGCCCGCCTTGGGGTAGCGCTGTCGGATCACCTTGGGGGTGGCCGGCTCGAACTCCGGGAAGAACGACTCGGAGACGCCGCTTTCGTCGGTTTGCAGGAAGGCGATGGCGGTGGAGTCGGGTGACCACCACGTCGCCAGGTCCTCCCGTCCAAAAATCTCCTCCCAGTACACCCAGGAGAGGGAGCCGTTGCGCAGCGTCGGCGAGCCGTCCTGGGTCAGGCGCCGCTCGCCCGCCCCCTGCATCCAGACGTACAGGTCGTGGTCGCGCACGAACGACACGGCGCGGCCGTCGGGGGACAGGCGAGGGTTGGTCTCCTCGGCCGGGGTCACGGTCAACCGCGTGACGCTGACGTTGGGGAGGTCCAAAAGAAAAAGATCCCCCAGGTGCTGGTACAGCGCGAGCTTCCCTGAGGGGTGTACCTCGGCGGGCCAGGGCAACGCCGGGGGCGCCTTCTCCTCGCCGGTGAGCGCCGCCGCCCAACTGGCCAGCGCCGCTGTAGGATCCACCGCCGGGGTGCGCTGGCCGCTGGCCGGTTCCAGCCGCTCCAGGGTACGCTGCTCGGCCGGCCGCCGCCGGTCGTACAAAAGCGCCGTGCCGTCCGCCAGCCACACGTAGCTGGGCGTCCCGGTGGCCTCGGCCAAACTGCGGTCCACCAGAGTGTCCAGGGTCACCCGCTCCTGGGCCACTGCCCCCACAGCGCCAAAGACCAGCACCACTGCAAAAACCCAAGCCCGTGGGCGCATCGTCGGTCCTCCCGGGAAAAAGGTAGCAGAGCCGGGGGGCCGGGTGGGGAGCTGGCGCAGCGACCGAGGTGCGGCAGTACGTGCTAGGAAAAACCGCCGGCCAGCTGCCGCCGGCGTCGGGCATTGGCGCCCCGTTGGGGAGTGCGAGGCGTCAGCAGCGCGGCAACCTCCCGCAGCGCCGGCTGGGCCGGCGAGCAGGGCGCCTGTTTGGTGCTCCCTTGGACGCACGGCCCTGCACGTCCTCTCCCACCCACTGGCCGACGACACCCTTGCGGGCAGCTCCCTACCAGCCACCTGCCAGCTTTTAAGCACTTGACCGCCCTCAACCCACCTTGACATCGGCGCTAATTGGTCGACCATACCGCCCATGTCGAAACCTTCTGCCGCCGCTTCCAGCCGGACCGCTCGGGGGAACCCTCACCGGCCCGGAGATGCTGCAACAATCCCGCTACTGGTGCGCAGCCTCTTCGGCGGTACGCTCATGGGCCTCGCCAACCTGGTGCCCGGCATCTCCGGCGGCACCATGCTGCTGGCGGTCGGGATTTACCCGCGCTTCATCGCCGCCATCAGCGAGGTCACCTCGTTCCGGTTCCGCAGGGACTCTCTGCTGGTCCTTGCCGGCGTAGGCGGGGCGGCAGCGGTGGCCATCGGCGGCTTGGCCGGCGTGGTGAAGGACCTCGTCGTAGACCACCGTTGGGTCATGTACGCCCTGTTCATCGGCCTCACCCTCGGGGGCGTGCCGCTGGTGTGGCGGCTGATCGGGCGCCAGCGCTCGCGCGGGATGTGGGCTGGGGCGATCGCCGGCCTCATCGGCATGGTCCTCATCGCGTTGGCACAGATGCAGGGCGGCGGCTCGGCGAACCGTGACGGCATGCTGTATCTGTTCGTGGCCGGCGTGATCGGTGCCAGCGCCATGATCCTGCCGGGTATCAGCGGCGGTTACCTGTTGCTCCTACTTGGTGCCTACGTGCCGATCCTGGCGGCAATCGCCACCTTCAAGGAGGCGCTGCAGGCGCTGCACGTAAAGGCGCTGCTGCGCCTCGGCGTGCAGGTGATCCTGCCGGTCGGGATCGGCGTGGTGGTGGGGATCCTGGCGGTCTCCCACCTGCTGCGATGGGCGCTGGAGCGCTACCGCCAACCTACCCTCGGGGTCTTGCTGGGGCTGCTGCTCGGGGCAGTGGTAGGCCTGTGGCCGTTCCAGCAGAGTGTTCCACCGCGACCGGGCGAGGTCATCAAAGGCCAGACCGTGGTGGCTGATGCCTCCGGTCGTCTCGTGCTTTCCGCCACGGGGGCACCGGTGAAGACCGAGGACTACCCCACCGTGGCGTTCCGGCCCTCGCCCTTCCAGGTTGGGGCGGCCCTCGCCCTCATCGCCGCCGGGTTCGGCCTCACCCTCCTGGTAGACCGCTTGGGGGGCGAAGGGCAGTCAGCCGAAAACGCCGGCTAGCGATCCTCCCGTTCGCGGCCGAGGCGGGAAGAGAAAACAGCCTCCTGAACACGTCCGCTCGGTGCAGGTGAGCCGCGTCGATGGCGGTACATCGCTCCGCTGCTCGTCGGTCGAGCCGGGTGAGTGAGATGCTCCCCCGGACCTGCCGGCGGTCATCACTCCATAACTCTCTGGCGGCTGGACAAATGCTTCGGCCGGTAGAGGAGCACCACGACCACCGCCCACACCATAACGACGGTGCTGATGACCGCTGCGAGCACACCACTGCCGGCGTTGGAGGCCGAGATAAAATTGAAACACCCGTGGGCCACCGCCAGGACCAGCACGCTCCCGCCGGTGCTGTTAAACAACCACGTAAAAACCAGGGCGCCGGCAAAAAGCCCAAGCACCCACCCCGGGGCAATGGCGGGGTCGAAGAGGTAAAAAAACTGCGGCAGGTGCCAGAACGCCCACAAGCACGTCAGGACGATCGTCGCAGAGAGTGCGTTGTGGGTCCTCTGTAAGCGTGGCAGCGCAAACCCGCGCCAGCCTACTTCCTCGCCTATACCGAAAGTTACAACCCAAAGCAGCAGCGCGCCGATGCCCAGGGGGGGCAAAAAACGTACCTCGCCCAGCTGGGCAAACTCGATAGGTTTATCAGTGAGGAGATTGAGGACCAAAAAAAGCACCAGCCCGATCCCCAGCGGGGATACGGCGACCAACCACCAGAGGGGGGCCACGCGCCATCGGGTCACGCGCGCCCACAGCCGTTGCAGCCCCGGCGGCCCCTCGGTGGCGGCGGTGACGATCACCGCGGAGAGCAACGGTCCATAGGCGATAAGGTAGTGACACCACGGCGGCAGAATGGGCGCGATCACTCCCTGGGCGGCCAGGGCCAGGGGAACGCCGATGGACCACGAGGAGGCGTAGGCGAGACCGAAATAGGCCACGAGACCACCGGAGAGCGGCGCGGTGACCCTCGGGTTCATACCACCGTCCTTTGCTGACAGACCAGGCTCGGCGTTCCACAACGCAAAAATGCTAACAGCGGGAATACGGGGTGGGAGTTTCTTCTCACTGCAGTGGAGTCTAAGGGTACCGAGACGCGCGTCAAGGTCGAGGTGGGGCTCACTTCAGGGGTCGGCGGACCCGCAGGAGGGACGCCACAGCCCCGTTTGAGGGGGCAAACCGGCCTGGGGAGGTGGGGGGCATGAGGGAGGAAGATCAGGCTACCGCGATACCCACCTGCGGCGGTTTGATCGGCGGCCGTCGGGGACGGCTTGAGCATTTTCGCCAACCTCGCCACCCCGCTCGCCCCTGCCCGCCGGCAGCTCACCCACCGGTTCCGGGTGGTCCGCACTGGCGCGTATCCCCTGGCGCGGGGGAGCCACCCTTTTTCTCCCCGACGGGTCGACGAGTTTGGAGAGCCCGTCCAATGAATAGAATACCTCCAGTGGCGTTGCCGGATGCCAGAGGGGAGCGGCAGATGTCGGAAAATCTTCGTCTTTCAGTTTACGTGGTGCTCGGGGCCAGCGGCGGGATCGGCTCGGCCCTGGCGCGCCGGCTGGCCGCCCAGGGGGCCCGCCTTTTCCTGGCAGGCCGGCGCCGGGAGGCGCTCGCCGAGCTCGCCCACCAGCTGGGGGCGAACTACAGCGTCGCCGACCTCACCGCCTTTGCCGAAGTGGAGGGCGTGGTGAGCGAGGCGGCCGCCCACTTCGGACGCCTGGACGGGGTGGCCAACTGCGTCGGTTCGCTCATCTTGAAACCTGCCCACGCCACCTCCGAAGCCGACTGGCAGGCCACCGTGGCTGCCAACCTCACCTCGGCCTTCGCCACGGTGCGCGCCGCCGCCCGCGCCATGCTCAAGGACGGTGGCTCCATCGCCCTGGTGTCCACCGCGGCGGCGCGCGCCGGTTTCGCCAACCACGAAGCCATCGCCGCGGCCAAAGGGGGCGTCATCGGCCTCACCCTGGCCGCCGCCGCCACCTACGCCCCCAACGGCATCCGGGTCAACGCTGTGGCCCCGGGGTTGGTGGAAACGCCGTTGACGGCGCGCCTGCTGGCTTCGGAGGCGGCCCGCGCCACGTCCCTGGCCATGCACCCGTTGGGGCGCCTGGGCACGCCCGAGGACGTGGCCTCGGCCCTGGCGTGGCTTTTGGACCCGGCGCAGTCATGGGTGACCGGGCAGATCCTCGGGGTGGACGGCGGGCTCGCCACGGTGCGACCCAAGGCCCGCTAATGTCCTCGTCGGCACCCCGCCACCTCCGCGCACCGGCGACCGTTCGCCCGTGCTAGGCTTGTTATGAGGTGAACGATGGCCTTGAAAGCCGAGAACTCACCCCTATCAACGGACCTTTCCACCCCCAGCCGTACGCCGGTGGCCGACCGCATCCGCCAACGCATCCAAGCTGCGGGGGCGCGCTTTCACGCCAACGACAACATCGCCGCCTTTCTCCGGGAAGGAGAGCTGGAGGCGCTGCAGGCCGAAGTGGCGGCGTGCATGAACGACGTCCTGCGGACCCTGGTGATCGACATTGACAGCGATCACAACACCCAGGACACCGCCCGGCGAGTGGCCAAAATGTACCTGAAAGAGGTGTTCGCCGGCCGCTACAACCCCGCCCCGCCCGTCACCGAGTTTCCCAACGTGCGGCGCCTCAACGAGTTGATGATCGTCGGGCCGGTCACGGTGCGCAGCGCCTGCTCCCACCACCTCTGCCCCATCATCGGGCGCATCTGGGTGGGGGTGCTACCCAACGAGCATTCGGCGCTCATCGGCCTGTCCAAGTACGCCCGCCTGGTGGAGTGGGTCATGACTCGCCCGCAGATCCAGGAAGAAGCCATCATCCAGCTGGCCGATCTCCTGCAGGACAAGATGCAGCCCGACGGCCTGGCCATCGTCATGGAGGCCGACCACTACTGCATGCAGTGGCGCGGCGTCAAGGACATGGACTCCAAGATGACCAACAGCGTCATGCGCGGAGCGTTTTTAAAAAACGCCACCCTGCGGCGCGAGTTTCTTTCGCTGCTCACCGACCGAAAGGACTAGGGAGGCCCACCCATGCTGGTCCGCCTGCTGTACGCCAGCCGCGCCACCCAAGAGATCGACGACGCCCTGGTGGCCTCGATCCTCAAACACTCCCAGGTGCACAACCAGGAGCACGGCATCACCGGCCTCTTGTGCACCTACTCCCCGGGCAACGTGTTCATCCAGGTCATCGAAGGCGGCCGCGCCGCGGTCAACTCCCTCTACAACGCCATCGTCCAGGATCCCCGGCACCGCGACGTGACGCTGCTGGACTACGCCGAGGTGAGCGAGCGGCGCTTCGCCGCCTGGCGCATGGGCAGCGTCAACCTCAACCGCATCAACACCGGCCTCATCCTGCGCTTCTCCGAGCGCGCCATCCTCGACCCCTTCGCCATGAGCGGGCAAGCCTGCCTGGCCCTGCTCGACGAACTCCTGAGCACTGGCGCCATCACCATCCGCGACTCCTAAGGCGCCGCCTGAACCCAAGGCGCCGCCCGAGCCCGACCTGGGCGCGATCCCCTCCCACCTGGCGCCACCACGTGCCCCGGCTTGGCTCTCGGGCCGTGTCCGTGCCCGTGGCCGTGTCCGTGTCCGTGACCGTGACCGTGTCCGGGACCGTGTCCGTGTCCGGGACCGTGTCCGTGTCCGTGACCGTGACCCACCGCGCTTGTGGGGGCGGGCCTGCGGGCCCGCGCTCCAGTTTCCCGTGACAGTGACCAAGTCCGCGACGGTGTCAGTGCCCGTGTCGGTGTCCCTGAGTGCCGAGGTCGGCGGCGCGGCGTGGCCCTCGTGGTGTTGGCGGGCACGGGGTAGCTCCCGGGGCGGGCGCCGTCAAGGGCTTTGCAAGCCGCCCTGACGGGCGGTCGCTTTCGCGACCCTGTGACGGCGCCCGCCCCGGGAGCTTGAGGCAAGCTCATGAACACCACGAGGACCACGCCGCTTCCACCGCCGCCCAGAAGCACCCTCACCGCCCACCGCCTGGCGCTTGAGGCCGCCCAGATTGCCATCGCGGTGGCCCGCACGGCCCCACCGGCCCTGCGCAGCGTCGCCGAGCAGCTCCTCCGCGCCGCCGCCTCGGTACCCGCCAATCTCGCCGAAGGCGCCGGCCGCACCGGCCGCGACCGCCGCCACCACTGGCGCATCGCCTACGG
>Ga0209101_1002542_pt1 | contig 11942 bp, 6 predicted proteins | sample ConPoolayeCmetaG_FD_185481 | JGI IMG/M metagenome (GOLD analysis project Ga0209101, IMG submission 185481) | Hot spring microbial mat communities from California, USA to study Microbial Dark Matter (Phase II) - Cone Pool mat layer C metaG... ... | reverse complement strand
GAGTAGTACATTACAATTTGTAGTAAGACTTACAAACACCACATTTAATATGTATGTTAATAATGTTGTGCTTGGTGAAAATACCAATCGCAATCCACTTACCTGCCGTATGACTCTTCAGTGCAGCACATCAAGTGTTTTCAGAGCTGGAACGTTGTTGATGGCGGATCACAGCGGATGTACCAGTGTGCTGCAGGCTGTAAAGGGAGGAAGTATTACTATCGGCAGCGAAGATGATCCTGCAGTATTATTGCTCGGGCGAATGACTTATAGAGAATATACAGTAAACGGTGTAATTCATGCAACTAATTGGAGTTTTAACGCCATATTAAGCAAACTGGGCATGGGGATCAGCGGTTCTGGTAATGGCGGGATAGGCGTTGGGTCAATGACGCTTGATTCTGATGATAATGTAAAAATAATTAATAAGCTTTTTGTGGGGGGCTATGAGACAGGAGCAGGCGAAGGATATTTAACAGTTAAGGATGGGAAAGCATTGCAACTTGGTACTGGTCCTTCAGACAGGATTGACCTTTTAGCGATAGGATACAGGAGCGGGACATATGGAAGCAGTAAAGGGATTTTTTCTGTAACAGGTGGAGTGTGTAAGATATGGGCAAAAAATATTTATGTTGGATATACAGAAGGAGGGGGGAATGGTGTAGGTGTTATGAGACTTGGTCCCAGCAACGAAATATACGCTATTACAAATATTATCGGAAGAGGACATGGCGGCAACGGCCGTGGTTATGGATGGCTTGAAGCGGTATCTAATGGATATGTGAAGCTGGGAGATTCAAATAATCCTGTAGTGGATATGTACATTGGCTGGAAAGCAGGAGATCAACTCGGGACGGGTTTTGTAAATGCAGCAACATGGAAGCTTGACGCCAATATTTCCAGATTGACGGTGGGGCATTGTCCTTATTATTACGGTGGATACGCTGGTGGGAACGGAATACTTACTCTGGATGGTGATGATATAATGAATGTGGCCACCTTGCGACTCGCTACTGTTGTAAATTACACAAAAGCATGGGTAACACTTCTGGGTGGAAGAATAGGAGTGAGTAATGTTCTTTCTATAGGGCAGGATGGAACGGTTACTAATTACCTGACAGGTTTTTCGGGCGGCATAGATTTTGGGGGAGATAGCATTACACTGAATGGGAAATATCATATTGTTTTTGGACAACCTAAAAAACAGGGAATTTATTGGGGCTTTCGGTGGAGAGGCAATCATACCAATGAGTTGAATTCGTTATATTCGGCAGGGAAAATTAGCTGGGACAGCAGTAAGCTATCGCCGGAATGGGCGGAGCAGGTGGCTATACGGTATTATCCACAAGATAATTATTCTTACATAGGATTTAAATTCTGGGCAAAAGGAACAGTTTTCTGTCTAAGGTAATTTTCTTTATTTTGCCTTTCTTAAATTTTAACCGGATTTTCCTTTTTTCTTGCCACAAGGAATAAAACTTTAAAATAAATCATTTTTGTATTGTTATAAGCGGGGAAAATAAATATTACTAACACAATTATGAAAACAACATATAAAGCAGTACCAGTTTTGTGGAAAGATGTGGCTATAGCTGAAGATTCTTTCTGGGGGCAAAGGCAGAAAATTAACAGAAAAATAACGATTCCATTAGAATATAAATTAAACAAGAAAAATGGAGTGTTTAAAGCATATCAATGGGACTGGTGGGATAAACGAAAAGGCAAGGCACCGTGGCGAATATGGGTTGGCGATCTCAGCAAATGGATTGAAGCGGCATCGTATGCTATTGCCTTAAATTACGATGAGAAACTGGCAGTAAAAATAAAGGAAGCCATTAATTGCCTGATACAGGGACAGAAAGAAAATGGCTACCTTTATCCCAATCCCATGATGAAAGAACAGGTGTTTGCAAATCTACAGGAATATCACGAACTTTACGAAATAGGTCATGACATAGAAGGAGCGGTGGCTTATTTTCAAGCCACAGGCAAAAGGAACTTTCTTAATGCCATCTGCAAAACAGCAGATTTATTGTGTCGTGTTTTTGGCAGGGGAAAAGGACAAAAGCGCGGCTATGATGGTCACCCGGAAATTGAATTGGCGCTGGTTAAATTATACAAAACTACAGGCAATGAGGATTATTTAAAACTTGCAAAATTCTTTGTAGAAGAGAGAGGACGCAAGCCGTATTACTTTAAAAAAGAAATGGCGTTGTTACGTAAAAAAGGACTTCCATTCTTTGGATGGTATAAAGATGAACAATGGTACTGGTATTGCCAGGCGCATAAGCCAGTTAGAGAACAGGATGAAGCAGCGGGACATGCTGTTCGTCTTTTGTACCTTTATAGCGGAGTTGCAGATGTGGCGGCAATTACAGGAGATGCGGGTTTACTTAGTGCCTGTAAAAGGGTATGGAAGAATATAATAACCAGACGAATGTATATTACTGGCGGAGTGGGTTCCTTTCCAGATTGTGAGTCTTTCACTTTTGATTACGATTTGCCAGATGAGAATGCTTATGCAGAGACATGTGCAAGTATAGCACTTGTGTTTTTTGCTCATCGTATGCTGCATATAGAATTGGATTCACAGTATAGTGATGTGATGGAAAAAGCTTTGTATAATGGTGTATTAAGTGGAGTGGGGATTGATGGGAAAAGCTTTTTCTATGCTAACCCGCTTGCAGTGTATCCTGAAGCGCTTAAAAGAGTGGGTTCGCACCGTGCCGGAATTCGTCAAAAATGGTTTGGCTGTGCCTGTTGTCCTCCCAATATCGCAAGGTTACTGGCTTCGCTGGGAGGATATATTTATTCGGTTTCTGATAATACTATATACGTTCATCTGTATGTGGAAGGTGAATCAAACATTAACCTTTGCGGGAGAGATATTAGAATAAATCAGAAAACAAATTATCCATGGGACGGCAAGATCAGGTTGCTGGTACATACAAACCACCCTTCTGAATTCAGCATGGCTGTACGAATTCCTGGCTGGTGCAGAAATGCCGCAGTAATGCTGAATAACAAAAAAGTTGATTTAAAAGAGGCAACAAAAAAAGGATATGCTTATTTGTTAAAAAAATGGGAAGATGGCGATGTAATAGAATTAAATTTCCCGATGCCTGTGGAATGTGTTGAAGCGCATCCGGCAGTGCGAATGAATGCCGGCAAAGTTGCATTGCAAAGGGGACCTCTAATTTATTGTCTGGAAGAAGTTGATAATGGCAAAAATCTTGCAGATATTTCCTTGATTGATAGGAGCGATTTCAAACTTTTAAAACGCAACGATATTAAAGGGGGTTATATAGCAATAGAAGGCGAAGCAAAGCGAAGAGTCATTGATAGCGCCTGGCGGAATGTATTATACCGTACGAATCCTTCAAAAGAAGAAAGAATAAAATTTGCAGCTATTCCATATCATTTGTGGGCAAACCGCAGGGCGGGAGAGATGAGAGTTTGGGTTAATTACTAATTATGGATTAGTAATTATAGAGTGTAGAGAGAGTGTTTGTAGATATCCTTAGTTTAAGGTGATTAACGCAGAAGGTGTTTAAAAAGCAGGTAGAAAGCATGAAGAAAAAGAGTAGATGGCCGGTTTTACGAAGGTATGATGTGAATCATTTGAGGCGGATTGCATTACCACTGGGTGGGATAGGGACGGGGACAATTAGCCTTGGAGGAAGAGGTGATTTGCGTGACTGGGAGATTGTCAATCGCCCTGCAAAAGGATTTATACCATCCATAGGCAATTATAATGCTCCTTTTTTTGTGCTCTGGACAAAGAACGCTGATGGCAAAACTGCGGGGAGGCTGCTGGAAGGGCCGATTGATAAAACCGATTATGAAGGTGCGCATGGCTGTCCTGTTTTAAATCATGGACTTCCGCGTTTTTCGCAATGTAGTTTTGCGGTAGCCTATCCTTTAGGACAGGTTTTCATGAAAGATCCGCAAATTCCGATATCTGTGAGGCTTGAAGCATTTAATCCGCTGGTGCCCTGTGATGAAGAAGCAAGCGGCATTCCGGCAGTAATTTTGCGGTATGTGTTGATAAATAATTCTAAAAGTAAAATACAGGCGGCAGTATGTGGGACTATTCCAAACTTTATCGGTTGTGACGGCACCACAGCAAGACTGGAAGATAATAGAAATAGCTGGCGTAAGGGGAAAAGAATAAGTGGCATATTTATGCATTCACGCGGTATGGAAAAAGATTCCCCGCAGTGGGGGAACATGGCATTGGTTACCACAACGAGAGGGAAAATTACTTATCGGACTAATTGGCTTGAAAGCTCATGGGGCAACCCCTTGCTTGATTTCTGGGATGATTTTATGGAAGATGGAATGCTGGAAGATCGTCCTGTTCCTGAAGATAAGGTGTTAGCTTATGCACCACCGGCATCATTGGCTGTCAATATTGATATTTCCCCTTATTCTGAAAAACCTGTTACTTTTATGATTACCTGGTATTTTCCTAACAGGATGCCATGGGTAATTCCTCTCTCTGGTAAAAAAGAAAAAAACATAACACCGTTTATAAATATTATGGATGTAAGTGATTTCTTGCCGATGGAAAAGAAGAATATAAGAAATTTATCTTTTCCTGTGGTTACAAAAATGAAATGGGAGAAAAAAGTTTTTAAGGGTGATATGTGCGATCTGCATAATGAAATATCCAGTCGGCAGGCAAGAGATGAAATTGTCTTTTTCAAAACTTCATTTAGATGTTCGTCCTCCATGCATCTTAATGCATTATTGGGATATGATGGACCGGTGAAATTATGGCTGGATGGCAGAGAAATATTTAGTGATGATTCGGGAACAAATCCTGCTGTTCCCGATGAAGCCAGGATAGGGTTTGGGAAATGCAATAAAGGTGTTCATGAAATTATTGTAGCTCTGGGAACAAATAAAGGGAAAGCATGGGGAATATTTCTCAGGCTTGAAAGGGTAGGGCTTACGAAAGATGAGAAAATATCAGGCAAATATGATATGCCTCAGCTTAACATCAAGTTATATTGTTGTGAAGCTCCAGATAAGTCTCTTATAGTCGGGAATTGGTACGCTAAACGATATAAGGACGCGTGGCATGTAGCAGAAGAAACAGCAAGAAAATTGAATGAATTAGAAGTAAAAACAGTAAAATTTGTTTCTTCGTTTTGTAAAAGCGACCTTCCTGAATCTGTAAAAGAAGCGGCGCTGTTTAATGTTTCTACTTTACGTACGCAAACTGTTTTTAGAACGGCTGATGGCAATATCTTTGGATGGGAAGGATGCAGTGAGAGGGCGGGATGTTGTCATGGTTCCTGCACCCATGTATGGAATTATGAACAGGCGACGCCTTTTCTTTTTGGCGATCTTGCATGGCGCATGCGCGAGGTTGAGTTCAACCACTCAGTTGATATGGAAACAGGATTGATGAGTTTTAGGGTAGGCTTGCCCTTAAATAATGCTCGTGAATTTAAATATGCCGCAGCGGATGGACAAATGGGTTGTCTGATGAAATTGTATCGTGATTGGAAACTTTCCGGTAATGATAAAATGCTTCGTAAACTATGGCCGTTTGCAAAGAAAGCAATGGAATTTTGCTGGATCAAAGGAGGCTGGGATGCAGACATGGATGGTATTATGGAAGGGTGTCAGCATAATACTATGGATGTTGAATATTTTGGGCCGAATCCCCAGATGCAATCATGGTATCTTGGCGCGTTACGTGCAATGGAGTGTATGGCAGAATATTTAGGTGATATTGAATTTGCTGAAAAATGCAGGATGTTATTTGAGCATGGGGCAGGATGGATGGATGAACATTTGTTTAACGGCGAGTATTATGAACATAAAATAAAACCCCCTTCTTCGGAAATGGAGATAGCTGAAGGGCTAAGGGTCGGAATGGGGAGTATTGATTTAGAAGAACCTGCTCTCCAGCTTGGGGCAGGGTGTCTTGTAGATCAACTGGCAGGGCAATACATGGCACATGTTTGTGGACTGGGCTATCTTCTTGACAGAAAAAATGTCAAAAAAACTTTAGAAAGCGTTTTCAAATACAATTTTAAGAAAAATTTTTATTCTCATTTTAATAACATGCGCAGCTTTGTGCTTGGTGATGAGTCTGCTTTATTGATGGCAACGTATCCCAAAGGACGCCGCCCGAAGCAACCGTTTCCTTACTATAATGAAGTTATGACAGGATTTGAATATACGGCGGCAGCAGGGATGATATACGAAGATATGATGGAGAAAGGGTTAACATGCGTTAAAGCGATAAGGGATAGGTATGATGGCTGTAAAAGGAATCCTTTTGATGAAGCGGAATGCGGACATCATTATGCCCGTGCTATGGCATCATGGGCACTTATATTAGCAATGACTGGTTTTCATTATGATGCTAAGAAAGGGATAATATCCTTTGCCAGGCCCTCTGGGAAAAAGAGAGTAAAATGGTTCTGGTCCACTGGCTATGGGTGGGGAACTGTTTTGCTATATGTGGATTGGAATGAAATTCAAGTTGAAATAAATGTTGAATACGGGAAACTTGCTGTTAAGGCAGTAGAAATTCAAAATTTTGGCGTTTGCAAATTTGATAAGCAGATTCAATTGGAAAAAGACAAGCATCATTTTTTACAATGCGTTGTACAAAAAGAATAAATTTTTAGAAAAAGGTATATATTGCACTGTTTTTATTTTCTTATTATTGTATCAGTACAACAAATTTATTGGAGGGGAGTATGAAGATTGAGTTAAGGCAAAATTATCAATATGCACTATTAGTTCCAACGAGCATGGGTGTGCGGCTAACGCCTGTTAATGGTCAGCCGGTCCATTGCAGTGATACTTTTATTATGCAGGCGACTAGCGCTGAATCCAATGTGGCAAGTATTTCATCGTATTTAGGTTTGCCTGTAAAGGTTCTTACAGCTTTTGTAAAAGGAAGTCCTATTTCCCGTTTTATAAAAGATAATTTAGCCTCACGGCATATTCAATATGAAGCTAAAGAAATTGAGCAGGGTGGCCCATGGGGATATCGCCATCAATTTAATATTGCCGATACAGGTTGCGGTTCTCGTGGACCAAGAGTTCATAACGATCGCGCTGGTGAAGTGGGGCGAACGTTAAGCGCTAAGGATTTTGATCTGGAAAGAATCTTTGGAAAAGAGGGTGTACAGATAGTTCATATGTCAGGATTGATAGCGGCTCTTTCACATGAAACAAGTCAGTTTTGTCTTGAACTGGCAAAGGTTGCCAAAAAGTATGGCACACGTATTTCGTTTGATTTGAACTACCGCGCCTCTTTCTGGAAAGGGCGTGAAGCGGAATTGCGGAAAGTTTTTGCTGAAATTGCTTCTGTCTCAGATATACTTGTTGGCAATGAAGAAGACTTTCAGCTTTGTCTGGGCATGCAGGGACCGGAAGCTGGTGGGAAGGGATTATCGGCAAAGATAGATAGCTTTAAAGAAATGATAAACAGGGTAAAGAAGACTTATTCTAATGCATCAGTTTTTGGGACAACTTTACGTGAAGTGATAAATGTAAATACGCATTTGTGGGGAGCAATTCTTTCTGCAGATAATGAATGGTATGTAGTTGAGCCCCGGGAAATTTCAGTGCTGGACAGAATAGGAGGGGGGGACGGGTTTGTAGGGGGTCTCCTCTATGCGATATTGCGCGGCTGGGATACTGAAAAGTGGATACAATTTGGCTGGGCATGCGGCGCGCTTGCAACGACACATCTTACCGATTATGCTCAACCAGCTGATGAAGAACAGGTATGGGATATCTGGAAGGGTAATGCCAGAGTGCGCAGGTAGAATTTTAAGTTTAAGCAGAAGAACTTTTCTGGCGGCAGGTTATGTTTTTGTTTTTAAAAATGGAACCGTAAAGTTGCATTTACGGTACTTTTCCCGAAATAATGTAAATGACAGCCCAGCGATAAATTGTGGGATAAATAAATATCAGTTCCTGCAACAACACCTTCCTGCGTTTTTTCTTTGAATTTGGAGGTATTCCCGTAAATACGTAATTTGCCGTCCCAATCGGAAAAAGCCGGTCCTGCTATCAATCGCAAACTATAGGGGAAATCTTCAATGGAAACAATATCTTCGCTGAATATTTCATAACCGAACAGCAGGGCGGCGAAATTTTCGTTCACTTTCAGTAAATCGCCATCATCGTTTATTTCATACTGTGAATAATCAGCGATTATTTCTATTGAACATTGTCCGCTCATAAATGCGGGATCTACGATATTCATTTGCCATAACCTTGAATTTAAACCGAGTGACCATTTTTTCCCGTTGCCATCCAGTATATCAGTTTCATTTTCTTTTAACATGATATTTCCTGCGGAAAGGAAAACATTCAACCAGTTTAGCACATCGTATCCCATAAATGCGGAATACGAATCAGCTCTTTCAATATATTCATCATTATCATTGAATTTTATTTCCCGTTTTATTCTAAGAAAATCGGCGCCGATGGTTAGACGTTTAATACTTTCCTGTTCTATAAGCGACTCTCTGCTTCCTGCGCCTGTGCTTATTTCGCCTATAGAAAGAATGGTAGTTATGAAAAAGCAGAAAACAACCAGACTAACCGGTAATGATCGCATCATATAATCTCCCCCTCTTTTTTAGTCATATATAATAAAGTGAATTCATTATGAGAAATAAAGTCAACTAATTTATATCAAAATTTTGATATCAAAAGTATATGTTTATTGACAAATGTTTTGCAAAAAAAGAAACTTTTTAGAAGTGGAGGATGATGTGGATGGCTTATGAAGGCAAAGGCGGAATCAAAGGGGAGGTAGTTTTCCTCAGGGTGTTTGATCTGGGGGGGACAATTGACGTCAAAAAGATTCGCAGGTTGTTAAGCCATGAAATGACGGCGTTACCCGTATCGGCATTAAGAAATGCGCCTGAATATTTAAGTTTTGCCACGCCGATTTATCTGGATGTTAATAGTTTAAGTCTAGGATTATCTACCGCGGATGGTATTCCCGTTAATATTATGGCGCGATTATATCCCGTAGGCGGACTGGCGATTTCGCTGCGAGTACCTGTTGATACGCCTGACCTTGCAGGGTTATCAAGATACCCTTTCCTCACGTTCAGAATGAAAGGAGAAGATGCTGATCGTTCTGAGATAGCGGCTGCTATTTATAATGTATTTGAACCTATTATAAAACAATCATATGCCGATAAATTTGATGAGCCGGTAGAGCCGGAAAGGTATAGAGCTTTTTGTCTCACTACGTTGCCTGGCGATTGTGAACAACTTTTAAAAGAAAACAAAAACTGGATTGCATCAATACTGGTAAACGATCCGCATCCAGAAAAATTATCCCGGAGTCAGATAGATGAAATTACCCGCTTATCCTTTAGTTATTACAACGATGACCTGGTTGTGGTTGATTGGGATGCCGCATTTGTGGTGGAGCCTGAAGCAAAATATGAAGATTTGCTTTATGTATTTGAGGTTGCAAATCTGGAACTTATGCTTTTGCGGAAGTATGACCAGTATCTGGACAGGGTTCTGAACAATGGCTATGAAGAATATGAAAAATTATTGAAAGGCATATTATTTTTTACCGGCAGGGCAAAAAATGTTCTTGCAGAACTTAGTGCGGTAAGGATGGATTTAGCCGAAGTTACAGATGAACTGGATAACGTTACAAAATTTTTTGGTGATTATTACCTTGCCAGAATATACATGGGGTTGTCTCAGAAGCTGCATATTACCGATTATCATAAAACAGTTGATGAAAAACTGGCAACGTTGAACGATTTGTATCGTTCTATTGTGGATTATCTGGATACAAAACAAAATTTATTCCTGGAATGGGCTATTGTCTTGCTTATTGTGTTTGAAATTATAATGGCATTTGTGAGGCATTAGTTTTGCATTCTGTGTTTGAGATGGGGTTTGAGAGAGTGTGTGAAAGGGAGATGTGGTGTGCATTTTGTCCCGTGAAAGCGGCATGCGCCTTTTGCGCTGCAGCTGCGTTGCTGGCTCGCTCAGATACACGAGTATACCTCGCTCGCCGACGCCTTGCTGCAAACACAAAAATCACACACCGTTTCACGGGAGAAGAGCAAAATGCACACCACGGTTTCACACGCCTCGTCGGCTTTCAGCCGAACAAGGCGAAGGAATTGAGGAAATACTTTGAGGTTGAATTATAGTTAATGTGCTATGATGTTTTCTTCAAGGAGTAATATTCAGTTGAGGCTTATTTCATTACTTTTTTATATATAAATTTTAGGTGAGGTAGTAAAGAGTAAGATTTATTGCTATTTGTTTTTGAGAGGGACTGGGGTGGTGGGAGTGGTGTTGGTGAGTGTGTGAAAGGGAGATGTGGTGTGCATTTTGCCCGTGAAAGCGGCATGTGCCTTTTGCGTTGCAGCTGCGTTGCTGGCTCGCTCAGATACACGAGTATACCTCGCTCGCCGACGCCTTGTTGTAAGCGTCCTTCCAGCTCTCACACGCCTTGCCAACTTTCAGCAGAACAAAGCAAAGATATTATGGATATGTGCTTGAGGGGGTAGTGTGGATTATTTTTCTATATAATACACACATTCTGTTTTGCATTGTTCACAGAATATGAAATAGGAATTTTTTTCTTTACGAACCTTTAGTTTGTTTTTACAGGCAGGACAAAATTCTTTTATCGGCATATTGTTATTACATTGTGGGCACTTCCAGTAATAGCCATATTTTCCCCAGAGGATTTTTGATTGAGTGCTACATTTGTTACATATGCCAGCCCCTTTTGATTGAATGGTTGAGGAGGCATAAACCGGCTTTGTTATTTCAGTTTGTACATTGTGTGATTCGCGGACCATTTTTGCTTTCTGGTAATTTAAGGGATAGTGATGTTCTAACAGAAATTTAGAAATTCGCTGCATTTCTTCATCTTTAAAATTATACAATCCATCATTACCAGTGGAAAAACTAAAAAATGATGCTGATTTTTTATGTCGCTGATAAATTTCTTTGATTCTATCGGGCACCTGATCAGCTTTGATAACTTCTGGAAGGGGTATGTCGCGTTTTATTGACCCTTTATCGGAAATGGCAACAATAATTTCAAAAGGGCAATTCATAAAACGAGGTTGGAGTACATTGAAGATAACTCTATCCAGCAATTCTTTTGCATACGCGTCTAATGCGGTGCGTAAAAATTCTGCCTGAAATTTTGCTTGCTGGATAGGGGACGGCATTCCATGTGGCTTCCCCTCCCAGAACCTTATCCATTCTCCATATTTATTAACAACCACATAACTTGAAATGCTTTTTGATTCAATAATTATAAATCCATGCCGGTGAAGAACCAGATGATCTATCTGTGCTGAATCATTAGTATCAGTTTTAAACCGCAGGTCATTAAAAACAAATATATCAGGATCGTTATAAAATACGCGCCGTAAATAAAAAGCCATTTGCTCTTCTGCTTTTGCACCTGCTGTTGAAAAGATATCAGTTTCTGCATGTTCTGCAGGATTGCGTTCTTTGAGGATCATTTTTCAACCCTTTAGCAAGCCGATACGCCAAAATAATAATAAATGCTAATAAACATATTTTTACCTGGCAAGTAAATTTCTGATACTGTGCTGGCTTTGAATATAAACAACGACTGATGTCTGCAATAGAATAATGATATCATTTTATAAATACGAACCTAATTTCTTTGCGAGTGCAACTATTTGTTTAAAGTCATTAAGACTTACACTTGATGGAATAGAATGATCGGAGGAAAATATATATCCTCCATTTTCTTTCATTACTGGCACTACTTTTTCCATTTCTGCGCAGATTTGTTCTGGATGATCCCACAACACAGCATTAATTCCTCCATGTAAGAGAAGAATATTTCCGTAGGTCTCTTTTATATGTATTGGGTTTATACGGCTGTATAAAAAATTTTGTGTATTTGTGTATAGACG
>Ga0209101_1002541_pt1 | contig 11942 bp, 8 predicted proteins | sample ConPoolayeCmetaG_FD_185481 | JGI IMG/M metagenome (GOLD analysis project Ga0209101, IMG submission 185481) | Hot spring microbial mat communities from California, USA to study Microbial Dark Matter (Phase II) - Cone Pool mat layer C metaG... ... | reverse complement strand
CCCATCCCCCTGCTTGAGGGCTGCGCCCTCCCAAACCCTCCCGCGGGCGGGGGTATGGGGGAACCTGGTTCCCCCATTTTCACGTTAGGGGCACGGGAGCCGGCAGCGGCGGTGGGCTCCCTTCCCGACATCCCCCCGCTGGGGGGAAGCGCGGTTTCGTCCTTCAGCCGGTAAGGGTCAGGGAGGGACGGGGCGCGCGCGGGGCGCGCGGTGGCGACGGCGGCGACAGGCTGTGCTACAATCTCTGCCGTTAGAAGCAAGAGTTGCCGCCGCCGCGCGGCTGCCGACAAAGGAGTCCTGGCCATGACCGAGAGCTTCCGGATCGAGAAAGACTCGCTCGGCGAGATGCAGGTGCCGGCCAACGCCCTCTACGGCGCGCAGACGCAGCGCGCCGTGCTCAACTTCCCCGTCTCGGGCATGCGGCCGTACCCGGCGTTTGTATGGGCGCAGGGAGTGATCAAGCGGGCCGCGGCTGAGGTGAACCGGGACCTGGGTCTGCTCGAGGCGCGCCTGGCGGACGCGATTATCCAGGCTGCCGATGAGGTGCTCGCGGGCAAGCACGCCGATCAGTTCGTGGTCGATCCCTTCCAGGCCGGCGCGGGCACCTCGCACAACATGAACCTGAACGAGGTCATCGCCAACCGCGCCAACCAGATCCTCGGCTTCGCCCTCGACGACCCGAACAAGCCGGTCAGCCCCAACGATCACGTGAACATGGCCCAGTCCACCAATGACACCATTCCCACCGCCATCCGGCTGGGGTGTCTCTGGCGGATCGATGAACTGCTGGCGGCGGTTGATGGCCTGGCCGATGCCCTGGAGGCCAAGGCCCGCGAGTTTGATGACGTGGTGAAGTCGGGGCGCACGCACCTGCAAGACGCAGTGCCGGTGCGCCTGGGGCAGGAGTTCGGGGCCTACGCCCTGGCCGTGCGCAACGACCGCGAGCGCATCGCCACCGCCGCCGACCGTCTGCGCCGGCTGGGGATCGGCGGCACCGCGACCGGCACGGGCCTGAACGCCCATCCCGAGTACCATCAGCGGATGGTCGAGAAGCTCAGCGCCTTGACCGGGCAGAGCCTGCGGAGTTCGGGCAATCTGTTCGAGAGTATGCAGAGCATGGCCGACCCGGCCGACTTCTCGGCGGCGCTGCGGACCCTCTGCATCACCCTGACGCGGATCGCCAACGATTTCCGTCTGCTCTCCTCCGGTCCCGCCACGGGTCTCGACGAGATCCGCCTGCCGGCGGTGCAGCCCGGGTCGAGCATTATGCCCGGCAAGGTCAACCCGGTGCTGGCCGAGATGCTGAACATGGCCTGCTTCCACGTGCAGGGCAACGACCTTACGGTGAGCCTGGCGGCGCAGGCGGGGCAGCTCGAGTTGAACGTGATGATGCCGATCATCGCCCACAACCTCTTCGAGATGATGCACGTGCTGATCGGGGCGATCAACGCCTTTACGACGAAGTGCGTGGTGGGCGTGACCGCCAATCGCGAGAAGGCCGAGGGCTGGCTGGCCAGGAACGCCATTCTGGTGACGGCGCTCAACCCGGTGATCGGCTACCTGAACGGCGCGGCGGTGGCCAAGGAGGCTATGGCCACGGGCAAGACGATCAAAGAGGTGGTCGTCGAGAAGGGCCTGCTCCCTCCCGAGGAGGTGGACCGCCTGATTGACGCGCGCAAGATGACCGAGGGTGGCATTCAGGGGATCGCTGCCGCGGGGTAGCCGGTAGGGGCGAAACTGGCAGGGGCGAAAGCGGTGGGGGCGAAACCACTTTCGCCCCTGTTGTATGGCCTCGGCCAGTAGAACGGCCATGCTCCCTAACGTGAACATACGCCCTCGGCAAGGGGGATGGGGAAACCCGGTTTCCCCATCCCCCCACCCGCGGGAGGGTCTGGGAGGGCAAAGCCCTCCCAAGAAATTATTTTCATCCCGTCGGTGTGCGGCGCAGCCGCATGGACGGCTAACGTGAACATAGGCTCTCGAAGAGGGGAATGGGGAAACCGGGTTTCCCCGTTCCCCCACCCGCGGGAGGGTTTGGGACGGCGCAGCCCTCCCAAGAACAAACTTATGTTCATTGCGGCGTTGTGCGCCCCGCGCATGGGGCCTGACGTGAATATACGCCCTCGGCGAGGGGCGTGGGGAAACCCGGTTTCCCCACGCCCCCGCCCCCGGGAAGGCGAGGGTGCAGCCCGTGCGCAGGGGGATGGGGAAACCGGGTTTCCCCATCCCCCCGCCCGACAGCAAGTCAATAACACCGATGAAGCGTAGTTTAACCGACATTTCAACCTTATTTTACTGAAACATAACCTTCTGGTAGTACTATAGCCTGCGTACCAATCGCGCAGAAGACCATGCGACGGGGCCGGGCCGTGTGCTTGCCAGGGGGCAACCGGGTGTTCCTCCATGTCGAGGACGCGTCAGCGCCATGGTGCGCTGGCGGCCCCGCCCTGCCGCGCGACAGGAGGCCAGGTATGCTTCAGCGAATCGCGTTCCATCGCCGGTGGCTGTTGCTCGTGGTCGTGCTTCTCCTGGCACTGGCGGCCCTGCCCGCCGCCGCGCCCACTGCTCAGGCGCAGACGGCCCCCTATGTGGAGTTGCGCGGCTGGGCCGTACTGCCCGCCGACACCTTCGCCGCCGGCCCGCCCTCAGGCTTTGCCATTGGCCCGGCGAATGGCCGGCGCCCGCCCTTCGCCCAGCAGCCGGTGCAGGGTTTTAGCGCCGTGCTGCCCCTCTGGAACGGCAACTGGCTCGGGCTCTCCGACAACGGCTTCGGCGCCAAAGGCAACAGTCCTGACTACCGGCTGCGCTGGTATGAACTCAAGGTTGATTTCAGCCGCGGTAGTGTGGGCGTCGTTGGGTATACCGAGATGAGCGATCCGAACCGGCTGGTGCCCTTCCCCATCGTCAACGGCAACGGCGACCGGGTGCTCACCGGCGCTGATTTTGATCCCGAGTCCTTCCGCCAGGCCCCCGACGGCACATTCTGGGTCGGCGAGGAGTTTGGTCCCTTCCTGTTGCATCTCGATGCCCGGGGCCGCCTGCTCGATCCGCCCTATCCCACGCCGGTGCCCCCCGCGCTGCGCCCCTTCGCCCGCGGGCTTGCGGTGGTGAAGTCGCCTGAGCACCCCGACTTTGCGGCGCTGCCCACGCCCGAGGCGCGCCGCGCCGCCGCCAATCTGCCCACCAGCCGCGGTTTCGAGGGCATGGCCCTGAATGCCAGCGGCACTCGCCTCTACCCCCTGCTCGAAGGGCCGCTCTTCGATGACCCCGTGCGCAACCGCCTGCTCCTGCGCGAGTTCGATCTGGCAACCAGACAGTACACCGACCGGATCTGGTTCTACCCGATGGAGGCCCCCAACCATGCCATCGGCGAATTGACCGCGATCAACGACCGCGAGTTTCTGGTCATCGAGCGTGATGGCGGCGAAGGTCCCACGGCGCTCTTCAAGCGCATCTACCTCGTCAGTCTCGACCGGGTGGGCGAGGGCAGCCTGCTGCAGAAGGAACTGCTGGTGGATCTGATGCAGCTCACCGACCGGAACAAGCTCACCCGGGCCGAAGAAGGCGCCTTCGGCTTTGGCCCGATCTTCAAGTTCCCCTTCGTTACCATCGAGGCCGTCTATCCGGTGGATAGCCGCACGCTGCTGGTGCTCAACGACAACAACTACCCCTTCAGCGCGGGCCGTCGCCCGGGCCTGGCCCCCGATGATAACGAGTTCATTCTGGTGTACCTGCCGAAGAGCTTGAATCTGAAGCGAGGGTAGCGGTTGGGGCGAATCAATGGTCTTTGAGAAATTCATCCGGTATACCGGGCTGGCCGTGGGGCTAAAGCCCTCGGCTATGGGATGCGAAGCCCGCCTGCGCGGGCTATAGCGGAGTAATTTCTCAAAGACCATTGATTCGCCCTGACGGTCATGCTCAAACCCTTCCGCGGGCCGGGGCCTGGGTGCGCGGGCCTCCGGCCCGCGTCCGCTGAGGTATGGGGAAACCCGGTTTCCCCATCCCCCTCCTCCGAGGGGCTATGTTCACGTTAGCCATCCATGCGACTCCGCCGCACCACGCCGCAATGAACATACGGTTGTTCCTGGGAGGGCGAAGCCCTCCCAGACCCTCCCGCGGGCGGAGGTCTGGGGAAACCCGGTTTCCCCATTCCCCTGCGTGCGGGCTACGCCCTCCCAGACCCTCCCACCGGGTGGGGGGATGGGGAAACCGGGCGGGGCGCCCGCGCCACCGGCCTATGTTCACGTTAGCGCCGCCAGGCGCTCCAGCAGACCCCGGTAAAAGCGCCGCTGCCGGCCGAACTGGGTAATACCATTTCCTGTTGAACTTTCCGCATTGGTCGGAGTGCCGGATCGCACGGTGACGCCCTGCGGGGCGATCCACAATCCAAAATCGGCAATCAACAATGGTATAAGCTGCGGCGTGATGCAGATGTCCAGGTGGTCCATGCCGCGCTCCCAGCCGGTGTACCACTGCCCCGGCATGAAAGCGCTCGCCGGGGTGCTGGCGTCAAACTCGCCGCCGGCCGGGTGGTTGCCGTTGCTGAAGGGGTAGCGCTGCGAGTAGGTCGGCACCATGCCGTCGTTCTCCCACCAGTCGGCGCTGCGGAAGTCGGCCAGCGGGATGGGCGGGTAGGCGAACTCTTTGCGCCCGATATAGGTCGAGAGGCCCAGCAGGGCCGGGTTCATGCGGAAATCCGGGTAGTGGCGGCCGCTGATCAGGCCCTCACTGCTCTGTTCGGTGATGTAGGCGAAGTAGTAGGTCCCGGCTGAGCTGATCGGCCCGACGCTGGCCTCGAAGCGCGGCAGCGGCGAGGGCACCTTGAACGCGCTGCCCCAGTAGGCGAGTGGCCCCAGTTCGTCGGGGCCAAAGCCGAACAGACCGTGAACGAAGATGACGGGCCGGTGGTTAGGCATAGCAACCCTCCCTGGACGTATATCCCTTGCTGGTCAGTCGGGCATTGCGGCAGCCGGGCAGCACCGGGCACTGAGAGCCGGAATGAAGCGAGCAATCCGACAAGCGACGCTCTCACCTGAACATGGACTCCCTGGGATGCTGGTGCTGCAATACTCAGTCGAGGGCCTGGGGGGCGAAAACCTTTGTTAGCGCGAATACCCGTTGGGTTACCCTGGGAGCGCGGGCGCCCGCCCGCCGGGTCTTGAGCGGGCAAGCTGTCCGCGCTCCCGGCACCGCACAGCTTGACCCAGGACGTATTCGCGCCAACCAACCCTTTCGCCCCCAACAGGGTTGCGGCGCCCCACCGCTGCCCTCGAACTCCGCCCGGTGATCGAACCGTTCGCCAGCGTAGCGGTTTTGATCCGCCCGGATAACGCGGCGCGTTGTACACTGAGGATTATAGGCGCGCGCGGCGGGGGTGACGATTCCCCTGAATAATCCGGCTTTCAGCTTCAAATTATTACGACTCCATGGACCGGTTATGCGCAGGACGGTACGCAGTGGAGAGGTGCGGGGAGGCGCAGCCTCCCCGCATACCCCCTTTCCGCCCGCGGCGGCCGGGCAGCCTGGCGAACCGACCACAGCGCTCCCGCCGCGGGCGAGCAACAACCGGTTTCTAGAGGGCCTGTGGCCCTCCACCTCTCCCCGCCGGAAAGCGACCGCGTACGTCCTGGTATCTGCAGGAGGCGCGTGGTCAGGGCGTGCGCAACGTGGGCAAGCCCCAGACCCGATTGTTTCGGTGATGTTGGCGGCGCAGCCGCTAACACCACTTCTACCGAGCGGTTATGCGCGACCATGAAACAACGCTCAGGCTGAAACGTCCAGGTCTGGACCATACCCTGGAGAAAGCGAGGCACTCCGATGGCCCATATTGTAATGATTGTCCCACCCGAGCAATTTCGTGACGAAGAGTTGTTCGAAACCCGGGCCGAACTGGAGCGGGCCGGCCACAGTACCGTGGTGGCCAGCACAACCAGCCGGCCCTGCAGCGGCATGCTCGGCGGGCGGGTGATGCCGGCGCTGACCCTGGCGCAGGTTGATCCCGCGCTCTTCGATGGGGTCGTGTTCGTGGGCGGGCTGGGCGTGAAGCGCTACTACCACGATCCCCAGGCCCTGCGCATCGCCCGGGCGATGCACGAACGGGGCAAACTGGTTGCGGCCATTTGCCTGGCCCCGGTAGTGCTGGCCAACGCCGGGCTGCTGACGGGCCGCAACGCGACGGTGTCGGCCAGCGAGGTGAAGACCCTGCAACACGTGGGCGCCCACTACCGCGGGCCGGGAGTGGTGGTGGATGGCAACATCATCACCGCCGATGGCCCCGCCAGCGCCCGTCGCTTCGGCCACGAAATCGCCGCCCATGTCGCCCCCGTCGTTGCGTAGAGTCGCGGCAGGTTGTTCCTGGGAGGGCTGCGCCCGCCCAGACTCTCTCGCGGGCTGGGGGGTGGGGAAACCGGGTTTCCCCATCCCCCTGCGTGCAGGCTGCGCCCGCCCAGACTCTCTCGCGGGCTGGGGGGTGGGGAAACCGGGTTTCCCCACATCCCTCCTCCGAAGGACTATGTTCACGTTAGACGGTCATGCGCATGGCGCACCACGCCCGATGCACATGGCCTGGGAGCGCGGGCGTCCCGCCCGCGGCGCGGCTCCGCGGGCAAGGTGACGGCCTCCTCCCTGACCCCATGCGCGCGCACAAAAACGCAGCGGATTTGCTATAATAGGGTCCACGCCTCCCCTTTTCCAACATGAAAGCATGGTTCGGCCCGGCCCGATAGCACGGGGGTCACGTTCGCACCGTCCCATCCGCGCGTCTTCCCACATGCGACAGCAAGCCCCTGACGCCGAAGCGCCGCCGCTGAACCATGCCTGAAGGAGTCGGACCGTGTCTACCCCCGCCGGGCCACGTCGGGTCACCCTGTTCGTTACCTGCATCGTTGATCAGCTCTACCCTGACATCGGCAAGGCCACGGTGCACATCCTCGAACGTCTCGGGGTTGCCATCCACGTGCCGCGTGGCCTGACCTGCTGCGGCCAGATGGCCTTCAACGCCGGCTTCCGCGACGAGTCCTACGCGGTGGCCGGGCGCACGATCGAGTTGTTGCGCGGCCAGGGCGACGTGGTGCTGCCTTCCGGCTCGTGCGCGGCCATGGTCCGCCACCTCTACGCCGAACTCTTCGCCCACAGCCCCTACGCCGGCCCCGCCGCCGAACTGGCCGCCCGCACCTACGAACTCACCGAGTACCTGGTGGACGTTCTCGGCGTCACCGATCTCGGCGCCCATTACCGGGGGCGCATCACCTACCACGACGCCTGTCACGGCCTGCGCTTCCTCGGCGTCGGGCGCCAGGCCCGCGCCCTGCTGGCGCGCGTCGGCGAGGCGGAGATGCGCCCTCTCCCCAACGGTGGGACCTGTTGCGGGTTCGGGGGGTTGTTCGCCATCAAGCAGCACGCCATCTCCGAGGCCATGCTCGAGCGAAAAATGCACGACGTTCAGGCAGCCGGCGCCGATCTGGTCGTGACCGGCGACGCCTCGTGCATGACCCAGATCGCCGGCGGCCTGTCGCGCCGCGGCAGCCCGATCCGCGCCCGCCACATCGCCGAGGTGCTTGCCAATATGGTGGACGCCCGACCGGTGTGATGGATCGGCCCTTGCCCCGTAAGGCTGATGGTGATTGAGAAATTCATCCGCTATGCCGGGCTGGCTGTGGGGCTCATGGTCTTTGAGCAATGCATCCGCTATGCCAGTCTAGCCGTCGGGCTAAAGCCCTCGGCTACGGGATGCGAAGCCCGCCTGCGCGGGCGAGAGCGGATGATATATGCAAAGACCATAAGCCCTCGGCTATGGAATGCCAAGCCCGCCTGCGCGGGCGAGAGCGGAGTCATTTCTCAAAGACCATAAGCCAGGAGCTACGCAATGAGCACCCATACCCTCCACTTCTTCGATCGGGTGGACACCGCCCTCCACGACGCCACCCTGCGCACGGCCCTGGACCGGGCCACCACACGCTTCGTCGGCAATCGCGCGGGGGCCATCGGCGCCCTCAGCGACGCCGACGGTTTGCGCGACCAGGCCCGCGCGCTGCGCGCTCAGGCCCTCAGCCGCCTCGATGAACTGCTTGAACGCCTCGCCGCGCGGGTCGAGGCCCGCGGCGGGCATGTCTGCTGGGCCAGCGATGGCGAGGAGGCGAAACGCTACATCGCCGACCTGGCCCGCAGCCGCGGCGTGCGCTCGATTGTCAAGTCCAAGTCCATGGCCTCGGAGGAAATCCACCTCAATGAGGCCCTCGAACGGGCCGGGGTCGAGGTGGTGGAGACCGATCTGGGCGAGTACATTATTCAGATCGCCGGCGAGACGCCCTCGCACATCATCGCCCCTGCCATCCACAAAACCCGCGAGCAGGTCGGCGCGCTGTTCGAGAAACATCTTGGCATGCCTCCCACCACCGAGGTGCCCCCGATGATCCGCGCCGCGCGCCAGGCCCTGCGCCAGCGCTTCCTGCGCGCCGATATGGGCATCAGTGGGGTCAATTTTGGCGTCGCCGACGAGGGCGCCGTCGTCGTCGTCGAGAATGAGGGCAACGCGCGCCTGACCACGTCTGTGCCGCGCATCCACGTGGCGATTATGGGCATCGAGCGCATCGTCGAGCGCCTCGAGGACCTGGCGGTCATGTTGCAGGTGCTGGCCCGCTCGGCCACCGGTCAGAAACTCTCGGTCTACACCAGCATCATCAGTGGCCCGGCGCGCCCCGGCGAGGCCGATGGCCCGGAGGAGTTCCATCTGGTGCTGCTCGACAACGGCCGCTCGCAGATCCTCGGCGGCCAGTACGCCGAAGCGCTCATGTGCATCCGCTGCGGGGCCTGCCTGAACGCCTGTCCCGTCTACCAGAGCATCGGCGGCCACGCCTACGGCGGGGTCTACTCCGGGCCGATCGGCGCGGTCCTGACGCCGTTGCTCCAGCCCGATCTGCCCGATCATCACCTCCTGCCCCACGCCTCCTCCCTCTGCGGGGCCTGCCAGGAGGTCTGCCCGGTGCGCATCGCCATCCCCGACCTGCTGCTGCGCCTGCGCGCCGATGCGGTCAAGGCCGGCAAGTTCCACCCCATCGAGAAAACCGCCATCCAGGGGTATGCTACCATGATGAACAATCCTGCCATCTACCGGGCTGGCGGCAGATTCGCCCGGCTCGGCGCGCGCCTGCTGCGGCGCAAGGGCCGCATCCGACGCCTGCCCCCACCCCTGCACCTCTGGACCAGGGGGCGCGATTTCCCCGCCCTCCCTGCCCAGACCTTCAGCGAGTGGTGGGAAGCACGTGAACGCCAGCGACAGAGCGGGTGATTGGAAGGAGTCTTGCCGAATGAGCCGCGATCACATCCTCGCCAACCTGCGCACCAGTCTGGCCTCCAACCGCCCGTGGCTGGAAGAGGTCGCCCGCGCCGCGCCCCACGCCCCGCCGCCCTTCGTCCACCCGCCGGCCGCCGATCTGGTGGCACAGTTTTGTGAGGAACTGGCGAAGCTCGAAGGGCGCGCCTACCCCGTCGCCGATGCCGAGGAGGCCCTGGAGGTGATCGGGCGCCTGCTGGATGAACGCAATGCTCACCACGTGCTTGCCTGGGATCTCGCGCAGATCGACCTGCCCGGTCTGGCTGCGCTGCTCGCCGGGCGCGGGATGCGCCTCCTCGACGCCGCTGTGCAGGGTCCGGGCCGCAAGGAACGCCTGCAAACCCTGGAGCCGGTTCCGGTGTGTCTGTCGGGGGTAGATTGCGCCATTGCCGAGAGCGGCAGCCTGGTGCTGCGTCACGGCCCCGGTCGCCCCCGTCTGGCCTCGCTCCTCGCCCCGACCCACATCGCCGTGGTCCGTCGCTCGCAACTGGTGCGCGGGCTGGGCGAGGCCCTGGCCCTGCTGCGCGAGCGCTACGGCGCGGCGCTCTTCGACGCCACCAGCCATCTGACCCTCATCACCGGCCCATCGCGCACCGCCGACATCGAAATGACCCTCTCCCTGGGCATCCACGGCCCGCCCGAGGTCCACGTGGTGCTGATCTAGCCCCAGGACTGGCATGGTTCATCCGAACTTGACAATCCAGCCTTCAGCTCTACAGATCGGTTCTGTGGAGGTGTGGAGCTGTGGAGGTGTGGAGGTGTGGAGCAACCGTCAAGTTAGAGCGCCCGAGCAAAAAAGCTCTTCGCCTCCACCCCGACCCTCCCCGGCGGGGTTTAAGGGCGGACAGCACGGATAGGCGCCGACGGCGTTCTGGCGTTGGGATGCGCCGGTTGGCCCGCACCCCCGTCCCCCTGGGCTTCGCGGCCCCCAGGTGGGAGAGAAGGAACCCCGGATCAACGCCTGGTCGGGGCGGCGCAGGCGCGCAGGGGCCGCGGCTCGCCCCATCGCCCCTGGTAGAGGGCGGCCCCTGCTCCCACGACGGGCAGCGCTGGCCGGGCGCCGCTCAGCGCCCGGCCTCGGCCTCGCCGTCGAGGGGGCGGCGCACCCCGCGCTGGCCGGGCGCCGCTCAGCGCCCGGCCTCGGCCTCGCCGTCGAGGGGGCGGCGCACCCCGCGCCCGCCGCGATTGAGCACGTGGGTATAGATCATGGTTGCCTTGACATCCTTGTAGCCGAGCAGTTCCTGGATCGTCCGGATGTCGTAGCCGTCCTCCAGCAGATGGGTGGCGAAGCTATGGCGGAAAGTGTGGCAGCCGGCGTGGTTGGCAATCCCCGCCGCGCGGATGGCGGCGTGAACGGCGCGCTGCACGCTGCTCTCGTGCAGATGGTGGCGGCGGGGCGCGCCCGTCGCCGGATCGGGCGCGTCGCGGCTGGCCGGAAAGATGAACTGCCAGGCCCATTCGCGGCTGGCGTTGGGATACTTGCGCTCCAGGGCATAGGGGAGGGAGACCGCGCCAGCGCCGCGCGCTAGCTCGCGGGCGTGGGCCTGCGCGCGGAGCACGAGGTGGGCCTGGAGCGGCTCAACCAGCGCCAACGGCAGCATCGTCACGCGATCCTGCTCGCCCTTGCCGTCACGGACCGTCAACTGGCGGCGCGTGAAGTCGAGATCCTTCACCCGCAGGCGCAGGCACTCAAGCAGGCGCAGGCCGCTGCCGTAGAGTAGTTGGGCTATGAGCAGGTGCGGACCATGCAGGTGTGCCAGCACCGCCCGCACCTCGGCGCGGGTGAAGACGGCCGGCAAGCGCCGTGGCGTGCGGGCAGTCAGCACGCTCACCGGCACTTCAACCGGGAGTTCCAGGACGTAGCGATAGAGGAAGAGGATGGCGCTGCGGGCCTGGTTCTGGGTCGACGCCGCGACGTGGTGCTCGGTGGCGAGGTGGATCAGAAAGGCCTCAATTTCCGGGCGACCCATCTCGCGGGGATGGCGCTTCTGGTGAAACAGAATGTAGCGACGCATCCAGTCGATGGAGCGTTCCTCGGTGCGGGAGGCGTCGTGGCGCGCACGCAAGACTTCGCGCGCATCGTCCAACAATTTCGGGGGTGGTGTGGGCATCGCGCTGCTCCGGGTAATACCATTTCCTGTTGAACATTCCGCATTCGTCGAAGTGCTGGATCGCACGGTGACGCCCTGCAAGGCAATCCACAATCCAACATCGGCAATCCAAAATGGTATAATACCGATTCTCCTTGATGGCATCGCATTGGCTCAGCTCCACACCTCCACAGCTCGACAGCTCTCCAGAGCCCTGTGTGGAGCTGTCGAGCTGTGGAGATGAGCAGGACCATGCGGGATTGCCAATTCCACCTGGTATACGGAAGTGGCAACCAGCAGGGTCGGCGTTCAGCAGACAGCAGACACGTCTTCTTGTAATCGGCAGGTAATCGGCGCGTGCTACGATACGCGCCGTGGCATGCAGGCGAACATCCAACCAGGGGATCTTCGCCTGCGCCCGCGCACGCGAAACCGCCCACACCGGGCAGATAGACTGCATGGGCGCCGGGCATGCGCGAGGTGTTTAGCCTGCGGAGCTGCAGTCCATTTCGGAGTTAGGC
>Ga0209101_1002540_pt1 | contig 11943 bp, 6 predicted proteins | sample ConPoolayeCmetaG_FD_185481 | JGI IMG/M metagenome (GOLD analysis project Ga0209101, IMG submission 185481) | Hot spring microbial mat communities from California, USA to study Microbial Dark Matter (Phase II) - Cone Pool mat layer C metaG... ... | reverse complement strand
ACATCGACCCGGCCCAATGCCAGGGCTGCGGCACGTGCACTGGCGAGTGCCCAGCCAACGCCATCCAGTTGATGAACTACACCGATGAACAGATGATGCTCCGCTCCATCGGCGGCCTGGGAAGCTGGCTGCCGGAGGCGATGACGGAAACGATGCCCTGACCTCCTCCGATGGGAGAAGGGGCGAGGTAACACGAGGCGACCTGCATGACTGATCACAACGCGACCTTCGAGCCTGAGATCACCGCCTTCTACTGCGTGTACTGCGGCTACATGGCCGCCGATACGGCTGGGGCGCTGCAAATCCCGTACCCGGCCAATGTGAAGTTCGTGCGGATGCCGTGCACCGGCAAGACCGACGTGCGCTACCTGCTGGAAGCCTTCGAGCAGGGCGCGGATGGGGTGTATCTGGTGGCCTGCCCCATCGGCAACTGCCACCACGTGCGTGGCAACGAGCGGGGCCGGGCGCGCGTCCAACGGGCCAGGAAGATTCTGGACGAGATCGGCATCGGCGGGCAGCGGCTGGACATGTTCTTCATGTCAGGCAGCCAGGGGCAATCGTTCGCGGTCGCGGCGCAGGTTATGACTGAGCGCATCCGCAAGCTCGGCCCCAGCCCGCTGAAGGGGGCTGCGCCGCCACCCGTGACGCTGGAGGCGGCGGAGCCGGAGGAAGAGGTTGGCTATCGCGGGCGCAAGCCCCGCGCCGCCCCATAGATTCGCGTAGCAGTACCGAGTGCCGAGGCGCAAGCCCGTCCGGCCAAGCACACACCGTTGGCAGCTAGGAGAGGATGGATGGTTGTGGCAGAGCATAGCACCAGCGGCCAGCCTGACGGAGGGAACACCCCTATCGGGGCGGTGATGGTCGTCGGAGGAGGCATCGCCGGGATGCAGGCATCGCTCGATCTGGCCGAGCAGGGCTTCAAGGTCTACCTGGTGGAGACCGCCTCGGCCATCGGCGGCAAGATGGCGCAGCTCGACAAGACCTTTCCCACCAACGACTGCGCGATGTGCACCATCTCGCCGCGCCTGGTCGATACGGGCCGCCACCCCAACATCGAGATTCTGACCAACACCGACGTGCTCGACGTGGCCGGCCAGGCGGGCGATTTCCGAGTCCTGGTCCGGCGACGACCGCGCTACGTAGACCTGACTAAGTGCGTGAGCTGCGGCGACTGCGCCAAGGTCTGCCCGGTGATCATCCCCGACCCGTTCAACGAGGGCCTCAGCCCGCGCCGCGCGATCTACAAGCTATACCCACAGGCCGTCCCTAACGCCTACGCCATCGAGAAGCGGGGGATCGCTCCCTGCCGCGATGCCTGCCCCGCCGGGCAACGTGCCCAGGGCTACATCGCCCTGATCCGCGAGGGTCGCTGGGACGACGCGCTGCGGGTGATCAAGATGGATAACCCCTTCCCCGGCATCTGCGGGCGCATCTGCAACCACCGCTGCGAGACGGCCTGCAACCGGGGCCAGGTGGACGAGCCGATCAACATCCGGGCGCTCAAGCGCTTTGTCACGGATAAGGTCTACAGCCAGCCCCGCCAGCCTGTGGAGCCGGTTCCCAAGAAGCACGACCGCCGCGTGGCGATCATCGGGGCCGGGCCGTGCGGCCTGACCGCCGCCAAAGACCTGGCCCTGGAAGGCTACCCGGTCACGGTCTTTGAGGCCATGCCCGTCGCGGGCGGGATGCTGCGCCTGGGCGTGCCGGAATACCGCCTGCCAACGGAGATCATCGAGCGCGAGGTGCAGGACATCCTCGACCTGGGGATCGATCTGCGGCTCAACACCCGCGTCGATAACCTGGACGACCTGTTCGAGCAGGGCTTCGACGCGGTGCTGATCGCCGTCGGCGCGCACGAGGGCATCAAGCTGCCCATCCCCGGCGCGGACCTGGACGGCGTGCTGGTCAACACCCACTTCCTGCGCGATGTGCGGCTTGGCAAGTACAGCAATGGGGCTAGTGACGCGCCGCCGCTGGGCCAGAACGTGCTGGTGCTGGGCGGCGGCAATGTCGCCATCGACGTGGCCCGCAGCGCCGTGCGCCTGGGCCGCCACGTCGAGATGGCCTTCCTGGAGTCAGGCGAGAAAATCCCCGCCCACCCCTGGGAGATCGCGGCGGCGTTGGAAGAGGGTGTGGTGATGCACCAGAGCCGCACCTTCGAGCGCATCGTCGGCGACGAGGCGGGGCGCGTGGTCGGCGTCGAGTGTATGCGCGTCGCCAGCTTCGAGTTCGACGAGATGGGCCGCCTGCACGTGGAGAAAGTTCCGGGTTCCACGCACCTCATCCCGTGCGATACGGTGATCTTCTCCGTCGGGCAGCGGGCCGGCCTGGCCTTCATCCCTGACGATGCGGGCATCGGCCTGACCAGCAAGAAGACCATTGCTGTCAACCCCAACACGCTGGCCGCCACCCGCGCGGGCGTCTTCGCGGCGGGCGATAGCGTCTCCGGGACGGCCTTCGTCATCGAGGCGGTCGCCAGCGGCCACACCGCCGCCGAGTCGATCTTGCGCTACCTGCAAGGTGAGCCGGTCGAGCGCCCGCCCCGGCCCGAACTGCCCGTTGTGCGCCTGAGCCGTGAGGAACTGGACGCCCGTCTGGCGCGCGGCGAGATTCACAAACAGCCCCGCGTCCCGATGCCGGAGCTGCCCGTCGAGGCCCGCATTGACAACTTCGCCGAGGTCGAGGGCGGCTACGACGACGAATCGGCCCAGCGCGAGGCGGCCCGTTGCCTGGCCTGCGGCATCTGCTCGGAGTGCATGAGCTGCACCTTCGCCTGCGGCGTCAAGGCCATCGACCATGACATGGTGGCCCGCGACGAGACGATCCGCGTCGGCGCGGTGATCCTGGCCCCTGGCTACCAGGTCTACCACGCCGAGCTATCCGAGGAGTACGGCTTCGGGCGCTACCCTAACGTGGTCACGGCGCTCCAGTACGAGCGGATGCTATCGGCCAGCGGCCCCACCGGGGGTCACATCCAGCGCCCCTCCGATGGCGCGTCGCCCAGGCGCATCGCCTTCCTGCAATGCGTCGGCAGCCGCGATCAGAGCCATGATTACTGTTCCTCGGTGTGCTGCATGTACGCGGCCAAAGAAGCCATCATGACCATCGAGCACGCCCGCGCTGAGGCCCGCGATGGCAACGGTCACGGCGAGGTGTTCTGCCAGGTCTTCTTCATGGATACCCGCGCCTTCAGCAAGGGCTACGAGGAATATTACCGCCGTGCCGAGGACAAGTACGGCGTGAAGTACACCCGCTGCCGCATCAGCCAGGTGCGCCAGGACCCGGCTACCGGTAACTTGATCGTCCGCTACGCCGCCCCCTACGAGAGGCAGGCCGAGGTGGTCGAGGCGGAGTTCGACCTGGTGGTGCTGTCGGTCGGCATGGAGATCGCCGAGCCGGTGCGGGAATTGGGCCGCCGCCTGGGGATCGAACTGGATACCTACGGCTTCTGCCACACGGCGCTGTTTGATCCGCTGCAAACCAGCCGCGAGGGCATCTATGTGGCCGGGCCGTTCCGCGAGCCGAAGGACATCCCAGAGACGGTGGTCGAGGCCAGCGGGGCGGCGGCAGCAGTGGCGGGGCGGCTGGCCCCAGCGCGCCATACCCTGACGCGGGTGGTGGAATATCCGCCCGCCCGCGATGTGGCGGGCGAGGAGCCACGCATCGGCGTGTTCGTCTGCCACTGTGGCAGCAACATCGGCGGCTACCTGGACGTGCCGGGCGTCGCTGAATACGCTCGCTCGCTGCCGGGCGTCGTCCACGCCGAGGATAACCTATACACCTGCTCGCAGGACACGGTGGCCCACATCATCGACCAGATCAAGGCGCTGGGCCTGAACCGGGTGGTGGTGGCCTCGTGCACGCCGATCACCCATGAGCCGCTGTTCCAGGACGCGCTGCGCCACGCCGGGTTGAACCCCTACTTGTTCGAGATGGCGAACATCCGCAACCAGTGCTCGTGGGTGCACGCGAGCGACTGGGACGGCGCGACCGCCAAGGCGAAGGGGCTGGTGCGGATGGCGGTGGGACGGGCGAGCCAGCTTCAACCGCTGGCGATCTCCGAGATGAAGGTCAGCCACGCAGCGCTGATCATCGGCGGCGGGGCGGCGGGCATGACGGCGGCGCTGGCGCTGGCCGATCAGGGCTACCCGGTGCACCTGGTCGAGCGGTCGGAGCGGCTGGGCGGCAACCTGAACCAGGTGCGTTCGTTCGTCTCCGTGGAGGGGAACGGTGGCACGGCAGCTCCCTCGCCGATGGACTTCGTGGCCGGCATGGTGGCGAAAGTGACATCGCACCCGCTGATCACGGTGCACCTGAACGCCGAGGTGGCCGATACGGGCGGCTTCAAAGGCAACTTCACCTCGACGCTGCGCCGCAACGGCGAGACATTTCGCGTGCAGCATGGTGTGACTATCGTCGCCACCGGCGGCGTCGAGTATCGGGGGCCGGAGTACGGCTACGGCACCGACCCGCGCATCCTGACCCAGCTTGAGTTTGAGGCGACCCTGGCCGGGGAGCGAGGGCCGCTGCCAGAGTCGGTGGTCATGATCCAGTGCGTCGGCCCGGCGGAGCGGTTCTGCAGCCGGGTGTGCTGCACAACGGCCCTCAAGAACGCCCTGGCGCTCAAGCGGGCCAACCCAGGGGCTGATGTGACCATCCTGTACCGCGACATCCGGGCCTACGGCTTCAAGGAGCGGCTGTACACTCAGGCCCGCGCGGCGGGCGTGCGCTTCATCCATTACGAGTTCGACCGCAAGCCCGCTGTGGAGGCGGGGGAGGGTGGCCTACGGGTCAGGGTCTACGAACCGCTGCTGGGTCGTGAGGTCGAATTAGCGCCCGACCTGCTGGTGCTGAGCACGCCAGTCGTCCCCTCGCCCGGCACGCGCGAGCTGGCAAGCCGCCTGAAACTCTCCACCGATATGGATGGCTTCTTCCTGGAGGCGCACGTCAAACTGCGCCCGGTGGACTTCGCGGCGGACGGCGTGTTCATGGCCGGGATGGCGCACTACCCCAAGCTGCTGGATGAGACCATCGCCCAGGCGCAGGCGGCAGCCTCGCGGGCGGCGTGCGTGCTAGCGCAGGAGACCATGCTCAGCAGTGCGCGGGTGGCGGTCGTCGATCCCAACAAGTGCGTGGGTTGCCTGACGTGTGTCCGCATCTGCCCCTACGATGTGCCGCAGGTGGTCAGTAGCTACACCGGGGTAGGGGGCATCGTCGGCGCGGCCTATATCGAGCCTGCGGTGTGTCACGGCTGCGGAAGCTGCGCCTCGGAGTGCCCGGCCCAGGCTATCCAGTTGATGCATTACACCGACGCCCAGACCTTCGCCAAGCTGGATGCGTTGTTTGGGGTGAGGGCTGCCTCCGGCTTCGTGCCGCTGGCGAGCATCGGGGTGTCTGAAACGTTCGACCGAGAGGAGCAAGCATGAGCGATCAACCTTTCACGCCGGAGATCGTCGCCTTCTGCTGCCACTACTGCGCCTACGCGGCGGCTGATCTGGCTGGCTCGATGCGGCTGGAATACCCCACCTCGATCAAGGTGGTGGAATTGCCCTGCACCGGCAAGCTGGACGTGCTGTACGTGCTGCGGGCGTTTGAGGATGGCGCCGACGGCGTGATGGTCGCCGGTTGACTGGAGGGCGATTGTCATTACCTGGAAGGTAATATCAACGCCCGCCGTCGAGTTGAATACGCGAGAAGGCTCCTGGAGGAGATCGGCCTGGAAGGGATGCGCCTCCAGATGATCAACCTGTCGTCGGCGATGGGCGGCCAGTTTGCCTGGTCTGCCGCCGAGCTGACGGAGGAGATTCGCCGCATCGGGCCGAACCCGCTGCGAGCGGACGCGGAGAAGGATTGACCTCGCCCCTTTCCGCCTACGAAGGGCGGGAGTCGCGCAGCGACGGGGGTGAGGGTAGCGTGATCTGTCATCGTGGTCTCGTTGGGCTGTGCAGGCACGCCAGAGTCAGGTGAGGTGTGCGCGATGGAGAACCAGCCGCATATTCTGGTGGTGGATGATGACCCGGACGTTCTGGATGGCATCATCACGGTGTTGGAAAGCCAGCCCTATCGGCTGACCACGGCACGCGATGGCCGGCAGTGCATGGAAGCCGTCGCGCGGGAAGTGCCGGATTTGCTGATCCTGGACCTGCTGATGCCCCGCATGGATGGCTGGGGCGTGATCCGCGAGATGCGCAGCGAGCCGCGCTACGCCCGTGTGCCAATCATGGTGCTGACGACCGTGATCGAGGACGCCAGCCGCCGCCGCTACGAACTGGAAACGGGCATGGCCATGGATGTGCAGGACTACGTTCAGAAGCCGGTCAAGCCTGAGGAACTGCTGCGACGGGTGGAACGGTTGTTGAAGCGTGAGGGTGGGTGAAGATGGGCCATTTGCAGACGCCATCCCTGATCGCGCAGAGCCTGAGCCACGCCGAGATCTTCAGTAGCCTGACGGAAGAAGACCTGGCGGCCATCGCGGAGTTCTGCCATGAGGAAACGTACCGCGAGGGCGAGATGGTGCTGGCCGAAGGCGAACCAGCAGACATGTTGTTCGTGGTCGAACGGGGCAAGCTGGCCCTGGAAAAGAAGGTACAGCTTGGCAAGCACTCCACCACCCGCAATGCCACCATCGGCTATGTCGGGCCGGGCAAGGTGGCAGGTTTCTCGACCCTGACCCTGCCCTACGTCTATTCGACCTCGGCGGTGTGCATCGAGCCGACGCGGGCCATCGTGATCGATGGCGAGCAGCTCCGCCGCTACTTCGAGACGCACCCGGTCGCCGGTTTCCGGGCGATGGCGATCCTGGCCGCGCTGATCGGCGGGCGCTACCGCCACGCGATTGATACGCTGACCTACTTCCTGTCCATTGTCTCGCACGAGCTGCGCTCGCCGCTGGCAGCCATCGAGAATTACCTGGAAACTATGTTGGGCGGCTACGCCGGGGAGGTCAACCCCAAGCAGGAGCGGATGCTGCGGCGCAGCATCCTGCGAGTCAACGAACTGCGCGCTCAGATCGGCGACGTGGTCGACCTGGCCCGCATGAGGCCGGAGCAAATTCAGGCCGATTTCGAGTGGTTCGACCCCGGCGAGATCGTGACCGAGTCGATTGAGGATGTCCGTCTAGCGGCGGCGGAAAAGGCCATCCTGATCAAATTGGAGCAACCGCCGAAGTTTGAACCAATCATCGGCGCGCGCCGCCGGATGCGCCAGACGCTCACCAACCTGCTCAACAACGCGATCAAGTATTCACCGCCCGATAGCGCCGTCACTCTTCGCGTCCGCTATGAACCGGAGGCGATGATCCTCGAAGTGGAGGACGAAGGCCCCGGCATCCCGCCGGAAGACCTGCCGCACATCTTCCGGGACTTCTTCCGCGCCAGCAACGTGGAGGACTCGACCGGGATGGGGCTGGGCCTGTCGATTGCCAAGAAGATCATCGACGCGCATGAGGGGGACATCCGGGTGGAGAATGTCACAGGGGAGGGGGGCGAGACCGGCGCCCGCTTCACCGTGACCATTCCGCGCAACCTGATGACGCCGGAGATGCGGCGCCGTCAGGAGTGGTCTGACTCGGACGAGGGGATAGCGTAGTCGCTCACACTGCGCCCGCGAGTTGTGCATGATGAGGCATGTCATGGGCAGCACAGAGCCGACCAAGTCGACCCCGGAAGCCGCCACCGCGCCGGTGGGTGCGGTGATGGTCGTTGGTGGCGGCATTGCCGGGATTCAAGCCGCCCTCGACCTGGCCGACCAGGGCTTCAAGGTCTACCTCGTCGAGCAGCAGTCGGCCATCGGCGGCCACATGGCCCAGCTCGATAAGACCTTCCCCACCAACGACTGCGCCATGTGCAGCATCAGCCCTAAGCTGGTGGACGCGGGCCGCCACCTCAACATCGACATCCTGACTAGCACCGACGTGCTTGATGTGCAGGGTGAGGCCGGGAACTTCGCCGTCACTGTGCGCCGCAGGCCGCGCTACGTCGATGCGTCGAAGTGCATCGCCTGCGGTGAGTGCGCGAAAGTCTGCCCGGTATCGCTGCCCAACCCTTACGAAGAGGGCCTGAAGGATCGCAAGGCCATCGACCGGCTGTACGCGCAGGCCGTCCCCGCCGCCTACGCCATCGAGAAGCGGGGCACAGCTCCCTGCCGCGACGCCTGCCCCGCCGGCCAGCGCGCCCAGGGCTACATCGCCCTGATCGCCGAAGGGCGCTACAAGGAGGCGCTGCGCGTCATCAAGGAGGACAACCCCTTCCCCAGCGTGTGTGGGCGTACCTGCCACCATCCCTGCGAGGGGCACTGCACCCGCGCCCTGGTGGATGACGCAGTGGGGATCATGTCGCTCAAGCGCTTTGTGGTGGACTTCGCGCTGGCCTATGGCCGCGAGCCGGTGCAGGCGGCTCCCCGAACGCGCCCCGAATGGGTGGCGGTGGTCGGGTCAGGGCCGGCGGGCCTGACCGCCGCCCACGACCTGGCGAAGCTGGGCTACGGCGTGACCGTCTACGAGGCGCTGCCCGTCGCCGGGGGCATGATGCGCGTCGGCATCCCCGCCCACCGGCTGCCCAAGGGCGTGCTCCAGCAGGATATCGACGACATCCTGGCGCTGGGTGTGACGCTCAAGACCAATACCCCGATCAGGGACCCGGCGGCGCTGCTGGCCGAGGGCTATGATGCCGTCTGCCTGGCGACCGGCATCTCATCGCGCGATCACTCGCTAGGCATCGAGGGCGAGGACGCGGATGGCGTGCTGTCGGCGGCGACCTTCCTACGGCAGGTCAACCTCGGCGAGCCGCCGCCGATTGGCGAGCGGGTGGCAGTGCTCGGCGGTGGCATCACGGCGCTGGACGCGGCCTCGGTGGCGCGGCGTCTGGGGGCCGGCGAGGTCTACGTCGCGCTGGATCGCCCGCGCGGGGAGCTTCCGGCCTATCAGCGCGAGATCGAGGCGGTGGAGGCCGAGGGCATCCACCTGCTGGAGCGCACGACGGCGATCCGCATCCTGACCTCGGACGGCAGGGTCGCTGGGGTGGAGTTGGGCCAGACCGGCAGAGGCGTGACCACCGACGCGCGCGGTCGCCGCCGTTCGACCGTCGAGCCGGGCACGGAGTTCGCGCTCGATGTGGACACCGTGATCGGCACCGTCGGCCAGTTCTCGGACCTGGCCTTCCTCGATCCGCGCTTCGACGACCTGAAGGTGGATCGGGACACGCTAGCGAGCGACATCCCCGGCCTGTTCGTGGTCGGCGGGCGCGAGACGGGAGCCAGCTTCATCATCGAGGCAGTGGCGTTGGGCCACCGGGTGGCGAAGTCCATTCACCGCCATCTGCAAGGCCTCCCCCTGGCGGAGCCGGAGGCCGCCGCCCCGGTTGTGAAGTTCAGCCGCGACGAGTTGGCCCGCCGGGTGCAGGTGGGCGAGATCCGACTCCAGCCGCGCGTCGAACCGGCCCTGATCCCGATGGATGAGCGCGTGACCAGCTTCCGCGAGGTGGTGCTGGGCCTCACCGAGCGCCAGGCCCGCGCCGAGGCAGCCCGCTGTTTGCAGTGCGGCGTTTGCGCCGAGTGCCTGGCTTGCGTCTATGCCTGCGGCGTGGGGGCCATCGATCACGGCATGGTCGCTCATCAGGAGACCATCCCCGTCGGCGCGGTGATCCTGGCCCCCGGCTACCAGGTCTACCGCGCCGAGCTTTCCGAGGAGTATGGCTTCGGGCGCTACCCCAACGTGGTCACGGCGCTGCAATTCGAGCGGTTGCTGTCGGCCTCCGGCCCGACGATGGGCCACGTCCTGCGGCCTTCCGATGGGGGGAAGCCCCGCCGGATCGCCTTCCTGCAATGCGTCGGCAGCCGCGACCAGAGCCACGATTACTGCTCGGCGGTGTGCTGCATGTACGCCACCAAAGAAGCCATCATGGCCAAGGAGCACGAGCCGGACCTGGACGTGCAGGTGTTCATGATGGACATGCGGGCCTTCTCTAAGGGCTACTGGAGCTACTTCGAGCGCGCCCGCGATCGCTACGGCATCGGCTACACCCGCTGCCGGATCAGCGCCCTGCGCGAAGACCCCGCCACCCATGATCTCGTCCTCCATTACCAGGCTGAGGACGGAACGCAGCACGAAGAACGCTTCGACCTGGCCGTGCTGTCGGTCGGGATGGAAATTGCCGAGCCGGTGCGCGACCTGGGCCGCAGGCTGGGCATTGAGCTGGACGAATACGGCTTCTGCCATACGGCGCAGTTCAACCCGCTGGAAACCAGCCGCCCTGGTATCTACGCTGTCGGCCCGTTCCGCGAGCCGAAGGACATCCCCGAGTCGGTGATCGAGGCCAGTGGGGCGGCGGCAGCAGCCGCATCCCGCATCGCCCCTGCTCGCTTCTCCCTGACCCGCACGCCCGTCTACCCGCCGGAGCGCGATGTGACGGGTGAGGAACCGCGCATCGGCGTGTTCGTGTGTCACTGTGGCAGCAACATCGCCGGTTACCTCGACGTGGCGGCGGTGGCCGCCACCGCGCGGACTCTCCCTGGCGTGGTTCACGCCGAGACCAACCTGTACACCTGCTCGCAGGACAGCATCCGCCACATCACCGAACGGGTGAAGGAGCTGGGCCTCAACCGCGTGGTAGTGGCGGCTTGCACGCCGCTGACGCACCAACCCTTGTTCCAGGATAGCATCCGCGCTGCCGGGCTGAACCCCTACCTGTTCGAGATGGCGAACATCCGCAACCAGTGCTCGTGGGTGCACTCCCACGACTGGGATGCGGCGACCGACAAGGCCAGAGATCTGGTGCGGATGGCGGTGGCGCGGGCCAGCCTGCTGGAGCCGCAGCGCACCTTCGACGTGCCAGTGCAGCCTGCGGCGCTGGTGGTCGGCGGGGGCGCGGCAGGCATGGCTGCTGCCCTCTCCCTGGCCGATCAGGGTTTCCCGGTGCATCTGGTCGAGCAAGAGGCGGCACTAGGCGGCAACCTGCGCTTCGTCCACACCCCGCTCGATGGGCGCAAACCATCCGACGTGCTGGCCGAGCTGATCGGGCGTGTGGAGCGCCACCCACAGATCACCCTTTATCTGAGCAGCCGGATCGTCGCGTCAGGCGGTTTCATGGGCAACTTCACCAGCACGGTCGAAGGACCAGATGGCCGCCGCCGCGCGATCCCCCATGCCGTGACGATCCTCGCCACCGGCGCGGAGGAGTATCGCGGCCCGGAGTACGGCTACGGCTCCGACCCGCGTATCGTGACCCAGCAGGAGTTCGAGACGTTGCTGGCGGGCAGGGGCGATCTGCCCCGTTCGGTGGTCATGATCCAATGCGTCGGCCCTGCCGAGCGGTATTGCAGCCGCATCTGCTGCACGGTGGCGCTGAAGAACGCTGTTGCCCTCAAGGATCGGAAGCCCGCTGCCGAGGTGGTGATCCTGTATAAGGATATCCGCACCTATGGCTTCAAGGAGCAGCTATACACCCAGGCCCGCCAGCGCGGTGTGATCTTCGCCCGCTACGATGACGATCACAGGCCGCAGGTTGAGGCGGGCGAGGTATTGACCGTTCGAGCCTGGGATGCGGCCCTGCTGCGGGTGTTGACCCTGCATCCCGACCTGTTGGTGCTGAGTATGCCCGCTGTGCCCCGCCAGGACTCACACGCAGTCGCGGCGCTGTTCAAGGCCAGCCTGGACGCCGATGGCTTCTTCATGGAGGCGCACGTTAAGCTGCGCCCCGTTGATTTCGCCAGCAACGGCCTGTTCATGGCCGGGATGGCCCATTACCCCAAGCTGCTCGACGAGAGCCTGATCCAGGCTCAGGCGGCGGCAGCGCGGGCCGCCCGCGTGCTGAGCCGCGAGACGCTGGTGGCGGGCGGGCGTGTGGCGGTGGTTGATGCCAGCAAGTGCACTGGCTGCCTGACCTGCGTCCGCATCTGCCCATTTGGCGTGCCGCACATGCGCGCCGACCTGGCTGGGGTGGGGGGCGT
>Ga0209101_1002538_pt1 | contig 11952 bp, 9 predicted proteins | sample ConPoolayeCmetaG_FD_185481 | JGI IMG/M metagenome (GOLD analysis project Ga0209101, IMG submission 185481) | Hot spring microbial mat communities from California, USA to study Microbial Dark Matter (Phase II) - Cone Pool mat layer C metaG... ... | reverse complement strand
TTTCCGTCCAGTCGAAGGTGACCAACAAGGGATGGTTCTTCCAGCGTTTGCGGCTGTGGAAAAGCCAGCGGAGCGGCCCTTGCATGGCGTCACTGATGTGGACCCGTCCGTTGGTCGTGAACCGCCAGACACGCTTGATGCAATGCTTGGTGGTGGCATTATGTTCTTTGGCCCGCAATCGCCCGAGTTCCGATAGGCTGACCCGCCCGACCCGCACCGTGACCGAGACCAAATCGCCCAACGTTTTGACCTGGCTTTTCCGCGGTCCCACACATATACTGGCAATCCACAGTACGGCTTCCATCGCCTTCATGGCGGTTCCCTCCGCTGATCATGGTTCGGGTTGAAATATTCATCCCGAACCCCATACCACAAAACGCCTTTTAAGGGACCACCAGTTTTTCTGCGCAGCTATCCAAACCTGGGGATAAGTCAGGTTTCTGAGCGTGCCCTACGGAGTCTTGCCATGTTTAGCCCACGAAGCAAGGAAACTTACCGCCCAACTCGCCGGCAATTTTTGCGCCGCACCGCCGCATTGGCCGGGGCGATGGGAGTCCCCGCGTTCATGCCCGGGGGCGCCCTGGGCCTATCCAGCGCCGTGGCCCCGTCGAATCGCGTGGTTTTGGGTTGCATCGGCATGGGCATCCAGGGCATGGGCAACATGCGGACCTTCCGCGGCAATCCCGAGGTCCACGTGGCGGCCGTGTGCGATGTCCACGAGACCCAGCGGCAAAAGGCCAAACAATCGGTCGACGAGGCCTACGACAACCACGACTGCGCGGCCTACCGCGACTTTCGGGAACTTCTCGAGCGCAAAGACATCGACGCGGTGCAAGTGACCGCGCCCGACCATTGGCATCCGTTGATGGTCATCGACGCCGCGCGGCGCGGCAAGCACGTCTACTGCGAAAAACCGATTGGTTGGAGCATGAAGGCCGCGTTGGCCGTGCGCCAGGCGGTGAAGGATGGCAAAATCGTGTTCCAGTTTGGCACGCAGCAGCGATCGGGCCGCAATTTCCGTTTCGCCTGTGAACTGGTCCGCAACGGCAAGATCGGCCAATTGAAGACGATTCTGGTGGGCGTGCCGCCGAGCTGGACCTGCCCCAAGCAGCCGACCGAACCGGTTCCCAAGGAGTTGGACTACGATCTATGGCTGGGCCCGGCGCCCGAGGCCCCCTACTGCTACCAGCGCTGCCGTCCCTGGACCGAAAAAGAGGGCTACAGCGTGTGGTACTGCATCTCGGACTATTGCATGGGCATGATCGGCAACTGGGGCGTCCATCACCTCGACATCGCCCAATGGGGCAACGATACGGAACTGAGCGGACCCGTCGAGGTGGAAGGCAAGGGTGTCTTTCCCGAGGGACTGTTGACCGACGCGGCCACGAGCTGGCAGGTTGAAAACCGCTATTCCAACGGCGTGACGCTGGTCCACATGGACGACAACACCGCCAAAAACCACCCCCAGCAAGTCGCCGGCTACGGCCATGGAGTGTTGTTCCTCGGCAGCGAAGGCTGGGTCCACGTCGATCGCCAGAAGATCGACGCCAACCCCAAGTCCCTCTTGAAGGCAAAGATCGGCCCGAACGAGGTCCACCTCTTCCAGAGCGACAACCACCATGTCAACTTCGTCGACGCGATCAAGGGCCGAACGCAACCCGCCGCGCCGATCGATGTCGCCGTCCGCGTCGACACGCTTTGTCACCTCCAGCAGATCGCCATCAAGCTGAATCGCCAACTCCGCTGGGACCCAGAAAAACAGTCGTTCCTGGGCGACGACGAGGCCAATCGGATGCTCGACCGGCCGATGCGGGCGCCGTGGAAGATCGCCTAGCCGGGCGAAGATCGCCTAGCCGACCGCCGGCGTTTCGCGGCGCGGCGAGGCCTGGCGGCAACCAAGAGATTACCCCACTGCCGTTGCTATCCCACCTCCGGGAAGGGCAAACAAGGCGCGAGCGGCTTTCTCGGATGAGCGGTTGGCCCCGGAGTCCCAACTCCTCTACGCCGAGGCCCACTCCTTGCCGCGGATTTTCCGCCACAGCGAGGCCAGCAGCTTGCTCCAGCGGACGTCCTGAGGCCGGGCCAGGTTTTCGACGCTAATCGCACCGTCGTTTCGCGTCCGCAAGACGAACGAGAAGGCCACGGGCCGGTTGCCGATGTCGGGGGTCAACATTCCGAATTTCAACACGTCGAATATCAGCTCTTGGCCTTGCCGCCGAACGGCGTAGTAGCCGTCGCTGAACCACGTCAGTCGGTCGATGACCCGGACATCCGAAATCTCGTCGAGCAGGTCTTGGTTGCGGGGCACAAAGTGGAAGCGGATCGGCTGCCGGGGGCCGAAGACCGAATAGTAGCCGACGTGGTAGCCATGTCGGCCTTCGGCGACGCAGTACCAAAGCACTGTGTTGAAGGGCGTGGGCGCGGCCATGAGCCGCCGCGACTCGATGCGCTGCTCGGCGAGCGAAGCCGCGAAGACGCCCTGGACCCACTGGCCCACCAGCAGCGTCGCGACCAGATACGCGCCGCTCAACCCCAGGCCGACATGATTGAGGAGCCGCCGCTTTCGGCTCTCTTGGCGAAGCCGCAAGCAGGCGACGGCCGCCACGGCCAGCGGCGCGGTAAAGAGGGGATCGATCACGAACAGATTGTTCAAGGCGAACCGGCGGTCGCTCCACGGCATCAACAGCGGCGTGCCGAACGCCGTGCAGACGTCCAACAACAAATGCGAAAGGATGGCCGCCAGACACAGCCCAGTCCATGGCCAGAACCCTGGGCGCGGACCGGGCAATTCCGAACCGGGCCGCCGCGAAGCCCCCCGATCCCAAGCCGCCGCCAGCCATCCGAGCACCATGGCAGCGGCCGCGGCGACAAAGACCGAGTGGCTCAGCCCCCGATGGTGGACCAGAAAACTGAGATCGTCCTCGAACGGGCGGAGGATGACGTCCACATCGGGGAGGCTGCTTGCGATCGCCCCCCAGACCAGGGCGCGGTTGCCGACCTTCTTCCCTAGAATGGCGTCGCCCAAGACGGCGCCCGAGACCAAATGCGTAATGGAATCCATACCGAGATTGTAGAATCCCACGCCCAGTAAGCGAAGGCGTTTTTTTGGAGGGAAGCCATCATGCCCTGAACTACAAAGCCCAGGGATTGTGAAAATGCTCACAAAAGATATCACGCGGCAAAGGCGTTAAGTTGTTGTAACGTCACGTGTTGTAAGCGGCACAAGGCCGTAATGATTTCTCGGCCTTGGGTGGTCACATGGTATCGCCCGATGAGAAGGCCCGTTGACGGGCCTTCTCCGCCGTAGGCGGTCTTCGGCCCGGCGTTTGACGCCGGGTCGCGGTTTGGGTCCCGTGGGAAACCTCAAGCCCCGTTCACGGGGCTTCTCGGTGCGTTGGTGAATTGCGGGCGAGACGCCCGCGCTCCGAGATTAGCGGACGGCGTTCAGGCCGCTTCCGCTGTGGAGCGCGGGCATCTTGCCCGCATTGGTGGTAGCTGGCGAAACGCCCGCGCTCCGGGCCTGGCGGGCGAAACGCCCGCGCTCCCTGTTTTGCGGGCGAGACGTTCGCGCTGCGTGATTTGTACCCGCGAGAAGGCCCGTCAACGGGCCTCGGGCCGTGGCGTTGCTCCGCGAATACCCGGCATGAATGCCGGGCCGAAGACCGCCTGCGGCGGCCAACGCCCGTCAACGGGCGTCTTCGCACAACCTCTTGCCCGCGATTTTCGCGATGTCCTGGTTCCAGTTTAAGACCGCCTGCGGCGGCCAACGCCCGTAGGCGGGCGTCGTCGCACAACCCTTTGCCGGCGATCTTCGCGGTAAACGGTTGCCATCTTTTGTTTAGACCATGCCTGCCGTGCGAGCCTGGTGTCCAGTGATTGTTCACTAATCGGTTGCGGGCGCGGCCCGCGCTAGGGTTTCGGCCCAGACTGTCGCGCATTGCGGAGTTCCGTACCCCCTGTCCAGAGGTGTCGTCGCCCACCAAAACCATTTTCGCTTTACGATGATCGTGAGCAATTCCGGGCAATTCCGGAATTGGGCCTCCCCGGAAGTGGGCCGTGCCCCGACGGTCCAGGCTTAAGGCTTGCCGCCCAGACCTCTTCAAAGCAGAATGGTAGGTTCCTCGGCTTGGCCGAGGGGCGTCGGGCAAGCGTTTTTTGTTGGGCATCGATCCTTCGGCTGAGATTGACGCGCGGATCGCATCGAGTCCCGCAGTACTCCGCTGTCGGATTGCGGCAAGCCGCGCCAGGACTTTATCCGTTGTTTTTTTCAAAGGACTGTTGTTGGCAAATGTCCGACCACGCGCACGCCACCGTTTCGCATAAGCCCCTGTTAACATTCATCGCCGCCGTGCTTGTCGGTTACGCGGTTGCGCTAGTTTTCGGCTTGCCGCAGCAAGGCGCCGCGGCCAAGGCGTCGATGTCCCACGCGAGCGCCGAAGAGTCCGACGAAACGGTGGTGGACCATCCACCGTATTGGATGATCACGCCGTTTGCCGCGCTGCTCCTCGCCATCGCCGTGTTTCCGCTTGTGCCGCGGATCGCGGGCTGGTGGGAAAGCAACGTCCACAAGCTCTACCTATCGATCGGGTTGGGCGCGGCGACCCTGCTCTACTATCTCCTCTTGCATCGGCATCCGGTGATCTGTCATTGGCCGGTCGAACACGTGGTCGAGCCGAGGACCGGGTTGTTGCAGTTTCCTGTCGCCACGGCAGTGCTGGAGAACGCGATTCTCTCGGAATACGTTCCTTTCATCGTCCTTTTGCTGACGCTTTATACGATCAGCGGGGGACTGCGCATTGATTGCAATTTCCCTGCCCGGCCGTGGACCAATGTCAGGTTCCTGGCCGCCGGCGCGGTTCTGGCGAACTTGATCGGCACCACCGGCGCGGGCATGGTCCTGATCCGACCGCTCTTGGAGACCAACCGCGAACGCAAGCACGTGCAACACACGGTCATGTTCTTCATCTTTGTGGTCTGCAATTGCGGGGGATGTTTGCTGCCGATCGGAGATCCCCCGCTCTTCCTTGGATACCTCCGCGGCGTGCCTTTCCTCTGGACGCTCCGTTTGTGGCCGGCCTGGCTGCTGGTCAATGGAACATTGCTGGGCATGTACTATGCCTTGGATCGGTGGTGGTTCTATCCGCGGGAACGTCCGAAAGACCTGACGATGGACGAAGTCCGCACCCACCGGATGCGGATCGCGGGAATCTGGCCGAATGTGCCGCTGCTTTTGGCGACGCCGCTGGCCATCATGCTTCTCGACCCGGCCAAGGCGTTTCCGGGAACCGATTGGCATCCGTGGATGTTTTTGCGGGAGATGGTGGAACTGTCGCTGATCGCGCTGTCGCTCGCACTGGGCGATCCGGCCACGCGGCGGCAGAATCGCTTCAATTACCATGCGATCTCCGAGGTGGCGGCCTTGTTTTTGGGGATTTTCATTTGCATGCAAGCGCCGCTAGAGATCCTTCACGTGCGGGGACCGTCGCTGGGGCTTTCACGGCCTGCCCACTTCTTCTGGGCCACCGGCAGCCTGTCGTCGGTCCTCGACAACGCGCCGACTTACGTCGTGTTTCTCGAGACCGCGCGCTCGCTGGGAGGCGACGGCAACATGGTTGCGGGCGTGCGCGAGGTGCTCCTGATCGCCGTCAGCCTGGGGGCGGTGTTCATGGGAGCGATGACCTATATCGGCAACGGCCCGAATTTCATGGTCAAGGCCATCGCCGAAAAGTTCGGCGTCGCCATGCCCAGTTTCTTCGCCTACTTGCTTTGCAGTCTTGTGGTGCTCATGCCGTTGTTCGCCGCGGTGACGTTCGTGTTTCTCCGTTGAACGCTTCGCCGGCGTCGGCCCAAGTTAAGGGAGGAACGAACGAATGAATGTGTTTTCGATGTATCCGATGAGGGAAGGGGACTTGCTCGGCCTGAAGGGAATTTCAGCGTGGCCGGACGGTGGCCATCGTCGCCGCCAACGTCCCATCGCGAGGCAGTCTTACGGCGCCGATCGGGCTTGTCGCTCGACGCAATCGTGGCTGCTCGTTCTGGGCAGGTGGGGCTTGGCGGTATGGGTGGCGATGTCCCTGGCGGCCGAGTGGCCCCACGCCCTTGCCCGCGCCGCCGAACCCGATGGCATGATCGCCTCGCCCGAGCCTGACTGGCCTCAGTGGCGCGGTCCGCGGCGCGACGCGATCGCGTCCGAGACAGGCCTGTTGCCCGCCTGGCCGCACGGCGGCCCGAAACTCCTCTGGAAAACGGACCACCTGGGAATCGGTTGGTCGTCGCCGATTGTCGTCGGCGATCGAATCTACATTACCGGCGACGTGGACGAGGACCTGGTCGTTTTCGCCCTCGACCTCGATGGGCGCGTGCAATGGCGGACCACGAACGGCAGGTCTTGGACCGGTTCCTACCCGGGGGCCCGGGCCACCTGCGCCTTTTCCGAGGGACGGCTCTACCACCTCAACGCCCACGGTCGGGTCGCGTGTCTCGACGCGGCGAGCGGGAAGGAATTGTGGGCGATCGACATGTTGGAGCGTTTCCAGAGCCGGAACATCACCTGGGCCATCAGCGAGTGCCTACTCGTGGACGGTCCCCGGCTGATCGTCACCCCCTGCGGACGGAAGGCCCTCATGGCCGCCTTGGACAAAAACTCGGGAAAGACCGTCTGGACCACGGAACCGCTTCCCGACGACCGGGCCACGTACTCTTCGCCCATCTTGTTTCGCCACAACGGAAGGCGGCTGTTGGCCAATTGTTCTTCGGCGCATGGATTTGGCGTGGACGCGGACACGGGCCGGCGGCTTTGGGCGGTTCCTTTGAAGAATCGATACGATGTGAACGTGACGCCCCCGGTGTACGGCGAAGGAAAGATCTTCTACGTCACCGCCTACACGCCGGCGCTGCAATACGCGCTTCGATCCACGCCATCGGGCATCGAGGCCGAGCGGACGTGGACCAACGCCTTGGATACGGTAACGGGCGGGGCCGTGCTGGTCGAAGGCCGACTGTATGCCGCCGGCTATTCCAAGCAGAAATGGTGGTTCAGTTTCGACTGGAAGACCGGCAAGGCGCTGGCCGAGCAAAAAGGGCTGACCACCGGCGCCGCCGTGTATGCCGACGGCCGCCTCTATTGCCTGGCTCAGGATGGACAAGCGGCCCTGCTCCGGCCCACGGCCGCGGGTCTGGAAATCGCGGGCAAGTTTGCTCTGGTTCCAAAGACGAAACAGGACGCCTGGGCCCATCCCGTGCTATGTCGCGGCAGGCTCTACTTGCGCTATCACGACGCGCTCTGGTGCTACGACGTACGCGCCCGCTAGCAACCGTCGCGCTGGCGGTCTTTGCGGACCCAAAGGCTTCTTCATATCTTCAGCGATTTGAAATCTCCAGCCGAAGGCATCGATCAACCCATGCTCCTTGCGATGGAACTCGCCGAAGGCCGATTGAACCCGGCGGCCGGCCGGCGCGGAGCCGAGCGGAACGGGGCGGGAACCGTTCGCGGCCATGGGGCGTTGCCAAGTTCACCCCTTGCGCCGATAGCGGTAATAGGCGGCGCAGGCCCCTTCGGCCGAGACCATCGGCGCTCCTAGCGGCCGCTCCGGCGTGCATCGCACGGCAAACGCGGGGCAGTCCTTCGGGCAGCGGTGGCCTTGGAGCACCTCGCCGGCAAGGCACTCCTTAGGCTCTTCAGCGGCAATCCGTTCGACGCCGAAGCGGGTCCGGGCGTCGAATCGCGCGTAAGCGGGTCGCAATCCGAGGCCGCTGGCGGGAATCTCGCCGATCCCGCGCCATTTCCGCGACACCGGCTCGAAAACCTCGCGCATGCGGCTCATGGCGAGCGGATTGCCCTCGGCCCGGACCGCCCGCAAATACTGGATTTCCACCTCCGCCCGCCCTTCCTCCAATTGACACAGGCATTGCCAAATGCCTTGCAAAATGTCGAGCGGCTCGAAGCCCGTCACCACGATCGGCACGCCGTATTCCGCGGCAATCGGCCGGTATTCGTCGATGCCCATCACCGCGCAGACATGGCCGGGGGCCAGAAATCCTTGCACGCGGCAATTCGGGGCGTCCAACACGGCGCGGAGAGCCGGCGGCACGAGAACGTGCGAAACCAGCACCGAAAAGTTCTCCAGGCCCAAGCGAGCCGCTTGCAGCACCGCCATCGCGTTGGCGGGCGCCGTGGTCTCGAATCCCACGGCAAAGAACACCACCTGGCGATCAGGATGCTTCCGGGCCAGCGCCACCGCGTCGATCGGAGAATAGACGATCCGCACGTCCGCCCCTTCCGACTTGACTTGGAGCAAATCCTTTCGGGAGCCGGGCACGCGGAGCATGTCGCCGAAGGAACAAAACATCACGCCGGGAAGCGCGGCAATGGCCATCGCCGCGTCGAGAATCTCGACCGGCGTGACGCAGACAGGGCAGCCGGGGCCATGGATCAGCGTCACCTCGGGCGGCAAGAGTTCGTCCAGGCCGAAGCGAACGATCGAATGCGTCTGCCCGCCGCAAACCTCCATGATGTTCCATGGGCGCCTGACGCGGCGGCGAATCGCCTCGATCCATCGCTTGCAGCCTTCGGCGTCGCGGTATTCGTCGAGGTATTTCAAGGCATGGCTCCGTGGCGGCAAAAGGCGGAAAAGAACGCGGCGCCGCCTCGCCGGGATCGTTGCCTGGGCTGCGCGGCGGCCGACCGGACCGGACCTACGGCATTTCTTCCCCTCCCGCCGCTTCGATCTCTTGCAAGCACTCGAAAATCTCCCTCGCCTCGGCCTCGTCGATGCGGCTGATCGCAAATCCCACGTGGACGATCACGTAGTCGCCCACCTGGGCTTCTGGCGTGTAGGCAAGGCATGTCTCCTTGACGATGCCGCCGAATTCCACCTTGGCCATCGGCATCGAGTCGCGCTCGAACGTTTCGATCACCTTGCCGGGAATGCCCAGACACATGATGGTGTTCCTCGATTTCAAGAGGGATGGTGTCTTCAACCGTGCCGTCCGGGCTGGTTGTCCTCAGGCCCGAGCGGTTGAATTCTCGTCATCTTCTCCCAAGTCTCGCCGCCACGGCGGCCTGGCCCAGGGCGATGCCGCCGTCGTTGGGCGGGACAAGCCGGTGGGTATGCACTCGGAAACCGGCGTTGTCCAATCGCTCGCGGACGCGGCGGGCAAGGAGGGCATTCTGAAAGCAGCCCCCGCTGAGAACCACGTCGCGGCCACCCCAACGCCCCGCGATGGCGACCGCCAGGTCGGCAAGTCCATTGTGGAATCGCGCGCTGATCCGCTCAATCGGGACCCCCTCGGCCCGATCGGCCAGCACGGCCCGTACCACCGGCTCCCAATCGGCGATCCAAGGCCCCTCGCCCGCCAAATGGAAGGAATAGCTTTCCTCGCACGATTCGTCGGCCATGAATTCCAGGGCCATGGCCGCCTGACCCTCGAAACTGATGACCGCCGGCAGCCCGCACAGCGCGGCCGCGGCGTCGAACAGGCGTCCGAGGCTGCTGGTGCGGGGACAAATTCGCGGCCGAGCCAGGATGCGGAGCAAGCCTTGCAATTCCTCGGCGGAGAACCATCGGGCGGCATACGAAGCGGCGTCTTCGCCGAAGACCTCGAACAACAGCCCCAGCGCCGAACGCCGCGGTTCTCGAACCGCCCGATCGCCACCGGCCAGCGCGAAGGTCCGCAGATGGGCCAGGCGGCGGAAACTGGCGGCGACTGGGGATGGGAGCCGCGGCGGCGGGAGCGGCCCGACACCGCTGTCTTCTGCCGCGCCGTGATGGGAATCGCCGGGCAGCGGGTCGCCGTCGCGCGTCCGAGGCGTCGTCTCCGTCCAAGCGCATTCCAGGGCCTCGCCGCCCCACACTGTCCCGTCAAGCCCGTAGCCGGTTCCGTCCCAAGACAGACCGAGTACGGGGCCTTCCAGGCGATGCTCGGCCATGCAGGCCGCCACGTGGGCATGGTGGTGTTGCACCCGAACCAAGGGAACGCCCCATTGCGCCGCCAGCGTCTCGGCATAGCGCGTCGAAGCGTAATCGGGATGGAGGTCGCAGGCCACGGCATCGGGCTTGGCGCGAAAAAAAACTAGCAGATCCTCGACCGTTCGCTGATGCAAGTCGACGCTGGCCACGTGGTCGAGGTCGCCCACGTGCTGGCTGACGACGACTTGGCTTCCCAGGGCAAGCGCCACCGTGTTTTTCAAATGCCCGCCCACCGCCAGCACTGTAGGCCCCGACTCCCCCAACTCGATCGGCAGCGGCGCATAGCCCCGAGCACGCCGCAGCAACTGAAGGCCTTCGGGGAGGACCCGCGCCACGGAATCGTCGACGGGCCGGACGATGGGACGATCGTGAACCAGGAACACGTCCGCGATCGGGCCGAGCCGCGCCAGAGCATCCTCGGTGCAAATGGCCATCGGTTCTTCCGACAGATTGCCGCTGGTGCAGACGATCGGCCGGCCTACGCGATCCATGAGCAAATGGTGCAGCGGCGTATAAGGCAGCATCACGCCAAGATAAGGATTGCCCGGCGCCACTGGATCGGCGATGTCGGTCTTGGCCCGCGCGTCCCGACGGCGACGCAAAAGCAGAATCGGCGCCTGCGGCGACTGGAGCGTGCGGGCCTCTTCCGCCGCGACCTCGCACCGTGCCCGGACCTCCTCGAGCGAGGCGAGCATAACGGCGAACGGCTTGTCGGGCCGGCGTTTGCGGCGGCGGAGGCGGGTGACGGCCTCAGGGTTGGTTGCATCCACAATGAGCTGGAACCCGCCAAGGCCCTTAAGCGCCAGGATTCGCCCCTCGCGCACGGCCCGAGCGGCCTCGTCGAGCGATTCGAGGGGGACACCGCCACGAAAGGGGGGGCTTAAGGGAGCCTGGCCGTCTGCAAAAACCGCCTGGCCACACGCCAACTGGCCACAGGACAAATCGGCTTCGTCAATTGGCTCTTGGCCGGGGGCGGAGAGCAACTCCAGTCTCGGCCCACAACGCGGGCAGGCAATTGGCTGGGCATGGAACCGGCGATCGGCTGGGTCGCGGTATTCGGCCTCGCAGGCCGCGCACATCCGGAAGCCTGCCATCGACGTCCGCGGCCGATCATAAGGCAACTCCGTGATGATCGACCACCGCGGGCCGCAATTCGTGCAATTGGTGAAGGGGTACTGATAACGCCGTTCACCCGGCGTGGTAATCTCTTCCCGGCACGCCGCGCACATGGCCAGATCGGCGGGAATCGTGGGGCGGGGAGTTCCCTGCGCGTCACTGGACCGGATTTGAAACTCGGCATCGCTTCCCTCGTCCGCCGAGGCCCGAGTTACTTCGGCGGCTTCAACTCGGGCCTGGGGAGGATGGTCGCGATGCAAGGCCTCGAGAAACCGTTCGAGGCGAACCACCGGGCCTTGAACCTCGATCCGGACGGTATCGGCCTCGTTTTGCACCCATCCGGAAAGCCCCAGCGACCGCGCCGTGTTGTAGACGAAGGGACGAAATCCGACGCCTTGAATCACGCCCCGCACCACGATCGTCCAGCGTTCGGCCCTCGGGGCCTGGCATTGCGGTTCAGGCATCGGACGCCCATCCATCCTTAATCGTTCCACGGCTGACGAGTAGACCGGGCTTGCTCCACGACAACATGCGCCAAAACATGGCTTAAGGCCTTTCGCAGGCTTTGCCTATGACCAAATAGTGGACGGCCGCTTGACAAAGTGTACGCTCGTTGCGCGGAAGTCTCGATCGAAAAGCCGATCTGAAAGTCTCCTCTCGCCTCGTTTGGGAAATAACCATGGGAAAGACACAAGTCGAATCGCACGGCGACAATGATGGGCTGAGCCTTTCTGTTTCAGCGGAAAGACTTTCTTGGTTCGCTCAAAAGGCATTGCCGCCTACCGAAAAAGACTCCCTCTGCATCTGTTGTTCTCAGAGACGCTATTGGCCCAACTCTGGCCACATCGTCGCCAATGACATTCTATGC
>Ga0209101_1002537_pt1 | contig 11957 bp, 6 predicted proteins | sample ConPoolayeCmetaG_FD_185481 | JGI IMG/M metagenome (GOLD analysis project Ga0209101, IMG submission 185481) | Hot spring microbial mat communities from California, USA to study Microbial Dark Matter (Phase II) - Cone Pool mat layer C metaG... ... | reverse complement strand
ACCTTACTCATGTCTGTTGCTCCTTCTGGAAGACCCAGTTTCTACGCCAATCTGGTTTTACCAGATTGGAGCAACAGGCTTTCATCCCTATCTTATATCAAGCGGTCACTACGTTTCGCAAAGATCAATCGGCATAATGCTCGTCGGTTTTGGCTGAGATTGGCGTTGCGATTGAAGATGAGGCGTTGCCTTTGGCGGTGGCTGACCATAACCAGCGGCAGCCATACCCCATCGCGGCAATCTACTGTGCCGTGCCTGGGCGTCCGCGCTTCGCGGCGGCTGCATTCGACTTGGGTTTTGGACGGTCATCGACGTAAACATTACAGAGCGGGGCAACAGCATTTCGACTAACGGCGGTATCGATTGCCGGTCAGCGGACCGCGGTCGACCAGAACAACACTTACACGACCGAAGCGCATTGGCCCACCCCGGAGGCGACGGGGCGCGGCGGTTTATCGTCGGTCTATCATCGGTCTACCGTCGGTCTATCGTCGGTGGCGACCGCTGAGAATCGGCATGTCCTCACAGCGGTCGCTAGCCGCCCGTATTGTCGTCGAGCCTAGAAAAAGGCGCAGCCCTATCGGGCCATTTCCACGAAGCGAGTTTCGCGCAGCACAGTGACTTTGATTTCGCCGGGATAGGTCAACTGTTCCTCGAAGGCGCGAACGATGTCGTGGCATATTCGGGCGGCGGTTTCGTCGGTGGTGTCTTTGGCGCTGACGATCACCCGCAACTCGCGTCCTGCCTGAATGGCATACGCCTGTTCCACGCCCGGGAAGCTGCCCGCTATGGACTCCAACTCCTCCATGCGTTTGATGTATCGTTCCAGGGTTTCGCGGCGTGCGCCGGGCCGGGCGGCGCTACAGGCGTCGGCAGTGGCCACAAGCACGGTATAGGGGTTCTCGACGCGCAGATCGTCGTGGTGGCCGGCCGCCGCATGAATGACCTCCGGCCGTTCGCCATAGCGTTTGAGCAGTTCGGCGCCAATTTGGGGGTGACCGCCTTCGGCCTCATGGTCGGCGGCTTTGCCGATGTCGTGCAAAAGTCCGCACCGGCGCGCCAGTTGGCCGTCGAGCTTCAGTTCCTCGGCCAGCATACCGGCCAGGAAGGCCACTTCGATGCTGTGCCGCAGTACGTTCTGGCTGTAACTGGTGCGGAAATGCAACCGCCCCAGCAGATTCACCAGCCGCTCGTGCAGCCCGCGAACGCCAACCTCCATGCAGGCTTCTTCGCCGAGCTTCTGGATGTGGCGTTCCAGTTCTTCCTGGGTGGCGGCGACGATCTCCTCGATACGCGCCGGGTGGATGCGGCCGTCGGCGATGAGCTTGGTCAGAGCGATGCGGGCCACTTCGCGGCGGATGGTGTCGAAGGCGCTTACTACGACCACTCCCGGCGTGTCGTCGATGATCACATCCACTCCGGTAGCCTTCTCGAAGGCCCGAATGTTGCGGCCTTCGCGGCCGATGATCCGCCCTTTCATCTCGTCGTTGGGTATGCCTACCGTGCTGGTAGTGGTTTCGGCGGTGTGGGCGGCCGCGTATCTTTGCAGGGCGGTGAGCAATATCTCGCGCGATTTTTCTTCGGCCATTTCGGCCAGGTTCTTCTGATAGCGGAGAATCAGCGCGTTGGTCTCGCGTTGCAACTCTTCTTCGAGCATGCCGAGCAGTTTCTTGGTGGCTTCTTCGCGGCTCAGGCCCGACAGCTCGTGCAGCGTTTGCCGCTGGAGGTCGATCAATTTGGCAAGTTCCTCTTTGCGGCGGTTGACCTCCTGGATTTTTTCGGTGAGCTTGCGCTGGGTTGTCTCCACGATTTTCTCTTGCCGGCGCAACTGTTCGGCTTGTTCTTCCAGGGCGCTTTGTCGCTTGTCGAGCAGCCGTTCGCGCTCGTGCAGCTCGCCGCGAATGCGGCGGAATTCCTTCTCGCTTTCGGTCTGGGCCTGAAGGATCATTTCCTTGGCCTGAAGCTCCGCCTCGCGGCGACGGCTGTCGGCTTCCTGCTCGGCTTTGTGGACGATCTCGCGGGCTTCCGATTCGGCGTCGCGCCGGCGCAGGCGGTCCAACAGTCGGATAAGCACGAAGCTGAGGCAAAAGGACACCACAGCCGTAATCACAATGATCAACGCCTGCCAGAGTGTCATCCCAACCCCCGAAAACAAATTGCTAGCACTGCGTCAGCGGCCGCACTGACCCCGGTTAACGCCATATAAGCCGTCGATTGCCGTGTAGCCGACTATACCGTGTAGCCGACAGCACCGTGTCGCCCACCGCACGGCTTGGGCTGCCCCGCTGCAAGCTGGTGGCTGGGCAAAAGCGTTTGCGGAACAAGCTCGGCGCGGGCCGTCTGCGGTGGTCCAGGCCTTGGCCGCTCACGCAGCGATTGGACTGATGCGGCAATAAACGTTAAACCCGACGCCAACTACAGATGCACGGATACCCTTTCTGTGGGCGTCCGGCCGCAGAGGAGATTACCGAGAAGCGTCCGTTTTTACGCCCTGCCTGGGCGCAGGCCGCCATGGTCTACAGATCGGCGCGTCGAAAAAACCGGCGCAAAGTGGACGGCAAACCTGTCTGGGTCTGGTGTAGGTATGTACCACCACCGATTAGCAGAGACTCACAGATTGGACATCCCGCCGGAGTTAATACACCTCGCCGCGCAAGTACCCGAATGGGAATCATTAGCCAACTTTTAGTCGGGAAAGCAAGCGTGTCCGTCTCACCGCCCGACCATGTAGCCCGTAGGCACAGGCCGAGCGCAGGGCGGCACCGGACCGTCGCCAAACAGCCAGTTAGCACCAGTACCGCCGCAATCAGAGAAACTATCACCGTGTCCACGATCTGAAATACCCCGACGTCAAGCGACCTTGACTGCCCAATACACGACCATTTCGGTTGTCATTCTCGGTTACAGCCCCCTGTTGGAAGCCGAACGCACACACCACTAAAAATATGTTAGCAAGCGCAACCACTTTTGAAAAGCACAATTGGCGCAGAAATTGCTAAAGCCCTATAAAGTTCGGCTGAGGGGATCGTTTATTCTTTCCCGGCAAACCTACCTCCAGAGCCGTTTTCAGTACCAGATCGGTTTGCTGCCCACGATATGCGGACTTATATATCGACTTCGCTAAAGGTAAGCGACCGGTCGAAATAGTTTTTTATGGCCCTTCTTACAGTTTGCGATAAAAGTCTCAAGTCATTGTGCAACAATGACTTGCAACAAAGTGGCCTTTCGACGTCACCGAAACCGGAACTTGTTGCAATACAACCACTTACCCGAAGCGCCCCGTAAGATTTTCGGAAACCGCGAGTCCTTCCCGCCATAGATTCCAGTCCACCAGGAATACGGCACCGTAGCGCGCTATCGTGCGTGACGTTCGCTGATCAGATCGGCGGCGATCCGGCCAGACTCGTAGATGGTCGGCAGGCCGGAGCCGGGATGCGTGCCGCCGCCAACAATGTAGCAATCCTCGATGTCGTCGAAGCGGTTGTGAGGACGGAAGTAAAGCATTTGGTCAACCGAGTGGGCCAGATTGAACGTCGCCCCAATATACACGTTTGCTCGTTGTTCCCAGTCCCGGGGGGTGATGATCCGCTCGGCTCGGATGTGCCGCCGCAGATCGCTCAGACCGGCGCGGCTCTCCAGCAGGCCCATTATCAGGTCGCGGTAAACGGCCCGCTGCTGCTCCCAGTCGATGCCAGAGCGGTTGTTGGGCACCGGCACCAGAACGTAGATCGTCGAGTGTCCTGGGGGCGCCAACGTCGGATCGGTGATCGAAGCATTCTGAACGTAGAACGAGGGATCGTCGGAAAGCACCAGCTTTTGGGAGATTTCGTCCACGTTCCGCCGGTAATCGCTGGCGAAGAATATGGTGTGATGCGGCAGGTGGTCGTAGCGGCGATCCAAGCCCAGGTATAACATGAAGGTCGAGCAGGAGAACTTCTTCCTGGCGAGTTTCTCGGGCGTCCACTTGCGCAGCGCGGTGCGCGGGAATAGGTGGCAAATAGCATGGCCGATGTCGGCGTTGACCACCACAGCGTCGGCAGAGACTTGTTCGCCTGTGGGAAGCTGCACGCCTACTGCACGACCCTCATGCACGACGACCTGCTGCACCGGCGTGGAAGTATAAATCTTGCCGCCGTATTCTTCGATGATCTTCCCCATTACCTGGCTGATCTTGTGCAAACCGCCGATGGGATGGTGGATGCCAGCGAAGTGTTCCAGATAAGAGATGATGCTGAAGGTGCCGGGGCACTTCCACGGAGACATCCCCAAGTATTTTGCCTGAAAGGTGAACGCCAGGCGGAGCATGGGATCGCGGAAATACTTGCCCAGTTCTCCGAACAGCGACAGGTGTGCGTCCAGATACAGCAGTGCCCGACGCATCCGTGGTGACAGGTAGTCGCGCAGGCGCAAGTAGGGCACTCGCAGACATGGCAACAAGCGCTCGAACTTCTCTTTTTCGCGGACCAGATAGCGATCGAAGCCGGCGCCCTCGCCGGGAAACAGTCGCTCGATTTCGTCGCGCATTTTCGTGGGATTGCGACATGGTTCGAGCTGCTTGCCATCGCCGAAATCGAGCCGATACATCGGCTCCAGCGGCCGGATGTCCAGATAATCCGCCACCTTCCGCCCGGCAAACTGGAACATCTCTTCCAGTATGCCGGGCATGATCAAGAAAGTGGGGCCAGTCTCGAAGACGTACTGGCCCACACGCAGCGCCGCGTTGCGTCCTCCGAGCTGTGCGGCCTTCTCGAAGACTTGCACCTGGTAGCCGCGAGCGGCCAGCAGCATCGCTGCCGTCAGTCCGCCCGGCCCCGCCCCCACCACTACGATGCGTTTGTTCATCCGTTATTCTCCCGGGCCTGCTGCGGGGCCACTACCTGGCCGGATCTGTGTGCAGCCCCATCGGCGGAGCACGGCCAGCGCCAAATCCATCGCCGGCTAATTCAAATCCATCGCCGGGTAGTTCGATGCGTGCTTTGCGCACCGGGGTCATCATTCCGCAGTACCACCAGGAATCGCCCAAGCGTCGCCTCGAGTCGCTGACCTGTGCCAGAATCGACAGGCCGCCTTGCGCGTCAGCGGGTTCCTGGTATTGCCGTACGATTGCGCACGGGAGTAAGTCTAACCGGCAGGACCTACAGATAGAAGCGGGGTAGTTGCCAGGCCAACGGCCTGCAAAGCGAAGGACTCTGGTTCGCCGAAGGCTTGAAGTTCAGCGACTCCAACACAGCACGTCCTGGCTCTTTGGCGGCTGGGGCAGCGGCCGGCCTTTGCCGCCATAGCGTGCCCGAAACGAAGATGATCCAGAACCTAACGCGGCCTTCAGCCGCAACCAAACTGTGTTACTGGAGGGACGCGCTGCGGTCGCGTCCGCTAGCTGAGTGGGCACGGCCACGACGGAGCGTGGCCCTCCAAAATCACACGCCGTGCCCGGCCACGACCGAGCGTGGCCCTCCATATCACCCGAAAACATGCGGGCAAAACGCGCGCATGTTCCGGCATAAGGCACTAACCGGGTCACAACCGCAGCCGGTTGAGGCTACTGTTCAGGACCCCGAATACAAATACCGCAGCAAACCGTGCAAGCGGGCGCCGCCGCCACAGAGGAACATCCGCTGGACGCGGCTTTCCGGGGCGTCTTTTTGGAAAAGCTCGATCGTCTGCTGCACTTCCTGGGCTAGGCTTTCCAACTGAGGCTCAATGGCTCGGTACATCGCAACTGGGTTCGGGCATTTCAGCGGATCGCGCAACCATTGGTCGGCCTGGGAAAGTGTGAGTTTGAACTCCTGCACTACAGCCCGGCGAAAACAGAACCAGCCAAAACCCAAGGTGCGGAACCACACCAGCCCCGGCGCGCACATTACCATGTTCGTGGCGTCCTCGCCAATGTCCAGCAGGGCTACAAGCGATTTGCGATTGACCGCAGATCGCGGTCCGTCGTCCGATTGTTCATCCTCCTGCCCGGCTAAACCAGCGGCCGCCAGTGGATCGTTGCCGTATTCGTACATCCAGAAGTTGTAAAGTGCCAGGCAGTCGCACTGCAACAGATCGGGATACAGCCCCAACTGGCGAAGTCTTTCCAGGCGTCGGAGAATCGCCACTTTTTTGGCTGCTACCAGCAGCGCATCTTGTCGGCGCGGCGGCTGCACGGCTCGTCGCTGTTTGCCGCGCGATCCTGCGGAACCGTCCTGCCGGCCAAGTGCGGCCGAAACCGCCACAAGCGCTTGCTGGTTCTCGGCGTCGCCCAGCAGTTGATAATCCCATGCCACCTCGACCAGATGGAACGGCAGGTTTCGCCTGGCCTCGAACTCGAGAACTTGCTGGAGTCTTTTCTTGTCGGCCATGGGCACGCTAAGCCTGCGGTACAGCACCACCCGACCTGGTATCCCCAACACTATGCAATCGCCCTTCAGCTTGTAACGCTCGATGAAAGCCCGGACGGTTTCTTCCACCAGGGCTTCTTCCTCGATGCTGTTGACCGCCTGATCCAGCGGCTTGCGGTGCGGCAAATGTTCGATTGCCTCCAACTGGGCGATCTCCTGGCGCGAATCCCACGACAGCCTCACCGCCTTCAGGCTGCTGGCGCCGATGTCGATGCCCCAGGCGGTGCGGGCAGTGCCCAAGCGTATCGGCCGGCGGATGAAATCGAAAAACCCGCGCGCTTCAGCAGGTAACAAATTGGTGCGGACGGCCCCCTGCGACAGACCTTGCAACGCCAGTCCGAAGGCCACGAAGAAACAACCGGGGTGCGCCTCCAGTAGCTGAGCGACGGCCTCTTGCGGTTGGGCGATTCTCCTCAAGTCGGTAAGCCACCCCACAGGGAAACCCAGATATGGTTCCTTTGGCGGTGGCGCCCATCTGGGCGGCGTGCTGAGCCGTTGCTCCCTGTGGCGCTGAAGACGCTCTTTGATTGCCGCCAACGCCCGGGCTGGCAATGGGTCGCCCGGGGCTAGCTCGTGCATCCGCTTGGCGATTCCCGACAAAATCGGGTGGACGACTGGGCTGCGCCGCAGCTCCGCCGCCAGCCACGCCAACTGCTCGGCTTGCTGGTATAGTTCCCGGGCCGCTTGGGTACGCACAGTTTCCGGAATCCGCTGCAAGAGCCTCAGCGCCGTCTGGTAGTCGTGCGCGGCCATTTTCTGGCGCGCCGCTTCCACCAATGGCCCCTGCAATCTCTCGGCCGCTTGCACCGCCTGGGGATGGTCGTGCTTCAACGCCAGCAGACGGTCGATCATCCCCACCACTTCCCGCAGCGAACCGCCCTCGGCCAGCGTAGCCAACTGCTGCTCGAGCCGGGCAAGTTCCTCGGCACGGGCAGTAGCATCGGCGAGCATGGCTTGGGCGGCCGGGCTGCGCAGCCCTGGTGGTATGGCCTCCAAAAGTTCCACGGCGCGGCGGTAGTCCTGTCGGGCCAGGGCTTGCTCCGCCTCGACGAAAGCCTTTTCCGCCTCCAGTGTCGCCCGCTCGCGCTGAACGGCTATTTCTTTTATTGCCTGATCGGCTCTTGCTGCGAGATGCTTCAGACGAGGATGTTCGGCTTTGGCGATCTTCTGAAAAACAGCCAGCGCTTCGTCAAAACGCCCCTCGGCCTTCATGGCCAGTGCGCTTTGCAGATCGGCCTGATACTGTCCCAGATACTCTTGTAACGCTTCGGCAAGGTTGCAGCCGCAAGCGCCACAGAACTTTTCGGTGGCCGGGCTGACGGTGCCGCAGACCACGCACACTTCCCACAGACTGGCCCCACACTGACTACAGAACTTGCGCGTGGCGTAATTGCTGGCGCCGCACCCCCCGCACCGCAACATCGTCGCTCCAAAACCATTGCCCGCCACAGGCCCCCCGGCCGAATGCACTGAGCCAGGCAAGTTGGCTTTCAACGCAGCATCGTAAGCCTGCTTGCGATCGGCGTCCAACAGCGTCTCGATAGCTTCCCGAAGCTCGGCGTACACCTGATTCCATACTTCGGTCGGCGCAGAATTGCGGTGGGCCATCAGAGCCGCCCGCTTCTGACCAGCCGCCGCACGGATCGTATCCTCGTCCTCCTCCAGAACCCTGATTCCCAGCAACTCGTAAGCATTAAGCGGCCGACGGACTTCGCGCACGTTCAACCAGGCCTGATACGGGTCGAAACCACTTGGCATGGTCGCCCTGCTTTGGCACTCGGTATTACGCGGCTTGTTGGGGGAACGCTGTTTAACCATGGGCCGGGACTGCTCCGAAGCGATCATTTCGTCCTCAACCGTTCCTGGCTGGCATCACCGACCTCGATCAGCAACACCTCGACAGTCAACGGTACGCTGTCGCTGGCGGCGCCCGGTAAGCCCTTAGGTAAACTGAGGATGATATCTAGCGAGCGAACAATCGGCTTGTCTGACACAATCTGGAGGCCGTCCAGCCACAGCCCTTCCGGCCAGGGACGCTCCAAATACTGACTAATCTGGCGGCGATAATAAGACGCCACCCCGTGTGGTTTACCGGTCAATTCCAACCGCACGTAGCGCAACCGCAGGAAATCGTCGCCGCAGTCGGGAAGCTGCGCCGCATGTTTGCCAGGCCAGTCGATGCGGAAAATTTGCTGCACTAGTGCGCCGGGAAACTGCGGAAACGGCAGTTCATCGGCCGATAGCTCTGCCGCCAACGCCGACCCGCTGCGATGCGCCGCAGCCGCCTGCCGCAAAGCCGCCAGATGACAACGACGGCAGAAACTCCGCACAAGTTGTTCCAGGTGACGATTCCAAGCCTCCGCGACCGCAGAGCCGGCCGTTTCCCGCGATTGGCCGGCGACCGGCATCGCGTAATGATTTCCGCCCGCCGCGCCCCCAGGCCTGCGCACATTGTTCGCCGCCCTGCCCTGACGCCCCCCCGCCACCGAACCACCCACCGCGTTCTGCCGCTGCAACGACTTCAACACCGGCAGCAGCCCCGGCTCAACCAGCAAGCGCCCATCGCTACTAGTGCCGCCTGATAATAGTTGCGGCCCCTCCCACCAGTAACGATTCACAAACCTTCTCAACCGCTCCCGCATCTCGCTGGTTGGCATCGTCGCCGCCAGGTTCACCAATGTCGATGCTTCCCTCGGGCTGCCGACGGCTTGCAGCCGCAAGTCCACCAGCTCCGCAAAACGGGGATTCCATAGCCGACGGGCAACAGCGTAATGTTTCTCGCCCGAGCCAGTCCCAACAGATGGCATATCCTGGCCAGCGGTTTTCGGCTGCGCCTCGGCGCCAACTTCTCCCAACCCCAACTCCAGCAGTGCCGCCATCGCTTCGCCGCTTTGGGCAAGCATGTGTCGCTCCAGCGCTGCACTAGTGGCTGCATCGCACAAAGGGCTCCCATACAGCAGCGCCTGGGCGTCGATATTGACCCATTTCGGCTCGCAAAGCATCTTCACCACAGCATCGCGGACCGCGCCGGGCGAGGCTTCCTCGACGGCCCAGCGGGCCAACTCATAGCGCAACTCCCGGCTCCCCTCCGCGCCGACCAGAGCGATCATCCGCTGCCTGGCGGAGTCCAACGACCTGGAGTCCGCCGGTCTGGCATCCCACGTCGATGCGCCGCTAAAAGCAACCGTCTGAATCTGAATCGGCGCGGTAATCGCCTGGAAGACAAGCTTCTGGCTTTCTGGCGATCCGTCGCGCAGCAGCGGCCCTAAGGCGCCTTCGGCTGCCGCCTCTCGATCGGCGGCATCGAATTGGCCCACGAGCATTTGGCCTAATGCCTCCCGGGCCTGCGCGGTACCGTTGGCCGCCAGTGCCGAAACAACTGCGCGTACCAGCGTCTTGCGGTCGCCGGGGGGTACGTGTCTGCTCGGCTGGTTGCCTGCCCCGCCAGTAGCAGGCTCCTGCTCCGGCGGCCGAAGAAGGGAAATCAGCATCTGCGCCTCCGCCTCAGTCCGTTGCGGACTTTTGGCCTTTTCCTCCAATGCCTTAAAAATCCGCTGATCCCCAGTGGCCAGCGCCTGGAAGAAGTGTTCATCCCGCCATTCGGCCACATTTGGCGGCAAAGGCGGGTGCTTGGGCTTGCGGCGTTCCTCCTCCTCTGCCTTCTGGGCCTCCCTTTTCTTCTCGGCGGCAGCCTTCGCTGCGGCGGCCTTCGCCGCCGCCTCGGCGTTACGGGCCGCAATTTGTTTCATCAAAGCCTCGTCTTCTTCCTTTTCCTTCCGGGCGGCTTCCTCTGCCGCTTCTATCATCTGTTTTCTGCGCCGGTCTAAACTTCCGCAGCCGCCGCAGCCCCCTTGTACTCCGACGGCGCAGAGCAACAAGGCTACCAATAGCCAGACCAGTCCTGGACGTTGCAGATCGCTTATCGTGCCATGCTTCATGCGTGCTACCGCCGAGTAGTCTCGTGTAACCGGTGCGCCTATGGCGCGCAGTTCTTCTCGTCGTCGGAAGGCCCATGCTACGCCATGGCCGTGTGCCCTGTGGCAACCCGCGCCACCGCAGCGCGTCCCTCCAGTAACTACGTCAGTTTGCTGCCGCAAGCCGGGTCAGGTCGCCGGCGCTATGGGCGTCCTTGCACGTCGGTCTCACCGCTGGGTTGCCACCGCGTCATCATCCGACGCTGCGAAACTGCCTGCGATGCTTTCGCCGGCGCTACGTACTCCGCAGCGCCGGGGGAACAAACCTCAGCGCCCACCAGACGCTTGCTGCACACAATCGTCGCCAGATTCTATCCGAGCGTGATTAAGCAAACGTTAACCCGCAGTTAAAACTACGATTCTTCATTTTCGCCCCCGTTGGTTGAAACCATCGCCGGTGATTTGTTGTAGAGCTTGGCACTTTGCGGAGATTCGCCGGCGATAAATGTGTAAACAAGACAGAGCCGGGAAGCTGAGTAACTTATGACGGACTGGATAATATACGATGCCTTTAACTTGCAACTCCGCGCCCCACTGTTTGCTCCCCAGCAAGGCAAGTCGCCCGTTTTCACCCCTAACCGCGGCACTGGCCATCAAGGCAACCACCAACGCACTCTCCCTCAGGGCAGACCACCAAGACACAAAGACACCAAGACTCACCAGGACACACCAGATAGATTTGCGTGCAGTCGGATGCCGGTCGGGCTTGAAAGACCCGCTTTCTGGTCGCTCGGTAGTACCCAATGCAGGTGCGACCGCTGCCGATAACTAGTTCGTTTGTGTCTTGGTCTCCTGGTGGTAATTCCCCAGGTACTTGGTGGCACTGCGGGACAATCCGGCGGTGCGGCGCAGCGCAAAAAGAAGGCTGCCTTGGGGAACGCCCCAAGGCAGCCCAAACGCGTAACAGACGGCCCAAGAGATACGTTTATCCGATCTTTAAATCCGGCAGGCCTTGAACACCTGCTATCACGATGAGGTTAGTCGGTGAGCGTTCCCTTGGGAATCGGCACGCCTTCGGCGCGGGTCAACAGGGCCCGCATAGCAAGCGGGTGGATTTCCTGTTGCATGAAGCGTACCGAACCGTCGGCAAACAAGGCGTTGCACCCGCCCGGATGGAACGAAAACGGCTCGTCGTTCAGACCGCAGTTGTTTACCGTCCAGGGGCAGCCACCCGGATCAGGCGGACCGCCTTGCGGATTGGCGTTGTTGTTGATAAACCGCTTGTAGGGGTTTTGTGCGGTGCCGACGGCGTTCTTCGGGCCGGAAACTCCGCTACCGGTGGCATCCATGCAAGCCCAGCGGTGCACTGTACGGCAGCCAGAATTGCCGTTGTCGCACGTTGTCACTTGGCAATCGGCGGGGGGATTTTGATTTTGCTCTCCGCAGATCGGGTCTCGATACTTCGAGCGCGCCCGACCTTGCAACGGGTCGGCATTGGCGTGGTTCCGGCCGGTGTCCTCGATAATCATGATGGTGTTGCTGGTGCCATCGGCGATCGAGGATATCGTAGCGCTGGGCAGGCACAAGGCGCCGTCGGTACGCATTTGTTTGTTTCGCAGGCCGGTGTCCGGATCAATGTCAACATACACTGTTACGTAGT
>Ga0209101_1002536_pt1 | contig 11958 bp, 10 predicted proteins | sample ConPoolayeCmetaG_FD_185481 | JGI IMG/M metagenome (GOLD analysis project Ga0209101, IMG submission 185481) | Hot spring microbial mat communities from California, USA to study Microbial Dark Matter (Phase II) - Cone Pool mat layer C metaG... ... | reverse complement strand
GAAAAGGCCGGTGGTCGCCTGTGATAAATACGGCAATGTCCATATCATTTACATATCGAATCGCATACATCCCGAAATCTTCGGCGACGAAGAAGTATATTACCGGATGTTCGACTCGCCCCCCCTAAAACCGACCGACGTATTCGTTGACGGCGATACGCTGCGCTGGAATTATCCGGACCTGCCTGATTTTCGGGTATTCGTCATTTTCCATATCAGCGCCGCGGAAACCACCATGATCGGCAGTACCCGTAATCGTTATTTCCGGCAGGTTATCGGCCCCGATGCCGTATTCGGTGTACGTGCTCTCGATCTCAATTATCAGGCATCGCCTCTGGCGATAAGCCAATCGCCGAGCGATATTCCACCTGAATCGCCCCGGGCGGCCGATTTTGCGCTGGGCCTGAATTACCCCAATCCTTTCAACCGGTCAACGGTCATCCCGATCGTCAATCCGTCGGCGCAACCGGCCACGATCGAGATAATCGATATCTGCGGAAAACTTCTCCGGCGGCTCGAAATAACCCCGGGGCAAAATCGGGTCCTCTGGGATGGCAAAAACGCCGCCGGATCGCCTGTCGTTTCCGGCCGCTATTTTTACCGTGGGGTTCAGAACGATCTTGCCACCCGGCCGCAAATGATGATTCTGGTGAAATAATTTTCCATGTGCCATATGCGCCGGCCGCCTGCTCGATTAGGGGACATGCTCGATTATGTCTATTCCGCCCGGCCGATGGTAGTTTCATTCCCGACTAAAAACCGATGATATGATTAGGATAAATTACCCGGTTTTGAAGTCGATTAAATAGGTAATGAACGGAGCTCAATATATCGAAATCGACCTCGAGCTGCTCAGGCTCGACACCATTCTCGGATTCGATCTTTATCTGCCCGGACCGGCCGGCTATGTCTTATACCGTTCGCGCAACGTGCCGTTCAACGAAAAAACGCGTCAGAACCTGCTGGCTCATGGAGTCAAATCGCTCTATATGAAATCGACCGACAGCCAGAAATATGCTCTGTATATTGAAAACAACCTGAGCAATATAATCGCCGATCCGACCGTAAAAACCGAACAGAAGTGCCGCCTTCTCTACGATGCCAGCACCCATATCGCCCGGGAACTGCTGAGCGATCCGGGCTCGCCGGCCGCCGTCAAACGTTCGGCGAGGGCGATGGAAAACATGGTTGACCTGTATTTGAGAGACGACGGCGGAATCAGGAAACTTTTCGAACTGATGCCCGAGGATTATCGGCTCTACACACACAGCACCAACGTCGCCACTTTCAGTATAGCCCTCGGACGCGCTCTGGGCATTTATAAAAAAGATGATCTTCATCAACTGGCCCTGGGGGCAATGCTGCACGATATCGGCAAGAGCAAGGTACCTAAAGATATCCTGATGAAACCGACCCGGCTCACGGCCGAGGAATTCGAAATCATGAAACTCCACGTCCCCCACGGTTGCCGTCTGGCCGAGGTCAATCCGGTGGTGCCGAGGCAGGCGCTGGTGCCGATTCTTTGCCACCACGAGCGTCTCTCGGGGACCGGTTATCCGCGGGGGATCGCCGGCGAGGAAATCCCGCTGTTCGGGAGAATTACGGCCGTGGCCGATTCTTTCGATGCCATGACCTCGAACCGCGTTTACCAGGCGGCCCTTCCGCCGTTCAATGCGATGGAGCTCCTGCTTGCCGAAACCGACAAATACGACCGCCGGGTGGTCATGGAAATGATGAAGCTGCTCGGACCGGACTATTCCCGAAAAGAACAGCCGGAAACGGCCGTCGAAAAGGAATCAGTCAATATAATCTGATTAATCTATCATCCTTCACCGGATGTGTGACATTTTCTTGTTTGATGCATTCCTGCCGATTATTATCACCATCATGATACAATCGGGATTCTGAAACTCTCTTTCCCTGACTTCCCGAAACATAATTACGGAGGTAATGTATGAAATTCGGCGGGCTCGATACCAGATGCGTGCATTCCGGCAATTATATCGATCCGGACGTCGGCGGAGTGAATACGCCGATTTACTGGTCGGCTTCATTCATTTTTCCCAATCAGAAAGGAGAGCTGAAGTATCCGCGCCATTTCAATATTCCGACCCAAATCGCGGTCGCCGGCAAAATCTCCGCCCTCGAGGGTGGAGACTGGGGACTCGTGTTCAGCTCGGGATTGGCCGCGGTCAATGCGCTTTTCGCCGCCGCCCTGCGTTCGGGGGATCATGCCTTGTTTCAGGACGGCCTTTACGGCGGAACCCAGCACTTCGTGCAGTCGATATTGCCCCGCTTCGGTGTAATGTACGATATAGTCGACGGCGGCAGGCCGGCGGATTTTCAGGCGGCAATCAAGACCAACACCCGGCTGATTTTCGTGGAATCGCCCACGAACCCCCTCCTCAATGTGATTGATCTGGCGGAAATCGCGGCAATCGGCCGGAAAGCCGGCGTGTTAACTGCAATTGACAACACTTTCGCCACCCCGATAAATCAAAATCCGATCGCCCTCGGTTTCGATATCGTTATGCACAGCGGAACCAAATACCTCAACGGCCACAGCGATATTTGCTGCGGCGCACTGGTCGGCCGCCGCGATCTGTTTCAACCTATACTTGCCGCAGCTCAGGACTTGGGAGGGAATCTCGACCCGGCCGCCTGCTATTTGCTTGAACGAGGACTCAAAACCCTCGGCTTGCGGGTGTCCCGCCAGAACGAAAACGCCCGGGCGATAGCCGATTATCTCTCCGGAAATCCGGCGGTGCGTCGAGTCTATTATCCGGGACTCGGCAGCCATCCCGGCCATGAGACAGCGGCCAAGCAGATGCGCGGATTCGGAGGGATGTTGTCGTTCGAACTTGACTGCGACGCGGCTACCGCCCGGACGTTCGCCGGCAACTTGAGCCTTATAAAAACGGCCGTCAGTCTGGGCGGAGTGGAAAGCCTGCTTTGTTTCCCCTGCGAGACCTCCCACGCCAAAGTGCCGCCGGAACAACGACTAAAGCAGGGGATATCCGATACGCTGGTCCGTCTGTCGGTGGGGATAGAAAATGTCGATGACCTGATCGCCGATATCGAAAATGCTTTAGGTAAAATCAGATAACTCCGGAAACTTGAAAATGCGCAGAAAAGAAAAAGAGATCAAGAGCCGTAAAGAAATCGAGGAGATAATCGATAAGGCCCAGATTTGCACTATCGGCCTATGCCGGGACAACATTCCGTATGTCGTGCCGGTGAATTTCGGGTACAAGGACCGGGCGATTTATTTTCACTCGGCCCCCGAAGGCCGCAAGATCGATATGATCAAGTCGAACAATGTCGTCAGCTTTCAGCTCTATTGCGATTATTCGCTTTCGACCAAAGCAATCCCCTGCGGCTGGTCAGCGAATTATCGCAGCGTGAGCGGACAAGGCCGGGCGATTATTCTAAACCGCCTCGAGGACAAAATCGGCGGCCTCGATATACTTATGTCTCACTATGCCCATGGACCGTTCGAATACGATCGACAGGAACTCGATAGGATGGTGGTCGTCAAAATATTAATCGACCGAATGACGGGCAAAAAATCGGGTTACTGATTTCGTTCCGCCTTGAAATCGCCCGCCGAACCCGAGATTATCATCCCGGCGAATATCAGTAGGCCGCCCGAAGCCTGTCGGAACGTAAAAGACTCACCGCCCAGAGTCCAGGCGAACAACCCGGCGAACACCGGTTCGAACGCGAAAATCAGCGAAACACGGATCGGCGACACATGTTTTTGAGCCAATAGCTGCACTAGAAAAGCTGAAAGAGTCGGAAATATCGCCAGAAAAGCGATGGCCGCACCGGCCGTCCGATAAGGAAAGGCGAACTGTCCGACTTTCAGGAAACCCCCAAAAAAAGACAACCCGCCCACTATTGCGAATTGCTGAAAGTTCAAAACATACGGGTTGATCCCGGCGTCGATTTTTCGATCGGTGATCAATATATGCGCCGCATACGCCATGGCCGCCGCCAAAGTCAGGAAATCGCCCCGATTGACATATTTGAGACCGCCACTTAAAACCCACAACCCGGAAAGCGAAACAAAAACCGCCGTCAGGCTCAACGGCTTCGGCAATATGCCCCGGAAAACAATCTGAAACACCGGCACGAACACGACGAAAAGGCCGGTGATAAAACCCGAGTTGGCCGCACTCGTATATTTCAGACCGACCGTTTGAAAAATATACAATATCCATAACGGTAAACCCAAAGCAAGGCCGGATCCGAAATCGGAAAGCGGCGACAGTTTCAGCCGGATTATTATCGGCAGCATGATGACCGCCGCCAGAAGAAAGCGGTATGCCACCAGCATTATTGGATCTATAGCCTCAAGAGCGCCTTTCACGATAAAAAAGGTCGATCCCCAGATCGCCGCCGAATAGAAAAGCCCCAGATCAGCCAGCCTGACCTTGTTTGAAAATAATCGGTTATCCGGCATATTTGTCGAGGTCAATGATAAGGCAATCCTAATCCGCAACCAAACTATTTCGTGAGCGGGATCGCGAAATACGGGGGCGGCAAGACCGCCGAAAAGGCCTCCGGCGAATGTCGGCCGACTTGAAGCGGCCTCTTCGCCCGGCGCCTATCACCTCTTCGGATACAGGTAATTTTCTCCGACCTTTACGCTGTCGATTTCCCCGGTCCGGTTGAATATAAAAGTCACCAGTTCGCCGTCGCCGTTGTCGCCGGTCATTCGAAATACATGTTCACTCACCGGCGAAAGCTCAATTAGGGCATCTCCGGGATTCTCTTCGGGAGGTACACCGTAACCGTTCATCACCAGTCCGCCGTCAACAATCATGAATTCGGTATCGTAAAACCAGGTGTCGGTGAACCGGCCGACATATCTTTCAAGTTCCTCAGCGACAGGGGGGGGAATTTCATGGGGAGAGACGATCTCGTCGATTATGGGCGTCATCAAGCCCAGGATTTTTTTAGCGAAAAAGTAAGGTTCGCCGTCGTCGCTGTTGGCCAGCACGATCACCCCGATCTTTTTCTCGGGAATAAAGACGATCTGGCTGCGATTGCCCGCCACCCAACCGCCATGGCCGACCAGCGTCAGATCATTCTCCCGCCAGACGGAAAAACCGATGCCCCAGCCGCCTTTCCAGTTCGGTCGAAGCCAATGTACTCTTTGCATCTCCCTGAGACTGCTTGATTTCAGGACCGTCCAGACCTTGTTTGAGCCGGAACCGAATTGCGCCGAAACAAACTTTGCCAGATCCTCCACCGTCGATGACATATTGGCCGCAGGAGACAGTCCCCGGCAGTCGGTGAATGGCCTTATTCGCCGGCCGCCGTCAGGCAAGATCTGGCTATAGGGCGTCACCAGACGGGTTCTGTCGATATCTTCTGACAGGACAAAAGTGCTGCTCATCCCCAGCGGCTTCAAGATGTATTCGGAAATATATTTATCATACGGCATCCCCGACACCCGGGAGACTATCTCCCCGGCGATCGCCAGAGCCAGATTGGAATACTTGAGTTTCTCTTCAGGCGGATAAATCGTTTCCTGATCGGCCAGAGCCTCGATCATCTGCCGGCGCGAGGGGAACCGGTAATCGGTCCAGTAAGGAAATGCCGATTCACGGGGCAATCCCGAGGTATGGGTCAGCAGATGCCAGATTCGGATCGTCGGCGAATCAGGATCGTTATTTTTCATTTTGAACCATTTCAGATGTTTCTCCACCGGATCGTCAAGCGATAATTTGCCCCGGTCGCGAAGCTGCATTATTGCCGTGGCGGTGAACGTTTTGGTGATGGAGGCGATCCGGAATATCGATCCGGTCGTCATCGGTGTTTGCTTTTCGAGATCGGCATAGCCGAATCCTTTGCCGTAAATCAAATCACCGTCATAGACGATTCCGATCGCCAAACCGGGCAGACGGCGGTATTCCATCTGCGCCCCTATCCACGATTCAAGCAGGTTAAGGTTCGAGGTAAACTTGTGGTTCCCGGAAATATCGAGCGCAAAGGAAACCGTTGTCATGAAGAAAAAAATAAACAGCGAAACCAATTGCGGACAAATGGTGCATTTGGATTTTGTCATAAAGACTCCTTTTTCGGTTTTTGACTTGCCATCGACCTTTGGTGCATTTTACCACAAAGGGAACTGCTATCAATAGCCGGATTTCGGAGTATTCCGGGAAATGTCTATCGACGTTTTAAGCGGTCTTGTTCGGTGGAATGGATGGTATCGGCGGCCGATTTGATAAGGCCGAGTATCTCCGCACCTGCGTTTTTTAATACCTCCGGCAGGGCGGCCGATTTTTCATAGGCGAACAACCGAACAAGATAATCGCCTGCGGGAAAATCGAAACTTGCCTCCGACAGAATTCCCGACTCGAAGACCATGTTCGTTTCCGGCAAATCGGGATATAATTCGCGCAAAACCGAACGCGGTCCGTCCGGGTCGGCGAAACGGTATACTTCGGCTACAAGCAGCATATCGCCGTCGCCGTAATCGACCCGGCATACCTCGATGAATCCGTTTTTCAGGAAAAGTTCGGCGCCGCCGTCGATATACACCCACAATGAATCTTTCCCGAACGTGCTTATGGCGGAGACCTGCATTATATTTTCGCCGATTTGGGGCGGCAGGAAATTTCCGGGCCAAAATTTTTCCCGCGGACTCCCGGTTTTTCCGCAGCCGGCCCCGAAAAGAATGCCGACGAGCCATAAGCAAACAAGCAGCTTGTGGCCGTCATTCATAGCGCAAAGCCTCGATCGGGTTCAACCGGGCGGCTTTGCGCGCCGGATAGATCCCGAAAAACATCCCTACCGCAAAGGCGAAAAAAAACGACAGCGCTATCGCCTCCGGAACAATATAGGTTTTCCAGCCGAATATCTCGGTCATGCCGAAAGAACCGCCGATACCAAGCATTATCCCGATTATGCCGCCGATCATCGCTATCGAAAGCGATTCGAGCATGAATTGTCCCATTATATCTTTTCGTTTCGCCCCTATGGCGATCCGTATGCCGATTTCCCGGGTGCGTTCGGTAACCGAAACCAGCATGATATTCATTATACCGATACCGCCCACTATCAACGAGACGAGCGCCACTCCCGCCAGAAGATAGGTCAGGGTTTTAGTTGTTTCCTCGCGGGCGGCCATGAAATCGGTTTGCGATTGAAGGAAAAAGTCGTTTTCCTGTTCGGGACGGAGACGGTGGGAACGCCTGATAATTTTCTCGATATCCAGATAGGCGTCGGAAATCGAGACTCCGGGGCGCAAATGCCCTACCAGACGTTCGATATGATCGATGCCGAAAACGCGCTTCTGGGCGGTGGTATAGGGAATGACTACGACATCGTCGAAATCGAGCCAGCCGCCCGACACGCCCTTGCTTCGAGTCAAGCCGACGATTTCAAAATGGGAACGTCCCACCCGGATCGATTTGCCCACCGGATTGATGTTTCCGAATAGATTCTCGGCGACTTTCGGGCCGATCACCGCCACGCGCGCCAATGAATTGACATCACGCTCGTCAAACGCTTGACCTTCGGCGAAAACGAAATTTCTAAGCTCGAAATATTCGGGATCGGTTCCGATAACCGTCGAATTCCAATTACGATTGCCATAGACTATCTGCCGCGGGCCGGTGATTTCCGGGACAACGTGATCGAGCGTCACCGATTCTTGGCGCAATTTGCGAAGATCATGAACATCGAGGCGCTGTTCGGTGCCCAAAGCCACTCTGATGCCGCCGGGACGGGAAAAGCCGGAACGGACGTAAATCAAATCGGTTCCCAAAGCCGACAGCCGATCGGCCACCGCCTTTTTGGCGCCTTGACCGAGCGAAATCATGACGATGACCGCGGCCACGCCTATTATTATTCCCAGCATCGTCAACAGCGACCGCATTTTATTGGCGGCCATCGCATCGAGACTGACCCGAAAAAACTCCGCCCAGTTCAACGCCGTCTCTCCACGCCCATAACCTGGTTCATCTCGCGCATCCGCTGCATGAATGCCTCGCGATCCTTCAGAGCTTTCGAGGTCACGGTGATAAGAATCGTGTCGCCCTCGGCCACTCCCGATACCGCCTCGGCAAACTCGAAATTGGAAAGCCCTATTTCCACCGGAGAGGGGATCTGTCGCCCGTTCTTTTGGATTATCACCATTTTTTGTAGTCCGTTTGAGTCCGAATTTTCGACGGTCATTCTTCGATCGCCCCTGGTGTCGGCCGTCTGCGACCCCGACCGCCGGCGGGCGTTCCCGGGATTATCGGCCGATTTTTGCCTCGCCGCACCGGAGTCCGCTCGACTGACGGCGGCAAACAACGTCGCCGCCGCCGGATCAAGCAGAGCCTCCCGCGGCACAAGCAGGATATTCTCCTTGTAACCGGCGAAAATCTCCACGCTCGAATTCATCCCGGCCATAAGCAAACCGTCGCCGTTATCGACCAAAATGGTTACGTCGAAAGTGGTGACATTTTGTTCCGATTTTGCCAGCGGCACGATTCTTATCACTTTTCCCCTGAACCGGCGATCGGGATAACTTTCCGGCACCACCGTGGCCGCCATACCGACCTTAATCTGCCCGATATCGACTTCGTCAACGGCCGTCCTGACATATACTTTCGACATATCGGCTACCGTGGCGATTGTCGTCCCGCCCGATACCGCGGAAATCCCCGAGGCGATGATTTGGCCGATCTCCACATATTTTTTCAGGACGATTCCATCTATGGGCGATCGAATGGTGGTTTCGGCCAACCGCTCGCGGGAGTCTTCGAGGGCGGTTTCGGCCCGGATCAAATTTGAGTTGGCCTGCTCTTTGGCCAAAACGGCGTTCTCGTAATCCAATTCCGATATCAAACCCTGCTCGAAAAGCTGGTTTTGGCGTTCGGCTTGTTTGATCGCCTGCGAGAGCGCAACCCTGGCCACCTCAAGGTCGGCCGATTTCTGTTCGAAATCGTTGCGGGCGGTGCTGGCGTCGAGCCGGGCTATCAATTGCCCTTTCGTGACCCGGTCCCCTTCCTCGATCGGCAATTCGATTATTTCCCCGGACGCTTTCGACTTCAGGTCAACCGCCAGAATCGGTTCGATTACGCCCGTGGAACTGACCGTAACCAGCAAATCGCCGCGTTTCACCACCGAAATCGAAGTCCGCGAATAGCCCGATCCCGCTGGCGGGGTCGGTTTTTTCGAGCCGAATATCAGATACGCCGCCCCAACAACCAGCAGACAAATAAATATTATCACTAACGTCTTCTTCACGCGCGCTCCTTATCGTTAATTGGACACCGGCGCAGCCTTCCCGGTTTAGTCATGGTAGCCGCCCGGAAAGTCAATAATTAATAAATATTATACTCGATATTGCGGCAAAAGTAACGGGTAGTTTCAGTATATTTGAATACAAATCGGGAGGCCACCCGGCGAAAGCCGCTTGCATCTGTCCGATACGGCGACAATAAATGGGGCGAAACGAAAACAAAAAACGACAGATTAAATCGATGAATTATTACCGCCGCCTTTTCCGTTGTTTTTGGCCATGCCGCGGTTTGCGTAGATATCACGGGAAAAACGGAGCAGCCTTTGCATCGTTTCCGGACTGAGCACATGCTCCATCATACAGGCATCCCGGGCGGCGGTTTCAGCCTTGACGCCGAGTATATCCTGCAGGAAAACGCTCAAGAATCGGTGCCGGTCGCTCAAACGCCGCGCTAGGTTCTTCCCCGAAGAGGTCAAGGTCACGAACTCCCTGGCTTCGTGCCGAACCAGCCCCCTTTGAGCAAGCTTTTTCAGCGCGTTCGTCACGCTCGACATCGCCACCTTGCGTGATCGGGCGATATCCCTCACCCGGGCGGTCTTTCCCGCATAAGACAAAATGTAAATCACCTCCAGATAATCCTCGAGCGAAGACGACATTTCCCCTATCAGGACTTGTTTGACTGATGGCATAACTTCTCACCTCCGGAAATAAAGGCAGCGGCAATCGAATCAGCCAATATCGGAATGGTCTTTTTTCTGAAAAAACGCCGCCAGTTCGCGGCTTTTGTTTTTGCAGTTGCAACCGTGACAGCCGTCCCCTTTCAACTGCTGCAAAAGCCTGCGACCGGTGTAGATCGCAGCCAGAGCCACAATCACGATAACCGCCATTTTCTCTATCATCGCCGAACCTCATCCGATGGCGATTAAATGCCCGGTCTGATAGACGATAAACGCCATCAACCAGGCCAAAATGGTCGTGTAACTCACCTGGAAAATCATCTCCTTCAACGAACCACTCTCGCGCAGGAAGACAGCCATGGCCGACATGCATGGCATATACAACAGGACGAAAACAAGAAAGGAATAGGCCACCAGCGGAGTATAGCTCGGATCCTCCGATAGTTTTTTGCGCAGCGCTATTGAACCTTCATCGTCGGCGCGCTCGACTCCATAAATAGTCCCCATGGTGGCCACCACCACTTCTTTGGCCGCGAAACCCGACAGAATGGCCACCCCGAGACGCCAGTCGAATCCGAGCGGCGCCAGAACCGGTTCGATGAGTTTGCCTATTCGTCCGGCGAAACTGTTTTCAAGCTTCGCGGCGGCCGCCGCCGATTCGATTCCGCCTATCAGGCTGTCTCTCGGAAAATCAGGCGATAATGCTCCGGCGCTTTCTTCGATCAAGGCGATTTTCCGATTCCGTTCGCTTTCTATCGCCTTGTCCTGCGGGAATGTCATCAGAAACCACATCACGATTGAAATGCCGAGAATTATCGTGCCCGCTTTACGCAGATACAAGCCGGCCCGTTCCCACATATGCAAAAGCAGGCTGCGCAGCGTCGGAACACGATAAGGCGGAAGTTCTATCACAAAGGGGGACGAAACCCCCTTGAACCGGGTAAGCCGCAACAGCTTCACCATACCTATTGCCACTATTATCCCGAGCAGATAAATGGAAAACATGACATTGCCGGCGTTCCCCGGCCAAAACGCCCCGCAGATAAGAACATACACCGGCAGGCGCGCACTGCAGCTCATAAATGTCGTAACGTGCATCGTTATCAGTCGGTCCGTCTTGTCCTCGATTATGCGACTACCCATATAAGCGGGAACGGAACAGCCGAATCCGATCAACATCGGAATGAAAGACTTGCCGTGGAGACCGATTTTGTGCATCAAACGATCCATAATGAAGGCCGCTCTGGCCATATATCCGGTGTCTTCGAGAATCGCGATCGCCAGAAACAGCAGAAGTATATTTGGCAGAAAGACAATGACACCGCCCACGCCGCCGATTATGCCGTCGACTATCAACGAACGTAAAATGCCGGCAGGCATGATAGATACGACCAGTCCGGACAGGGTTTCGATTCCCAGTTCGATCAATTCGACAGGCTTTTCCGAAAGGCCGAAAGTGAGATGAAAAAGCAGCCACATGAGCAAAGAGAAAATCAACAGTCCGAAAAACGGATGAATCAAAATCGCATCTATTGCGTCCGAAATGTCGTGCCTTCGTTCGGCGGCGCCGCTGACGGCCTCGCTGCAGGCGCCGCTGATAAACCCATAACGCCTGTCGGTGATCACCGATGCCGGATCATCGCCGAAAATTGAGCTGAGGCGCTGGCGCGATTTCTCCGTATTTTCTTTGATCAGGTTGGAATACTGATGTGACTCGACCAGCTTGGCAATCTCCGCGTCGTTCTCGAGCAGTTTCAACGCCACCCAGCGCGTCTTGAAACCGTTAAGGACGGACATGTCGAGCGATACCGATTCCTCGATTTTGCTCAGCTCCTTTTCGATTTCGGCGCCGTATTGCAGCGGCTGCGGCCTGCTGACAAGACGACCCTCGGCGCAGGCTATAATGGCGTCAAGCAATTCATTCATTCCCCGGCGCTTGTTCCCCACCGTGGGCACTATCGGTATGCCCAGCAATTCAGCCAGGTGCCTATGGTTTATCATGATTCCCTTGTTTGCCGCCATATCGCTCATGTT
>Ga0209101_1002533_pt1 | contig 11965 bp, 6 predicted proteins | sample ConPoolayeCmetaG_FD_185481 | JGI IMG/M metagenome (GOLD analysis project Ga0209101, IMG submission 185481) | Hot spring microbial mat communities from California, USA to study Microbial Dark Matter (Phase II) - Cone Pool mat layer C metaG... ... | reverse complement strand
GGGCGGGCGCGGGGCGGCGGGCGGGGCTACGCGCGGAACAGCGCGCCGAGCCGCTTGCCCAGCGCCAGCGACGCCCCCACGATCGTGAGGACCAGCAGCAGCATGCCCCAGACTCCCAGCGCCGAGGCCATCTGGAGCCCCGCGTTGGGGTTGTCGGCCAGGTCGTAGATCGCTTTCGTCATGGGGTAGGTGCTGCGGTCGAACGCCAGGATCAGGCTGTCCGACACTTCCAGCATCGACCGGCTGAAGACCAGCAGGCCGCCGGCGATGAAGTTGGCGGTCAGCAGCGGCACGACGATCGACCCGAAGGTGCGCAGCGGGCGGGCGCCGAGGTTGGCCGCGGCTTCCTCCAGGGCCACGGAGGTCTGTTCCAGCCCGGCCGCGCAGGACCGCACGAGGAACGGCAGGCGGCGGACGGAGTAGGCCACGACCAGTAGCACCGTCGTGCCGGTGGTGGAGCGGAGGGGATTCAGAGCCGAGAAGAGTCCGTCGCCCTGCGTCAGCACGAAATAGCCGAAGGCCATCACCAGCCCGGGCACCGCCAGCGGCAGCATGGCCAGGCCGTCGAGCAGCGTCGTGAGCCAGGACCGCCGCCGCACCACGAGGTAAGCGATGGCGAAGCCCAGCACGAGGTTGACGGCCGTCGCGAGGACGGCGTACTTGAAGCTGTTGACGACGCTGAGGGCGGCCAGGTTGCGCGTCGCGTCGCCGGGCTCCCAGAGGTCGGAGAGCAACTGGGCGTGGAAACGCAGCGTGAGTTTCTCCGGCGCCAGCTCGATCAGGCCCGTCGCGGTGATGCTGCCGAGCACCACGGCCACATGCGGCAGAACGGCGAGGGCGAACAGGACGGCGAACGGGACGGTTACGACCAGCGTGCCGCGCCAGCCCAGGCGCCGCGGCTGGGCGGCAACGGTGGCTTTCGCCAGCATGCCGGGGGCGGGGCGCCCGAGCACCGTTTTGCCGACGAGGTACAGCAGCACGCTGGCGACGAGCATCACGACCACCAGGGCGTAGGTCTCGGCTGCGGGGTTCGTGGTGCTGAGGTCGTCGTACACCTGCACGGCCGTCACCTCGCGGAAGCCGACCATCAACGGCGTGCCGAGTTCGGTGAAGGACCAGATGAAGACGATCGTGGCGCCGGCGAAGACGCCCGGTCGCATCAGGGGCAGCGTGATGCGCCAGAAGCGCCGCCACGCGCCGGCCCCCAGGTTGCGGGCGGCCTCCTCGAGCGCCGGGTCGATGTTGGCCAGGGCCGCCTGCACATTCAGGAAGGTGATCGGATACAGGTAGAGGGCCTCGAGCACCACGCAGGACCAGAACGGGTAGCGGAGAAAATCGATCGGCGCGCCCGGGTCGATCAGCCCCCAGTGCATCAGCAGCAGATTGATGCCGCCGTTGCGCGACAGCAAGCCCTTCAGCCCGATCGCCCCCACGAACGGCGGCAGGATCATCGGCACCTGCACCAGCGCGAGCCACCAGCGCCGGCCGGGGAAGCTATAGTTCTCGGCCAGCAGCGCCAGCGGGATGGACACGACCAGGCACAGCACCGCGGTCCACAGCGCCAGCCAGACGCTGTTCCACAGACCCTTGAGGTACAGGTCGTCCGTCAGAACCCAGTGCAGGTGGTCCAGAGTGAGCCGGCCGTCGGGCTCGACGAAGCCGGCCCGGACCACCGCGTAGATCGGCGCGAGCAGACCCAGCGCGAGCAGCCCCAGCAGCAGGAGCGTGAGGAACAGGCTCCAGGGGCGGCGCGGCATGCGGCTCACCACACGATCCGGGGCTCCGACGTCGTGGCGAGACTATACGGCACGGCCCGCGGGCTGTCGCGGCCCCGGCGCGGCTGCCCGGCGACCGGCGATAGAATCTGCCGGCGACGACGCGCGCGGCACGTCCGGCCCGTCGCGCCTCGCGGAGCGCGCCCCCATGCCCGACCCCGCTTCCGTCCGCCGCCGCTATCGCCTGCGCGGGCAGGTGCAAGGCGTCGGATTTCGGCCGTTCATCTATCGCACGGCCGTCGCCCACGGACTGGCCGGCTGGGTGGCCAACGACACGCACGGGGCGGCGCTGGAAGTCGAGGGGCCGGCCGAACGTCTGGCGGCGTTCGAGCACGATTTGTACCACCGCCTGCCGCCGCTGGCGCACTTGACGGAAGTCACCGTTCAGGATCAGCCGCCGCGCGGCGAGGTCGGCTTTCGCATCGTCCCGTCGCAGACGGCGGGTGCGGGGCGGCCCGAGGTCACGCCCGACGCGGCGACCTGCCGCGACTGCCTGCGCGAGCTGTTCGATCCGGCCGACCGGCGCTTCCGATACGCATTCACGAACTGCACGAACTGCGGCCCGCGCTACTCGATCCTCCGCGCGGTGCCGTACGACCGACCGAACACGACGATGGCGGTCTTCGCGATGTGCCCGGCGTGCGCCCGCGAGTACGGCGAGCCGGCCGACCGGCGGTTTCACGCGCAGCCCAACGCGTGCGCCGCGTGCGGGCCGGAGTTGCGGCTGCTGGTCGCCGGCACGGCGGTGGCCCGGGGCGATGCGGCCCTGCGGGAGGCGGCCGAGCGTCTGGCGGCGGGCGCGATCGTCGCGGTCAAGGGCATCGGCGGCTACCACCTGGCCTGCCGCGCGGACCGCGAGGACGTCGTGCAGACGCTCCGCCGGCGCAAGCTGCGGGACGGCAAGCCGCTCGCCGTGCTCGTGCCGGACGTGGCGACGGCGGAGCGCCTGGCGGTGCTGACGCCGGCCGATGTCGCGGCGCTCACGTCGCCCGCAGCGCCGATCGTGCTCGCGCCGCGCCGGGGCGAGTGGCTCGCGCCCTCGGTGGCGCCGGGAGTGGCCGACTACGGCCTGTTGCTGCCTTATGCGCCGGTCCACCACCTGCTGATGGCGAGCGGGCTCGGGCCGCTGGTCCTCACGTCTGCGAATCTCTCCGGCCACCCGCTGACCTACCGGGACGACGAGGCGCTGGCGGAGCTGGGCGGCGTCGCGGACGCATTCCTGGTGCACGACCGCGAGATCGCCCGCCCGATTGACGACTCGGTGGTGTTCACTTTTGACGGCGACGTGATTCCCGTCCGTCGGGCGCGGGGGTACGCGCCGCAGCCGGTGCCGGTCGACCGCCCGGCGGGGCCCGCGATCCTGGCGGTCGGGGCCGAGTTGAAGGCGGCGGTGTGCCTGCTCGACGCCCGCGACGCGATCGTCAGCGAGCATCTGGGCGACCTCAGCAACGCGCCGGCGTACCGGCACTACCTGGAGGCGATCGCGCGGCTGGAGGAGCTGACCGGCATCCGGCCGGAGCGGCTGACCTGCGACCTTCACCCCCGGTATCAGTCCACGGTATATGCGCGCGGGCGCGGGCTGCCCTGCTCACCGGTGCAACACCACCACGCGCACGTCGCGAGCGTGATGGCAGAGCACGGGGAGGCGGGGCCGGTGCTCGGGCTGGCCTGCGACGGCACGGGATACGGCACCGACGGCGCCGTCTGGGGCTGCGAACTGCTGTGGTGCGAACGCGGCGCATTTCGCCGGCTCGGAGGGCACGAATACTATCCGCTCCTCGGCGGGGACGCGGCGGCAGTGGAGACATGGCGGCCGGCCGCAGCGCTGCTGCGCGCCGCGCTGCCCGCGGACTGGGTCGAGCTGATGACGCGGTTGATCGGGTTGTGGCGCGACCGGCCGCCGGGACCTCGGGGGGCGGCCGACGTCGACGGGCTTCCGACCGCGGCAGACCTGCGGCGTGCGGAGGTTCAGATGGCCCGCGGCGTGGGCGCACCACCGACCTCGAGCCTGGGCCGAGTGTTCGACGCGGCCGCGTTCGTGCTCGGCTTGGCCGCGCGGAACCGGCACGAGGCGGAGGGCGCGCTGGCGGTCGAGGGGGCGGCCTCCGGTGTCGAGGGTGCGGCAGCGCTCGCCTGCGAGTTTCGCGCCGCGGACGGCGGGCTCCGGTTTTCGGTGGCTCCGGCCCTGGCGGAACTGGCCCGCCAGCGGCTGGCCGGAGCTCCCGTCGCGACGCTGGCCGCGGCCCTGCACGAAACCGTCGCGGCGGCGCTGTACGGAGCCGTGGGGGCCGCCGTCGGCGCGACCGGGGTGCGCACGGTGGCGCTGTCGGGCGGTTGCTTCGCGAACCGGCGACTGCTCGGGCGTCTCGTGATGATGCTGCGCGCGGCGGGGCTGCGGGTGCTCTACAACCGGGCGGTGCCGGCTGGGGACGGGGGCGTCGCATTGGGCCAGGCGTACGTCGCGGCGTGGCAGGCCGCAGGCGACGGGTGACTGTGCGTTTTTCACGCGCCGGTTGCGTCCCTCTATCATTCGGGCTAGGCTTCAGATACGCAGGTTCGATTATGCGATTTGGCCGCTCGACGCGTGCGGCCCGCCGGTGACCCCTGAAGTGCGTTGCGGCGGCAGCGGATGGTGCCATGGCGACTGCGGGCCCCCTGGTTCTGGTGATCGACGACGACAGGGACATGCACGATGTCGTGCGTCTGGTGCTTGAGCCGATGGGTTATCGGACGGCCGCGTGCACGACCGCAGCAGAGGGGCTGACGTTGATCCGCGCGTTGCGGCCGGATCTCGTTCTTCTGGATGTGATGCTGACGACACCGACGGAGGGGCTGGAGGTCGCCGCGCGGCTGCGGGCTGATCCGGAGCTGCGTCGTCCGGTGATCCTGATCTCGTCGGCGCCGCTTGCGGACCGCGAGGAGTGTGATCTGGCGGGCTTGTGCGTGCGGTTCCTGGAGAAGCCCCTGGACGCTCAACAACTGCGGGGCGCCGTGGCCGAAGCGCTGCGGGAGTCCGGGGGAGGCTCGGCATGCTGACCGGGCGTGTACCGCTGCCGGACGTGCCGGCGAGCATCACGGCGGGCAAGCCGTATGCCGTCGTCGTGCTGCTGCAACTGCACTGGTTTCTCCGGCTGCGCTGGTTGTTCATGTGTGCCGGGCTGGCGGCGCTGGCGATCGAGCGCTTCGTTCTGCCGGGGACGCAGCGGCCGCCGGCGCTGCTCGCGGCGGTGCTGACGGTGGGCGCCAGCAACCTTGTGTGGACCGGTGTGTCGCGGCTGCTGCGGCGGCAGCTCGAGGCGCCGCCGGGCGAACAGCGTCGGGCGGTGCGGAGCGGGCAGCTCTTCGCCGGCGCCCAGATCGCCAGCGACTTGCTGCTGCTAACGTGGATCCTCAGCCTCACCGGGGGGGTCGAAAGTCCGATGGTGCTGTTCTACCTGTTTCACGCCGCGATCAGCGGTCTGGTGCTGCGTACGCGGCAGGCGCTGGTCGTCAGCGCCTGGGCCGCGGCGCTGTTCGGCGGGATGGCGTTCGGGCAGCTCGCCGGCTGGTTGCCCTGGCATCCGCTGCTGCCGCACCTGCCGCGGACGGGGCTGCAACAGGCGACCGACTACGTCGCGCTGACGACGGTGACGGTGGCGCTGGCGATCTTCGGCACGATGTATTTTACCGACCGCATTGGCCGGATCCTGGACCAGCGCGAGGACATGCTCATCCGCTTGAATGCCGCGCTGGTCGAGTCGCGGCAGGCCATCCAGGAGCTTCAGCAGCGACGCTCCCGGTTTATGCAGACTGCCGCGCACCAGCTCAAGACCCCCCTCGCCATGGTTCAGACGCTGGCGAATCTGATCCGGGACGGCGTCGTGACGGACGAGGCGGGGATCCTGGCCACCTGCGACAAGATCGTGCGCCGCTGCCGCGACGGCATGTCGCAGGTCTCGGAACTGCTCGCCCTCGCGCGCGTGCAGGAAGCCGACCCGCGGCGACACACCCACGCGCGGTGCGATGTCGCCGTTGTGGTGACCGAGCTTTGCGGCCGTTACCTGCCGGTGGCGCGCGAAAAGGGCGTCGAGCTGAGCTGGCAGTATCACACCGACCGGCCCATGCAGGTGCGTGTCGATCCGCAGGATCTGACCGACTGCGTGGGCAATCTGATTGACAACGCCGTCAAGTACACGCCCGCCGGCGGGCGGGTCCGCGTCATCGCGTTGCGCGGCGCGCGTCGGATGCCGGGGCCGCCGGGCGGCGACGGACGGCGGCAAGAGTACGTCTTCATCGTCGTGCGGGACACCGGCATCGGCATTCCGGAGCTGGCCGCTTCGCCCGCGACGGGGGCCGGCTCGATCTTCGAGCCGTTCCGGCGGGGGCACTCGGCGGTCGCCGCGGGAATCCCCGGGACGGGGCTGGGGTTGTCGATCGTCCGCGAGGTCGTGGAGCAGGCGGGGGGGTACCTGCACGCGCACTCGGAGCCGGGGCGGGGGTCGATCTTTACCGTGGCGTTCCCGGTGATTGAGGAGGGCACCGACGGGAAAGGGGTGGCAGAGCCAGTCGGCGTGTCCGGAGCCTGGACCTATGGGGCGAACGGAGGGGGCGCGCGGCAGTGATGCGTCGGCCGCCGTCGGACCTTCACAGCCGCCGAGTGCGCAGATTTCCGCAGCCGGGAGGGGGCGGAGCGCAGGTGGGGTTCGAGTTCCGGCTTTCTGGACATTCACCGAAGGAACGCTGCTTGCAAGGGAGTCCGGTGCGCGGTAGAGAGCGCGGTTCGTACGCGACGCGCATCCCGACAGTGGGCGCGATCCGAGTTGACAGCCGCTCTCGGCCCGTCGGGAGCGCTTGCGGCGCTCGAGCAACGCGTTCGCGGCCCGGGACCCTTGCCGCTCATCGGCGGCCGGTCGCTTTTGGAGAGTCAGGCGCATGAGCACACGTTGTATGGTCACGATCGACGGCAATCAGGCGGCGGCGCACGTCGCCCACGCGCTGAGCGAAGTGATTGCCATCTATCCGATCACGCCGTCGTCGCCGATGGGCGAGTGGTCGGACGAGTGGTCCGCCGCCGGGCGGAGGAACGTGTGGGGCACGATTCCGCACGTGATCGAAATGCAGAGCGAGGGCGGGGCGTGCGCCTCAGTGCACGGCGCCGCGATGACCGGCGCGCTGACCTGCACGTTCACGGCGTCGCAGGGGCTCCTGCTGATGATCCCCACGATGTTCAAGATGGCCGGCGAACTGCTGCCGACCGTCTTTCACATCACGGCCCGGACGGTGGCGACGCACGCGCTGTCGATCTTCGGCGACCACAGCGACGTGATGGCGTGCCGCGCGACCGGCTTCGGCATGCTGGCGTCGGGGTCCGTGCAGGAGGCGATGGACCTGGCGCTGGTGGCGCACGCGGCGACGCTCGAGAGCCGGGTGCCGTTCATGCACTTCTTCGACGGGTTCCGCACCTCGCACGAGGTGCAGAAGATCGAGGAGCTCACCTTCGACGACATGCGGGCGATGATCGACCCGGAGGCGCTGGCGGCGCACCGCGCCCGGGCGCTGACGCCGGACCGGCCGATGGTCCGCGGCACGGCCCAGAACCCGGACGTATATTTTCAGGCGCGGGAGACGGTCAACCCGTTTTACCGCGACTGTCCGGCGATCGTGCAGCGCGTGATGGACCGCTTCGCGCAGCTCGTCGGGCGCTCCTATCACCTCTTCGATTACGTGGGGGCACCGGACGCCGAGCACGTCATCGTGCTGATGGGCTCGGGGGCCGAAGTGGCCCATGAGACCGTGGAGGCGCTCAACGCCCGCGGTGCGAAGGTCGGCGTCGTGAAGGTGCGGCTGTTCCGCCCGTGGTCGCCCGCAGCGCTGCTGGCGGCGATGCCGCCCACCGTGACAGCCGTGGCGGTGCTGGACCGGACGAAGGAGCCTGGGGCGGAAGGGGAGCCGCTTTACAAGGACGTGTTGAGCGCGTTCGGCGAGGCCGTCGCGAGCGGACAGCGGGCGAGCCTGCCGAAGATCGTCGGCGGGCGTTACGGGTTGTCGAGCAAGGAGTTCACGCCGGCGATGGTCAAGGCGGTGTTCGACAATCTGGCCGCGGCGACGCCGAAGAACCACTTCACGATCGGCATCACCGAGGACGTGACGCACTCGAGCCTGGCGTACGATCCGAAGTTTTCGACCGAGGATCCGAGTGTCGTGCGGGCGCTGTTTTATGGGCTGGGGGCGGACGGCACGGTCGGGGCGAACAAGAACTCGATCAAGATCATCGGCGAGGACACGCCTAACTTCGCGCAGGGCTACTTCGTGTACGACTCGAAGAAGGCCGGGTCGATGACGGTGTCGCACCTGCGGTTCGGGCCGCGGCCCATCCGCTCCAGCTACCTGATTACGGAAGCGAATTTCGTGGCCTGCCACAACTGGGCGTTTCTGGAGCGGTACGACATGCTGTCGGCGGCGCTGCCCGGGGCGGTGTTCCTGCTGAACACGCCGTTCCCGCCGGCAGAGACGTGGGACCGGCTGCCGTACGAGGTCCAGGAGCAGATCATCGCCAAGAAGCTGCGGCTGTACGCGATCGACGGCTACAAGGTCGCCAAGGAGACGGGCATGGGCGGCCGCGTGAACACGATCATGCAGACGTGCTTCTTCGCGATCTCGGGCATCCTGCCGCGCGAGCAGGCAATCGCCGCGATCAAGAACGCTATCAAGAAGGAGTATGGGCGCAAGGGCGAGGACGTGGTCCGGAAGAACTGGGCCGCGGTCGACCAGACGCTCGACAACCTGCACGAAATACCGGTGCCGGAGCGGGCGACGAGCACGGTGCGCCGGCGACCGCCGGTGCCGGACGAGGCACCGCCGTTCGTGCGGGAGGTGCTCGGACCGATGATGGTGTTCCGGGGGGACGAGCTGCCGACCAGCAAGCTGCCGGTCGACGGGACGTTCCCGACGCATACGACCCGCTGGGAGAAGCGGAACATCGGCATCGAGATTCCGGTGTGGGATGCGGACACGTGCGTGCAGTGCGGCAAGTGCGCGCTGGTGTGCCCGCACGCGGCGATCCGGATGAAGGCCTACGACCCGGCGCTGCTGAAGGACGCCCCGGCGGGCTTCAAGTGGAAGAAGTACATCGGGAAGGAGCTGGAGGACTACGTCGTCACGGTGCAGGTCGCCCCGGAGGATTGCACGGGCTGCGGCGTGTGTGTGGAGGCCTGTCCGGCCAAGAACAAGAAGGAGACGCGGCTCAAGGCCATCAACCTGCATTTCCAGCCGCCGATCCGCGAGCGGGAGCGGGCGAATTACGCGTTTTTCCTGGACCTGCCGGAGATCGACCGGCAGAAGGTCAAGGTGAACACCGTCAAGGGCTCGCAGTTCCTCCAGCCGCTGTTCGAATACTCCGGCGCCTGCTCGGGCTGCGGGGAGACGCCGTACGTCAAGCTCCTGACGCAACTGTTCGGCGACCGGGCGATCATCGCGAACGCCACCGGCTGCTCCTCGATCTACGGCGGCAATCTGCCCACGGCGCCGTGGGTGGTCGACCGGGAGGGCCGCGGCCCGGCGTGGTGCAACTCGCTGTTCGAGGACAACGCGGAGTTCGGCCTCGGGTATCGGCTGACGCTCGACAAGCACGCGGAGTACGCCCGGGAGCTGGTCGACCGGCTGCGTTCCGTGGTGGGGGAGGACCTGGCCGAGGCGCTGATCAAGGCACCGCAGAAGACCGACGCGGACATCGCGGCGCAGCGCGAGCGTGTGGCGGTGCTCAAGCAGAAGCTCGCCGGTCAGACCTCCGTTGAGGCCCGCACGCTTCTGCAACTGGCGGATGCGCTGGTGAAGAAGAGCGTGTGGATCGTGGGCGGCGACGGCTGGGCCTACGACATCGGCTACGGCGGCCTGGATCACGTGCTGGCGAGCGGGCGTAACGTGAACGTGTTGGTGCTGGACACCGAGGTGTATTCCAACACCGGCGGGCAGTGCTCGAAGGCGACGCCGCGTGGCGCGGTGGCGAAGTTCGCCGCGGGCGGCAAGCCCATGGGCAAGAAAGATCTGGCCCTCATGGCCATGACCTACGGGCACATCTACGTCGCGAAGGTGGCCATGGGCGCCAACGACCAGCAGACGGTGCGGGCGTTCATCGAGGCGGAGGCGTACGACGGGCCGTCGCTGATCATCGCCTACAGCCACTGCATCGCGCACGGCATCAACATGCGACTGGGCCTCGATACGCAGAAGAAGGCCGTGGAGAGCGGGCACTTCCCGCTGCTCCGCTTCAATCCCGAGCTGGCGGCGGCGGGGCAGAACCCGCTCCAGCTCGATTCGCGGAAACCTGCACTGAGCTACGAAGACTTCGCGTACGAGCAGACACGCTTCAAGATGCTGACCAAGAGCCGGCCCGAGGACGCCCGCAGGCTGCTTCAGCTCAGCCAGCAGGACGCGCTGCGCCGCTGGCGGGTCTACGAGCATCTGGTAGCGCTGTACGCTCCGGAGAGCGTCGCGGCCGCGGCATTGGGCGGCAATGGGCACTAGGCGGCCGGCCGCGCCGGGGGTCGCCGCGGGAAGGCCATGTCGACCGGCGCGGGCCCCGAGCAAGACGGGTCTAGAAAGGGAATGGGCGTAATGGATCTCTCGACCACGTACATGGGGCTGCGGCTGAAGAACCCGCTGGTGCCCTCGGCCGGACCGCTCACGGCGGATCTCGATTCGATCCGGCAGCTCGAGGACGCGGGGGCGTCCGCGGTCGTGCTGCACTCGCTGTTCGAGGAGCAGCTCAAGCACGAGGCCGCGGCGCTCGACCACCACCTGAGCGCCGGCACGGAGTCGTTCGCCGAGTCGCTGAGCTATTTTCCGGAGCCGCACGAGTTCCGCCTCGGGCCGGAGGAGTACCTGGAGCACATCCGCAAGGCCAAGGCGGCCGTGGACATCCCGGTCATCGCGAGTCTGAACGGGGTGTCGGTGGGCGGCTGGACGGACTACGCCCGGCAGATGCAGCAGGCCGGGGCGGACGCGCTCGAGCTGAACGTGTACCTGGTGGCCACGGACGTGAACCTCACGGCGGCGGCGGTGGAAGCGCAGTACCTGGACATCCTCGCGGCCGTCAAGCGGGTGGTGACGATTCCGGTGGCGATGAAGCTCAGCCCGTTCTTCAGCGCGACGGGGGCGATGTGCCGGCGGCTGGACGAGGCGGGCGCCGATGGGCTCGTGCTGTTCAACCGCTTTTATCAGCCGGACATCGACCTGGAGAAGCTCGAGGTCTTTCCGAACCTGGTGCTCAGCACGCCGCACGAGATGCGGCTGCCGCTGCGCTGGATCGCGATTCTGTACAAGCGGATCCGGGCGAGTCTGGCGGCCACGACCGGCGTGGCCACGGCGCACGACGTGCTGAAGCTCGTGATGGCCGGTGCGGATGTGACGCAGCTCTGCTCGGTGCTCCTGCGCAAGGGGCCGGGCGAACTGCGGGTGATTCTGAACGAGCTGACGGCTTGGATGCAGGAGCACGAATACGAGTCGCTCGCGGAGATGAAGGGCAGCATGAGCCAGTGCGCGGTCGCGGACCCGGCCGCCTTCGAGCGGGCGAACTACCTGAGGATCCTGGCCGGCTACGCCTAGGGCGACCGCGTCCGGGCGCCGGTCGCCGTGCCCGGCGCGCGCGGCGCCCGACGGGCGCCGGCCGGGCGGCCGCGTCCGCCGCGCCCAAGGAGCGCACCATGAACTTCAAGCTACCCCCGAACTACTGGAAGGGCGGCCAGCGGCTGCGCGTGCCGCTGCGCGGCCGCGAGCTGCTGCGCAACCCGCTGCTGAACAAGGGCCGGGCGTTCACGGCCGAGGAACGCGAGCGTTTCGGGCTGCGCGGCCTGCTGCCGTGGCGCGTGCTGACGATCGAAGAGCAGGTGCAGCTCGAGCTGGAACACCTGCGGGCCAAGAGCACGCCGCTGGAGAAGTACATCGGGCTGGCGGCCCTCCAGGACCTGAACGAAACGCTGTTTTACCGGGTGCTGGTGGAGAACATGACGGAGCTGATGCCGATCGTGTACACGCCCACGGTCGGCTTGGCCTGCCAGCAGTTCAGTCACATTCTGCGGCGGACGCGCGGGCTGTGGATCACGCCGGACGACATCGAGCGGGTGCCCGAGGTGCTGCGCAACGCCGCGAGCACGGAGATCCGCCTGATCGTCGTGACGGACAACGAGCGCATTCTGGGGCTGGGGGACCAGGGG
>Ga0209101_1002532_pt1 | contig 11972 bp, 13 predicted proteins | sample ConPoolayeCmetaG_FD_185481 | JGI IMG/M metagenome (GOLD analysis project Ga0209101, IMG submission 185481) | Hot spring microbial mat communities from California, USA to study Microbial Dark Matter (Phase II) - Cone Pool mat layer C metaG... ... | reverse complement strand
GACCTATGGGACGGACAGGCCCTATTTCTTGAGCGGCGGCGCGGGAAAAGAGATCTTCACAATCGGTTTGTTTCATCGTTTGATGGTGCGCGCGGCCCATGAGCGAAGGCGGGTGACAGCTTCCTGCAATTGTTGCATACCCGTGGCAAATGAAATACGGATGTGAGCGTCGGCGCCGAACGCGGCGCCGGGCACGGGTGCGATGTGTGCTTCATCCAAGAGGCGCAGACACAACTCTGTTGAAGGGATGCCCCACGCGCTGATGTCAGGGAAGACATAGAATGCACCTTGCGGATCAAGACAGGAGACACCGGGAATGTTGTTAAGTGCGGCGACCAACCATGCCCGGCGTTCGTCGAAGGCGGCGCGCATCTGCGCCACGCAATCCAGCCCGCCTTGCAAGGCCGCCAGCGCGCCGTACTGGGCGAAGCTGGTCGTGCCGGTAGTGGACTGGTCTTGCAGGCACTGGATCGCATCAGCGGAGGCGCGGTCGGGACATGCCACGTAGCCCAAGCGCCAGCCGGTCATGCTGAAGGTTTTGGAGAAGCCGTTAACGGTGAAGGTACGCGCGTGCAAGTCGGGTGCTGCGGCGGCGAAACTAACATGGGTGAAGCCGCGATACGTCAGCAGCTCATAGATTTCGTCGGAAATGATGGCGATGCGTGGATGCGGGCGCAGGACGTCTGCCAGCGCTTGTTGCGCGGCGCGGTCATAGCCCATGCCCGTGGGGTTGGACGGGCTGTTAAGGACGAAGGCGCGGGTGCGCGGGGTAATCGCCGTGGCCAATTGCTGCGGGGAAATGCGGAACTCATGGGCTTGATCGGTTGGAATGATGACCGGGGTGCCGCCGGCCAGCGTGACCAATTCCGGATAGCTGACCCAGTATGGACTGGGGATAATTACTTCATCGCCGGGCTCAAGCATGATCTGGAAAATGTTATAGAGTGAATGCTTGGCACCGCAGCCGACGACGATCTGTTGTGGCGTATACTGCAAGCCATTTTCGCGCTGCAGCTTTGCCGCAATGGCCTCGCGCAGCGCGGGGATGCCGGCCGACGGCGTATATTTGGTTTTGCCTTCCTCCAAGGCTTTAATGGCGGCAGCTTTAATGTGACTGGGAGTATCAACATCGGGCTCACCCGCCGCGAGAGAAATTACATTGATACCTTTGGCGTTCAATTCGCGGGCACGCATGGTGATGCCAATCGTTGCGGACGGTTTGATGGCGCTGAGTCGTTGATTGACAAACATGGGAAGCTCCGGGCTAGCAGGTGATACGAAATGAAGGAAAGATGTCAGCCGTGAGCGGATCAGCACCGCGCGCGGCAAGCAGTGTGGCGCCACGATACGCGATCATGCGGGCGTTGTCGGTACACAATGGCATGGACGGCAGCACAACCTGCAGGGCGTGGCGCCGTGAGTCATGCGTCAAGCGTTCGCGCAAGGCGCTATTGGCGCTGACGCCGCCGCCAAGGATGATGGCTGCGCGCTGAAGATGCCGGGCGGCGGCGATGGTTTTGCGCGCCAGTGCGTCTACAATAGCTTCCTGATATGACGCGGCGATGTCTTCACGCGGTGTGTCAGGATGTTCCTGCAAAAAGTAGAACAGGGCTGTTTTGAGACCAGAGAAACTGAAGTCAAAGACATCGCGGCGGTTGAGAGCGCGCGGGAAGGGGATGGCGCGCGGGTTGCCTTGCTGGGCGAGCCGCGACAACGCCACACCGCCCGGATAGCCAAGGCCGAGCAGTTTGGCGCCTTTGTCGAACGCTTCGCCAGCGGCGTCGTCGCGCGTGCGGCCGATGATGCGGTAGCGGCAGACATCTTCGACGTCGGCCAGCAAGGTGTGGCCGCCAGAGACGACGAGGGCGAGGAACGGGAAAGGCACGTCTGCTTCCGCGCAGGCAGCGAACATGTGCGCTTCAATGTGATTGACGGCGACAAACGGTTTGCGCAGCGCGGCGGCCAGGGCTTTGGCGTATGACACACCAACGATCAGCGCGCCGGCGAGGCCGGGGCCGGCTGTTGCGGCGATGGCATCTACGTCGCGCAGCTGGATGCCTGCGTCACGGCAGACCGCATGCACCAACGGCGATAGCGTTTCAAGATGGCAGCGGCTGGCGAGCTCGGGGACGACGCCGCCGTAGGGCGCGTGCGTGGCGAGCTGGCGCGCGAGGGCCTCGGTGAAGCGCCGAGTGGGTGCGTGCCAGAGCGCGGCAGCGGTTTCGTCGCACGAACTTTCAATGCCCAGCACCCACGTCATCGGCGGCGTCAGGGCACGCGGTATGATTCAGTTTGCGGCACACGCTGGATGACCGGCGCAGCAGGAGCGGGTTCGTTCAGCGTGCCTGCCAGGCGCGAGCGCACGAATTCGACGCGGTACACGCAGTAGAGCTGGTCTATCTTGAATTCAAACCAGCGGATTTGTTCCAGATCGCTTTCGCTTTCGCCCACCGTCAAGTAATACTCAAAATCATACTTGGGGTTGTTGCGGAAGAATTTGTGCAACTCCTGCCAGGTGCGGTCCTGTTTGTCGCGGAAGCGCACCGTGCGTTCGACCCATTGGCGGCCTTTCATTTCGCGCGGCGTCGAGCGAAAAGTAATCGCATCACGGGGCGTATAACCGATATCCTGGAACGAATTTTCAATAGAGACTTGTGCTTCTTTGACGCGCGACTGAAAACTGGCGCAGCCGCTGAGCGCACTCAGACCGGCACAGAGCAACAGGATGATCAGCGGGAACCGCAGTAGAGAAAGATGGTGAGACATAGACAGCTCCTTACTCGTTGGTGGGTTGCACATCAGGGGCACGGCGCGGCGGTGCGGCAGGGGCATCTGCGCTGGCGGTGGATGGCGCAGCCGTATCTGGCGCTTCAGCCGGCTGGTTCAGAAACAATAGTGCGCGCAAGACATCCACAGCGCGTTCGAGCTGGATATCACGCACGTTCTTCAATTCGTCATACCGCGCACGCTCGGTCTTGGAAAGCGTTTCCGGATCAACCTTGTCAAATCCGCGCATGCGGCGTTCCAACAGTGCGATTTCATCTTCAATGGACAGCTTCACTTCCACAGTGGGGAAAATACCGGTGCCATGAATGCACACACCCGAAGGTGTATAATATTTGGCGGTGGTGAGGCGCAGGGAACAATTGTTGTTGCCGACGGGAATGACGGTCTGCACAGAGCCCTTGCCAAAGGTGCGGCTGCCGACGATGACGGCGCGGCGGTGGTCTTTGAGGGCGCCGGCAACAATTTCCGACGCGCTGGCCGAGGCGCCGTTCACCAGCACGGCCAGCGGGCCGCGATACACCGTGCCGTTGTCTTCTGCCCGCGCGACGTGGTTTTGAGCCTCGATGCGGCCGCGGGTAGAGACGATCACCTGGCCCGGCTCGAGGAACAGCGCACTGACACTGATGGCCTCGTTTAACAGGCCGCCGCCGTTGTTGCGCAAGTCGAGAATCAGTGCAGCCATGTGCTGCGTGGCGAGCGCTGCCAGCGCATCGCGCAGCTCAGTGCTGGTGGTTTTGTCGAAATTCGTCACGCGTACATAGCCGATGCCGTTGGTACTGTCGAGGATGGCCGCATCGCGCACACTGCGCACTTTGATTACCGCGCGGGTGAGCACGTATTCTTTGATCTCACGTTTCGTGTCGAAGACGCGCTGCACGGCGATGGTGACCACCGTATCCGGCGTGCCGCGCAGGCGCTTGACGGCCTCGCTGATGGACATCTCGCGCGTACTCTCGTTGTTGATGCGGATGATCTTGTCATTGGGCGCCAGGCCGGCTTTGGCGGCTGGTGTATCATCCAGCGGCGCGATCACCGTCAGATAGTCGTCGCGGATGCCAATTTCAATCCCAATCCCGCCAAACTGACCTTCAGTAGTAACTTTGAGTTCTTCCGTGGCTTCTGGTTCCATGAATTCGCTGTGCGGATCAAGCGACCGCATCATGCCGCGCAGGGCGCCGTAGATCAGATTGGTCACATTGACGTCATCGGCGTAATCGCTTTGCACAATCGCGGCGCATGCGCCGAACAAATCGAGCAAGGGGAAGATATCATCCGGGCGCGGGCGGGGCGCGCTCTGGGCGGACGACAAGAGCAATGCGGCACTTGTTGCCGCTGCACACATACAGCGTTTCGTCAGAGCAGATTTAACCATAGTAAACAAATTATAGCAGGAGTAGCGTGCGGCGTCAATGGCCGGAAGATTTACGATTTACGATTTACGATTTGGAAGAATGTGTTGCTCGCGTGGGATGTGATTGGATTGAAAAAAAGATAGCGTTATCAGCCGGCAAAAAATGCCGGCTACAAACGACACAAAATGTCAAATGAAAACTTCGAACCTAGATCCGGCGACTAGTGGCATAGAATGGGAGGGGCAGCGGCCTCGCTGCCCTTTTACCCCGCGCGCATTAGGCCGCCGGGGCCGGCAGCCCTCCATGACGATTGCGATTGCGATACCGATACCGAAACATGGAGGCGCAACGGCCTCGTTGCCCTTGAGCCCTGCAGCTATCAGGACGCTGTGGCCGGTGGTTTTCTGCGCAGAAGATGCGCGCGATCAGCCGAGCGCCGCCAGCGCGGAGCGCACGTCGTCAATCAGCGGCTGGGCCGAAAGCGGGGCGCCCAGAGCGCGTGTCAGCCACACATCCGGCGTCACGTTGCCTTGTGAACACATACGCTCGACTTCACGCGCCAGCGTGCGCAGCGTCATGTGCCGCCGTATACTGTGCGCAATCACGTGCCCCACTGTGTAATTGGGCAGATAGAGCATCATGCCGATCATGTGTTGATAGGCCGCCAGCAGATGGTTTTCGTCGGGGCCGAAATAGGGTGCATAGTACTGGTGCCACAACTCACCGGCCAGCTGCAGCGTGATCTCCTGCAACGCATGGGGCGTGGCATCAGGATGGGCATACAGCCAGCGCCAGACGAGCAAGTCGAGGAGACCGGCGCCGGCGATTTCACAGGCGTTCAAATAGGTATTCAGGGTTGAGAGTGCCTGATAATGCAGCGGATAAGGGACACCGATAACGTGCCGCGCGTATTCTTGGAACGTGAATGCCATGCCCTCGGTGATGCCGAGATTGGGGACACCGATGAGGGCTGGGCGTGGCACGCGGTGCAAGCTGAACACCTGTTCGATGCAGTGGCCGAGTTCGTGCATGGCGGTGGCCAGGGCGGGCCAGTTCAACTGGCCGTTGGCGTGATTGGTGCGGAGGAAGGAGGGATATTCGTAGAGGCGCGCGGGGCTGGCGTGGCCACTGCCGCGCGCCGCTTCCGTGCGTATGTGGGCGGCGAGGAAATGCGCCGTGGCTTTCTTGAAGCCGAGTTCGCACAGCAGCTGCGGCAACTGCTCCTGGAAACTTTCAAAGCGCGGGAAGCGGCGCGCCACGGCGGCGTTGAGTTCATCGATCGGTTCTGGCGGCGCGACGTTGTTGTAGTAGATGTCAAAGGCTTGGAGCGGGCGGCCAAGACGCGCGGCGGCATAGGCCATGGCGTCGCGGCGCACGGGCGCTTCCAGCAGCGCGCGCAGCAACTGCTCTGTGGCGTCAACACCAAGCTGGTTGTACAGTGTCAGCGCGCGGTCAATGTGCGTCGGGTAGTCAGGATAGTAGGGATCCGTGGCGCGGGCGAGTTGAAAGAGCTCATGCCAGACGGCATAGCGTTGCGGGCCGGTCAGTTCGCCTGGCTCACGGCCGTCCACGGCGTTGGTGATGGGGCACCATTGGTGCGCCTGGCCGCGCATGACGCGCTGTGGGATGCTGCCGTCAATATGGCGGCCCATAATGCGTGCGAGGAGGCGTTGGCGAGGCAGGGCGTGCGGTGCACCATAGCACCCGCGCAATTCTTCGCGCACCAGCCAGTGCGCCAGCAGCGTACGGCCGGGCGGGAACGGATGACTGCCATCATCCAGCACGACGCAGCCAACGGGGATGTGGAAATTGTAGTAGAATTCGCGCGCGCGATGAAATGCGGTGCGTGCCATGTCATTGAGTTCACGCGGCAAGCGATAGGGAATGGCATCGGCCAGCCGCACAGCAGCCCATTCATCCACGGACCACGTGGCGCCGCAGGTTTGTTTTTCAGTGAAGGAGCGGCGCGGGAAATTCAGCAGCAGCACAAATGCCAGCTTGCTGCGGTACAGTTCTTCATCGAGATCAGGCGCCGGGTCAAATTGTGCCAGCAGATCATCTATGCCGGGATCATCATGTGTGGCGACATCACGCCAGCGCGTGAGGGCGCGATGGATTTCGGCCAAATGGCCATGCAGATTGAAGACGGCATCTTCGCCGCGCGCGAGCAATGTGTGCAGGCGTGGTCCATCAGGAGCGAAGCGCGCCGAAATGAAGCTGCGCAGGGCTGGTTCGTCGCCATCGCTGGCGCGCCAGGCGGCGGCGAGCTGGGCGATAGCGGCCGTGGCGCGCGGGCGCACGGCCTCCCCATGCTGGCGCGCGAGTTCATTGACTAGCTCGTGCTGGAGTGCGGCGGTCAGCCAAACTGGTTGCTCATGCATGTGCAGTCTCCAGAAGTAGTGTAGTGAAATGAGAAGGGAATGAAAAAAGGGCGCGGAACCCGCGCCCTAAGTGTGCTTGAAAAGCTGGTGTGCCTTAGCGGCGAAACCCGCCCTCGCGGCGCCCGCCGCCACGATAGCCACCGCCTTCGCGGCCGCCTTCGCGGCGTTCGCTCATCGGCTTGGCTTCGTTCACGACCAGCGCACGATCACCCATCATTCTGCCATTCAGCGCAGCAATGGCCTTGTTGGCTTCGTCATCGCTTGACATTTCGACAAACCCAAAGCCACGGCTGCGGCCCGAGAACTTGTCGCTGATCAATGAGACGGACGCCACCGTGCCGGCCTCGCTGAACATGTTACGCACATCGTCTTCCGTCGAACTGAACGGGAGATTACCTACATAGATCCGCTTCGCCATTCAACTACCTCTTACCATCTGTTTACTGTTCTCCCGCTCAGGCTGCACCAACACCGGTACGAACTCTACACAAGCAAGGACGAACTAACGCATCTAGTATACCAAAACCCGCGAAAATATGCAACTATGCCTTCGGACTGGGTACGGCGACTAGGGAGGGCCGCCGGCCACGGCGGCCTGATGCGTGCGGGGCACAAGGGCAGCGAGGCCGCTGCCCCTCCATTCTTTGGAGGGCCGCCGGCCGCGGCGGCCTGATGCGTGCGGGGCACAAGGGCAACGAGGCCGCTGCCCCTCCATACTTTGGAGGGCTGCCGGCCACGGCGGCCTGATGCGTGCGGGGCACAAGGGCAACGAGGCCGTTGCCCCTCCATTCTTTGGAGGGCCGCCGGCCGCGGCGGCCTGATGCGTGCGGGGCACAAGGGCAACGAGGCCGTTGCCCCTCCATTTTTTGGAGGGCCGCCGGCCCCGGTGGCCTGATGCCCGCGGAGCATGGTGGCAGCGCGGCCGTTGCCCCTCCACGAAAATAAATGTCGCGTGTCATCAATTCCTGGAGGGCCGCCGGCCCCGGTGGCCTGATGCCCGCGGAGCATGGTGGCAGCGCGGCCGTTGCCCCTCCATGGTTTGGAAAGCCTGTACCGGTGGATTGAGGTGCGCGGTAGGGTGCCGGCACGGATGCCGGCGCTCCCAGCGGGGCGCCAGTGCGGCTACAGGGCCTTGATGCGGGCGATCAATTCCGTCGTGGACAGGCCGGCAACTTTCGGCACCAGGACAAGCCTGCCGCCGCCCGCACGAACGGTCTCGGCCTCAATGCAATTCTCGCCGTACTCTGCACCGTTGACATGCACGTGCGGGCGCACGGCTGCCAGGAACGGCATGGGCACGGTCTCATCAAAGATGCGAATGTAATCCACGATCTCCAGCGCGGCGAGAATCTGCCAGCGCTGGTCTTGCGGCACCACCGGGCGGCGCGGGTCTTTGTACTGCTTGATGGACGAGTCGGAATTCAGGCCCACAATCAGCACATCGCCCTGTGCGCGCGCGGTCTGCAAAAAATACAAATGCCCGAAATGAAACAGATCGAAGCTGCCGTTGCACGTCACAATCGTGCGGCCTGCGGCGCGCAGACGGCAGCCTAAATCAGCCAATGCATCCCGCGGAACGAGCTTGGCCCGCGGATCACGCGGCGGCCTGGCTGTTACGCTTTCCACAACCCGTGCAGGTTGCAGTACTCGCGGGCGGTTACTGCACTGGCATTGACATGGAACACAGCTTCCGGCGTGTCGCCCGGCTTCAGATGCTTGCGGTACACGGTGCCGTCCGCGATCAGCTCGATCCACTGGATGTAGTGCTTCTCTTCCATCGGATGCGGCACGCTGCCGACGCTGACTTTGAATCCACCTTCCACCTTCGTCACCACCGGCACATGCTTTTCTTTTGACGCATCCACAGTGTTTTCTTTCAGCAGCACCATCGGCTGGCCGCAACACACCAAATCACCCGCGCCACCCTGCAACACTTCTACGATATTGCCGCACAACTCGCACTTGTAGACTTGAAACCGTTCTGTCATAGTAAGTAACATCCTTGTTATGTTGGTTAATGACGCTCCCCTCGTGGTTATTATACTAATTGCTGAAGCAGCTGTCAACTACCACATAACCCCTATGTCCGGCGACTGGGGAAGACCGCCGGCCACGGTGGCCTTGAGCGCGGGGCACAAGGGCAGCGAGGCCGCAGCCCCTCCACGCCCAAGTCGTTATTCGCCGCATCTAAGTCATGGCGCAGGATTCGCACTATGCAGGCATTTTTGCTACAATAACATGCGCGCTAGTGCGCTGGTTAATTGATGGCGAAGGAGCTTGCGATGCGTTGTTACACATGGTTCGTGCCAGCAGTGCTGCTGTGGCTGCTGGCGGGCTGCGCGGCACACACCATCCGTGTTGTGCAAACCCCGGGGTTGGAACTGCCCGGGCGGTATAAATTTCGCATGAATTTCACGGTGCACGATCCCGACGGCAAAGCGATTACTGATGAGATCATGGAAACGGAACTGGAGCGCTGGTTGTTGTTTACGGAGATGACGGGGGCGGCGCGCGCGGCGTTTGAAGACCGCGGGTATGTGTGGGTGTACGACCCGCTTGAGCCGGCTGATTTTATGGTGGACGTATGTTTTACGGCGTTTTATTCAGAAAAAATGACGCGTGAAAAAATGGAACGGCAAAAGCCGGCTTCCCTGATGGTGGGCGGCATCAAGGACGGTACGTATCTGCATATGGTGGTGATTTCCGTGTTGACACGGCCGCCGGGGCTTACGGCGGAGGGCTTTGTAACCGTCTGGGAAGGGCGCGGCATTGCCGAGAGCAAGCATGCGGATGTGCGCATTGCCGGCTTCCCGCTGATTGCAGACATCGTCAGCCGCTTCCCCCGCGCGCGGCCGCGCTAAAGATTGCAGATGACAGCACTACCGGCATATGTGGCCCGCTTGGAGCATGTCTCCAAAATCTACACCGTGGGCCCGGTACACGTGACTGCGCTGGATGACGTCAACCTGAGCATCCGGCGCGGCGAGTTTGTAGCGATCACCGGGCCGTCGGGCTCTGGCAAATCCACCTTGATGCACATCCTTGGCTGCCTGGACAGTGCGACGAGCGGCACGGTGGAGCTGGAAGGGCGCGACATTAGCCGCGCCTCGCCGAATGAGCGGGCGCGCATCCGCAATACGCGCATCGGGTTTGTCTTTCAAGCGTTCAACCTGCTGCCGCGCTTTAGCGTGCAGCACAATGTGGAACTGCCGCTGACATATGCGGGGATCAGCAAACATGAACGGGCAGTGCGTGCGCGGCGGTTGATCGAACTGGTGGGCCTGGCAGACCGCGCGCATCATCTGCCGCAGCAGCTTTCCGGCGGGCAGCGCCAGCGCGCGGCCATCGCGCGCGCGCTGGTCAACGACCCGGCGCTGATCTTCGCCGACGAGCCCACCGGCAACCTCGACACCAAAACCGGCGCGCAGATTCTGCAGTTGTTTGCCTCGCTTCATCAGCAGGGGCGCACAATAATTATTGTGACTCATGATCACGATATCGCCGCGTGCGCCGGGCGGCGCATCGCCCTGCGCGACGGCCGCATCGTACAGGACACCGCCGCCTAACGCCCGCGCTCTCACGCATATGGGAATTCTGCAAGGCATTATTGTCGGCTTCAAGGAAATCTGGGCGCACAAACTGCGCTCATTCCTCACCATGCTGGGTGTGATTCTGGGCGTGGCGGCGCTGGCCTCGATGTTTGCGTTTGTCGAAGGCATGTTTGCCGGCTGGAAACAGGTGATGCAGGAACAAGGCGGGATGGAAAAACTCTCGACCAACGAGAGCCAAATCCCGGAGAAACAACGGCCCTTCCGCCATATTGCGCGGCAACGCCGGCGCGCCGACGTCATCTCGGTGCGCGCCAATGTGCCGGGTGTGGCCGCGTTTGCGCCCGAGCTCGACCTGCAGGGCGGCCTGGTACGCTATCGCAACAAGCGCACATGGATGCCCGTCTACGCGGTGACAGCTGGTTCGCTGCTCGTCAATAATCAAACCGTGGCGCAAGGCCGGTTCATCAGCGACCTCGACCGCGTCACGGGAGCGCGCGTGATTGTGCTCGGCTCTGGCATTGTCGAAGAACTCTTTGAAAAGAACGCCCCGGCGGTTGGCCGGCTGGTCTACTTCCGCGACCAGCCGTTCCGTGTGGTGGGTGTGATGCAAGCCTTGGGCACGCCGGGCACGCGCGGCATGCGGCGCGGGCACGATTTTATGCGCTGGCGCAACCGCTTTTCCTATATCCCGCTCGAGACCGGCATGCTGCGCATGACCGGCACCAAAGACCTGACCTGGCTGAACTACAAAGTCAAAGATACCAGCCGGCTTGACCGCATTGCAGAAGCCATTCAGAATGTGCTCTTTCTGACGCACCGGCGCCTGTTGAATTTCAGCGTCACCACGAATACCGAGATGTTCGAGCGCTTTGCGGAAATTACCGGCGCGTTTGGCGTGTCGCTCGGCATCATTGCCAGCATTTCGCTCTTGGTGGGCGGGATTGGCATCATGAACATCATGCTGGCCTCGATCAACGAGCGCATCCGTGAGATTGGCATCCGCAAGGCCATCGGCGCGCGCGACCGCGACGTGTTGGTGCAAGTGCTGGTGGAGGCGGTTGTGTTGAGTCTGACGGGCGGGCTGCTGGGTGTTGCCGTAAGTTTGGGGCTGACAGAAGCAATTGGCATCATTCTGCGCAACACGTTCAGCGCGCCGGTAGTGCGCGCCGGCCCGCTGGTGTTTTCGTTTTGCGTTTCCGTGCTGGTGGGGATTTTCTTTGGCTTGTATCCTGCGTGGCGCGCGGCCAAACTTGATCCGATTGAAGCCTTGCGCTACGAATAGGCGCGTTAGAAGTTGCGGCGCGCTTCACATATAATCACACTACCATGCAGGACAGCGTTCCAACATGTGCGTGCCGCGCGGGGTAAGGAAAGTTGAAGTGTTGAGAAGACAAAAGATAGGGCTGATGCAGCAGCTCTTTGCGGTGGTGGAGGGAGGATGAGCTACGATCCGGCGGTGCATCACCGGCGCAGCATCCGGCTAAAATGGCATGATTATGCCGGGGGCGGGGTGTATTTTGTCACGGTGTGCGCGCATCGCGAGCTGATGGCGGCAACAGGCGGGAAGCCGTTTGCGGGGCCACTGCGCGCGCTGATTGAAGAGCGCGTGCGGATGACAGCCGAAAAATGCCTGCAGATGTGCTGGGGTGAGTGGGTGATTATGCCGGATCATTTTCATGCCGTAATCCGCATGCGGAAAGGACCGTTGCGGCTGGGGGATGTGATTGGCGGGTTCAAGGCGGCGGTGTCGCGGGAATGGAATCGGGTGGCGACAGGGGCGACACAGGTGTCGCCCGTACGTAGGGGCGAGGCCTGCCTCGCCCCCTGCGTCGCCCCCCGGATGTGGCAGCGCAATTATTATGAAATGATTGTGCGCACGGCGGAGGCGGAGCGGAGGATTG
>Ga0209101_1002531_pt1 | contig 11972 bp, 14 predicted proteins | sample ConPoolayeCmetaG_FD_185481 | JGI IMG/M metagenome (GOLD analysis project Ga0209101, IMG submission 185481) | Hot spring microbial mat communities from California, USA to study Microbial Dark Matter (Phase II) - Cone Pool mat layer C metaG... ... | reverse complement strand
ACTTCTTACTCTGAAGAACTTTTATGTAGAACTTGTCATCGATTGGCTTATAGAAAGCAAAATTTGAAGAAAGATAAGTTAATAAAAGAATTAATTAAAAATCCAGAAAGAATGGTAAATTATGTCAATTATGGAAGCTTTAAGCAGATTTTAGCAGTAATTCAAGCTACAGATATAATTAAAAGAGCTAAATTAGAGGCTCAAAAAATATTTGACAAAATAAGAAAAAATAGTGTTACAATTTAATTAGCACTCAGAATTAAACGGTGGAGTTTTTTAATGCCCTCGTTGGACAGAACTTCACCGTTCTGAGTGCACCAGCGAGGGCATTAATTTTATATGTATTTACCAGCTAATGTAAAAAACTTAAAATTTGATGTTTATCTTCGTCGTTCTTCTGATGATAATGATCATCAGATTGCTTCAATTGACCAACAGAAAAACTTTATTCTAAAGCTAATAGAAGAAGAGGGCTTAAAAGTAGATCAAATATTTGAGGAATCAATGTCGGCTAAACAACCAGGAAGGCCGATTTTTAATCAATTAATAAAGAGATTAGAAGAGGGAATCGTCGAAGGTATTATTTGTTGGGATCTTTCAAGATTAGCAAGAAATCCAATTGATGCCGGGAATTTAAGTTGGTTGTTACAACAGGAGAAAATAAAAGCAATTATTACCTCTTTTAGAGTTTATTTACCCGAAGACAACGTTTTACTTTTAAATATAGAATTTGGCCAAGCCAATCAATTTGTTAGAGATTTATCAAGATTAATTAAAAGGGGTATTTATGATAAGGCGGAGAAAGGTTGGATGCCGGGAGTTGCTCCAGAAGGTTATTTAAATGATAATTCTCACGGAAAAGGAAAAAGCATTATTATTCCAGATCCTAAAAGATTTCCTCTTATAAGAAAAATGTGGGATTTATTATTAACAGGAGTTTATACTGTTCCTCAAATTCTTAAAATAGCTAATGAAGAGTGGGGTTATCGAACAAAAAAAGGAGAAAAATTATCAAGATCAGGGCTCTATCATATGCTTACTAACCCTTTTTATTATGGAGAGTTTATTTATAGTGGAAAATGGTATAAAGGAAGCCATAAACCAATGATAACAATGGAGGAATACGATAAAGCTCAGGTAATATTGGGAAAAAAAGGAAAGCAAAGACCAAAAAAAAGAGAGTTTGCTTTTACCGGTTTAATTCGTTGTGGAGAATGTGGAGCGATGATTACTGCCGAAGAAAAAGTTAATCGCTATGGTTATCACTATACTTATTATCATTGCACCAAAAGAAAAAATACTAATTGCTCACAACGATCAATTGAGGCTAAAGAGCTTGAGCGACAAATAGAAAAAATATTATCAAAAATAGAAATTCCTGAAGATTTCAAAGACTGGGCAATAAAATATTTGAACGAACTTCATGATAAAGAAGAAATTGATCAAACAAACGTTGCTAAAAGCTTAGATGAAGCTTATAATACCTGTGTAAAAAAAATCAATAATCTAGTTAAATTAAAAATTTCTCCTTCTAACTCTGATGGTTCTTTATTATCCGATGAAGAATTTGAAAGATTGATGAAGCCATTACAGGAAGAAAAGAAGCGGTTAGAAGAAAAAAGAAAAAATTTAAGCCAAAGAATCGATAAATGGGTAAAGCTTTCAAAAGAAACCTTTAACTTTGCTTGTTATGCTCGCTACTGGTTTAAAAACGGGACAATTGACGATAAGAGAAAAATTTTACAAACAATAGGTTCGAACCTTTTTCTGAAAGATAAAAAATTGCTTATTGACCTGCCAAAACCATATAAATTAATTGAAGAACAAAAAAATGAAGTCGATAAGACGTTAAAAATGTTAGAACCTCAAGAAGAGATTGATATAAAAACCCAAACATATCAATTATATGCTTCCAATCCACGTCTGTCCAGGGGGGAGGATTCGAACCTCCGTAGGGCAAAGCCCGACAGTTTTACAGACTGTTCCGATTGTCCACTCCGGCACCCCTGGTTTTTACTTACTAATTATAACATTTTTTACTCACTTGTTTTTTTAATCTTTTATGTTATAATATTTACTATATGGATAATTTTAATAAGGTTTTATCTTTTGTTTTAGGTTTAGTCGTAATGATTGTTTTTTTTGCTGTTATAACTGGAAGAATTAATTTTAAAAATAAATTTCCATTTTTAAGCGCCACAACTTCAATTACTCCCCAAGCACAACCAACCCCAACTCCAGTTTCCTCAGTTACTGTTTCTAATACTTCTTCATCTTCGTCAACTTCATCTCATAATCGTTATCAAACAACAAATAAAACCCCATCAACTATTCCTTCAACTGGTTCACCAACTTTACTTTTACCTTTTTTTTTCTTCACTTTAGGCGCGGGAATCTATTTAAAAAAGAAAGTTTAATGAGTTTAATTTGTTTGGAAACCAGGTAGTTTAAGGATCTTGTCACCGATAAAGCTAATGAGAAAAACTGCGGAAATGGCAAAGATTAAACCAAAAATTGCACCAAAGATTATTCTTTTACCAAGATTGATTTTTTCGGGATTATTCTGTGAGGTTAAGATAATAAAAGCTCCATACAATAAAGAAATCAATGAAGCGGCTCCAACCAAAGAGAAGATAATATTTAAAAAAAGTTGAACCACACTTGCTGCTGCTCCTTCTTGTTCGAAGCTACCAAGATTAGTATTAACGCAACCTAAAAAAGTGTACCAACGACCTAAAGCTGGAGTTGGTGGATTGTTGGTTTCTGGATTAATTTTTAAGGTATCACCAGTTGCTGGATTATTGTTAGCTTCAGGATAAAGACAGGCACGACATTGTTCCCAATTAGATGGTGGGTTTTTTCCTTGACAATAACCACAAAGATCACATGTGACAAAACGTTGATTTTCTTGACTAACAATTATTTTGGGTAAAGTGACAAAAACAAAAAATATTAATATAAAAACTAAAAATAATTTTCGCATAAAGTTATTATAACTTGTTTTTTTGATAAAAATAAAGTATAATATTTATATGCTTAAGAAAGCGCTAATTGGTTTGTTTTTTTTGTTTTTAACCTTTATCATTCCATTGACGGTTTACCTCGCTGATACGCCTTTTGTAAAAGCCCAAAATAAAGTAGTTTATGATCTTCCATACCCAGGTATTTTACCTGATCATCCTTTATATTTTATTAAATCTTTTCGTGATCAAATTAACCTTTTTTTTACCCGTGATTATCAAAAAAAAGCAGAACTTTATCTTTTATATTCTGATAAGAGAGTTGCCTCTTCAATTTTAATTTTATATAACGGTAAAGAAAAATTAGCTCTTGATACTTTGGCTAAAGGAGAAAAGTATTTTTTTAAAATTCCTTTCTTAATTGTTCAGGCAAAAAAGCAAGGACAAAATTTTACTAAGGAATTGATTGAAAAGATAAAAAACGCTAATGAAAAACACGCAGAAGTAATTGACGATTTTTTTAAAAAAGTTAGCGAGGAACAAAATTCTTATCTTTTAGAGATTCAAAAGATCAACAAAGATATAAAAGCCAAATTAACTTCGTTTTAAATCTTGGAAAACTACTCCAAAAATTAATGCCAAAACTAAAAAATTTTGTTTTAAAGTTAGCCAATAATGATCAAAAAAACCAGTAGTAAAAATAGTAAATAGTAAATAATAAATAGTTGTAGTTATTTTTTTGTAATTTTTTTTAAAAAAAATTATAGTAAAAAAAAGTATTAAAACAAAAAAAAGGATGCCAATTTCGGCTATTACAAGTAAAAAAATATTATGAACCGGTTGATTAAAAAATAAAGGAAAAGATGAGGGAAAATTTTTTTGAGCTAATAAATAGTTGCCTATTCCTACGCCAAAAATTGGATAGCTTTTTATTATATTTAAACCTTGAAAAAACAATTCTTTTCTTTTTTCTAAGCTTAAAGTATCGCCTTTTGAAAAAAGAAAAATAAAAGAAAGGGTTGAAAAAGTAAATATTTTTACCAAAAGACAAAGCCGACAGTGTTTTATTTTTTGAAAATAAAAAATGATATTAACAACTAAAAAAACAAAAATTGCTACTTTTGAAAAAGATAAAAAAATTAAACTCGCTGATAAGAAAATAAGAAAAGTTTTTAATAATTGATAATTATAAAAATTTTTTTTAGTTATTAAAAAAACATATAAGAGAAGATAAAAACCAGCCAAAGAATTAGGGTGAGAAAAAGTAGCGTAGGGGCGAAGAATTTCTTTGTCAAAAAAAAACACTTTTGCAATTGATGGATGGTTAATACTAATGTGCCTTTCGCCTAAGAAATAAAAAATTCCATCAAATGAGTGACCAAATTTTAATTGATATAAAGACAAAAACCATTCAATGAGAGTAATTGATAAAATTGAAATAAGAAATAGTTTTTTTTTTATTCTTATATGATAAAAAAAATAAAAAACAAAAAGAATTTGGAAAATTTTTAAAAATGAAAAAACAGTAATTATTTTTGATTGGGAGAAAATAAAATTGATAGTTAGAAATAAAAAAACAATTAATATTTTTTTATTTTTTAAAAACGAAAAAAATAGACGAAAATTAAAAATAATTATTAAAAAGAAAACAATATCAATTAAATATAAAGTTGGAGCAATATAGTCAACTCTAACACCGTTAATGTAGGAAAAATCGAAAAAAAAATGCTTTCCTAGTTGAGTAGGAAGAAGAAAAATAAAAATATAAGGTAAAAAAAAATTTATTTTATTAATTAATCTAAAAAAGATTAAGTTGTTGTTTTTTTGATTGATTTTCTTCATCTTTTTGTTCTTTATTTTTAAAAATTTTAACAACACCAAAAACACCATCATAACCGGGATCAATAAAGACTTTTCTTTCTCTAATAATTTGTATCGCCTCTTTTAATTTTTTACCAGCAAATTTTTCAATTTCATCATATTTTTTTCGCATTAAAATATCAAATTCCGGGGCAAAATTGTCTGTTAGTTGTTGATATTCTTTTTCGGCTTTAGTGGGTGAATTATGTATTTCTTTAAGTACTTCCATTAATGGGACTAAAGAAATAAATGGAGTTCGTTTTTTTTCTTTATCGTAGATAAAAGTTGTTTCATATTTATTTTTTAAAAAAATTAATTCTTCATTTTTAATAATTCTTTTTGCCAATTTTAAAACACGATTTTCAACACCAATAGTTAAAGCTTTATTACAAACAGGACATATTTCTCCATTTTTTAATATTTCTTTGGGTGAGTATTTTATTCCACAAAGACGATGACCACTCCAGTGATATTTACCCTCTTCAGGAAAAAATTCAATCGTATAGCCGATCTTTATTTTTCCTTTTTCTTGTTTAAAAGCGCTAATAATATCGTCATAGTTAATATCTGAGAAATTTAATTCTTTTTTATCATAAGAGATAAAGACTGTTGCTTCTCGACCTAATTTTGGGCCAGAATGAGCATCTGAAAAAGAAACAATGGCGCGATTATCAAGCTCTTCAATTTGCCAGTTCATTATTGGATCTGATGAAAGACCCGTTTCAACTGCCCAAATGTATTTTGAGTACTTGCCAAAAGCTTCTTCAATTGAATCAAAACCAGATTTTGAGCCATATAAAGAGAACCAAGGTGTCCAGATATGACAAGGAATAAGAAAGTTTTTTTTATCAACCTCAAGAAGAATTTCCAAAAGATTTTTTGCTGAGATACCCATAGTTGGTCTACCATCGGCTAAAAGATTAACTCCTTTTTTCTGAAGAGTTTTGATAATTTTTTGGGCAGTTTGAAGAGACGGAGTAAAAATTAAATTATGGATGCGATGAGTCTTTCCATTTTGGGAATAGATAGAGGAAAGCTCAGTTGAAAGAATAAAAGAAATTTTAGGAAAACTACCGTCTTTAAGTTTAAAAATACCAGGTGTTTTTTCCACTAAATTTTCTTGAATTTCTCGAAACCAGAGAGGATGGGTCCAGTCGGCGGTTGAGACAAGACTTATTCCCTTTTTTTTCGCCCAAAAAGCAATTTCTTTTAGATTCATTTTTTGGGAAACTGCTCGGGAATATTTGGAGTGAAGATGCAAATCGGCAATAATTGACATAGAGATATTATAAAATTAAAAATTGAAAATTAAAAATTGAAAAATTTAAAAATGAAAATTATTAATAGAAAATTTAATCGTGATTATCAGGAAATAGAAACTTTTGAGGCAGGAATTGTTTTGACAGGAGCAGAGGTTAAATCAGCGCGACAAGGAGGAATAAGATTGGAAGATAGTTATGTTAAGATTTTATCGGATGGTCCTTATTTAATTAATGCTAAAATTTTTCCCTATAGATTTTCTCAAAACCAAAACTTTGATGAAAAAAGATTAAGAAAGCTTTTATTGAAAAAACAAGAAATTATAAAAATTCAGAGCAAAGTAAAAGCAGGTGGATTGACAATTGTGCCTAAATCATGTTATAATAAGGCTAATTTAATTAAGCTTGAAATTGCTTTGGTAAAAGGAAGAAAGGATGTTGAAAAAAGAAAACTAGAGAAAAAGCGAGAAATTGAGCGGGAGAAAGAAAAAGAAGCAAAAGAATTTATGAAATTTTAAAGTTTAATGGGGATGAACGGTTTCGACGGGAAAATTGCACTTTTAAAAATGGTTAGGGCGCACTTATGCGATAAATAGAAAAGAACAACTGCTAAAGAAGAAGCAGAAGCGGCTTTCTACGCTCGTAATGCTAACTATGCTTATGCATATGTTAACTAATCGAGAATAGAAAAGCTCCTTTCTTAAGTTTTGCCTGATTAAACTTAAAGAAGGGAAAACCAATCAGGCAGTTGGCCAAAAGAGTTTTTGGTTGGCTTTTGGGGCAACTTTAAAAAAATCAACCAACAGCTTTTTGGTGTTTGGTTATTTTTCATCAAAAAGCAAGAGTAAAAAATAAACTATCTCTTGCTAAACATTTATAAATGTGTTTCTTCGGACCAGGGTTCAACTCCCGGCATCTCCACAAAGTCGGAAATTGATATTTGAAATTTTGGTTTTGGGTTATCGTGCCAATCTCTTTATTAGGTTCAATATTCTTTACTTCATTTTTCAAAGCTTCATGATTTTCTTTTAAAATTAAAAATGGTTTAGATAGTTCTATCAATACTTTTCCATCTTTTATATAAAAGTTCGATCCGAGAGATCGAACAATAGCGGTTTTAGTGTCGGCATCTCCGTTATCAAAATGAATTTTTACATTTTTAGCAAAATTAAAGGTTTTTTCAACTAAACTAATCCAGTCAAAGGTTCGATTGTTTAAGGTTGCTAATTCTTTTTTGATTTCTTCTCTTTCTTTTTCCAACTCCTCTTTTTTCTTTAGATACTCTTCCTTAGAGATTAAACCTTCTAAATGCAGATCTAGAGCTCGATTTAATTTAATCTGGTTTTTTTCCAATTCATAATTTAGATTTTTTAAAAATATTAGTTGATTAGAGCTTTCCTCTCTATGTTCTTCTTTTAACCACTTAATAGCCCAATCACAAAACTCTTTTGGTATGGTTATCATTTCTAAAATTTTTGATATTTGTTTTTCTAAATCATCTAAACTCATTTGTTTTTGGTGACAGTTGTACTTTAGCGGGTTATGGTTGCAACGAATGTATGGATATTCTTTGATTTGGTTATTTTTTAATTTTTTTGCTCTAATATATGGAAGCCAAGTTCTACCACATTCTCCACATTTAAATAATCCTCGATAAGGTAATTCAAAGTATTTTTTCGGTCTTTTTACTCCTTTTCTTCCTAAAAGTTCTTGGATTTTCCAGTATTCTTCTTCAGTTATTAATCGGGGGATGCTTGGATGAAGTTTATAAGTTTCCGTACCCCATTTGAATTCTCCATAATAGAAAGGATCTCTTAAAAATTGATAAAAAACTGATTTGCTTAACTTTTTACCACCCAATCTTTTACTTTTTCTTGTTCTAAAACCCCATCTATCATTAAGGATTCTTAAAATATCATTAACCGAATAGTTGCCAGTTAAAAATAAATCGATGGCTTTTCTTAATAAAGGAAATCTTTCCGGATCAGGAGCAGTTTTTGGTTCTTCTCCTGGTTGGTGAATGTTCATGTAGCCAAGTTTTAAAGTTCCTGGCCAAAAACCTCTTTGGGCTTTACTATGCATTCCTCGTTTTATTGTTGGTGATAAATCATCAGAATATTTTTTTGCTAAACCAAACTCTATTTGTAAAAGAAGCTTATCATCACCGCTGTTGTAATATATCTTTCCTGGAGTAATGATAGCGAATAAAAGCCCCTGATCCATTAGTTCAATCAGTAAAGCTCCATCAACTGCGTTTCGTGCCAATCTATTTAAAGCCCAAGTCAAAATTACATTTGCTTTTCTTTCTTCAATCATTTTTATCATTTCATTAAATAATGGTCTTCCTCTTTTTTTTGCTGAGGCTGATTCTTTAAATATTCTTATTAGTTTGAGATTATATCGTTCAGCTGTTTTTTTGTTGATTAGATGCTGATCTTCTAAGGAAAAGATTTGTTTATCTTCTGATTCAGTGCTTTTTCGACAATATTCAATGGTTTTTTTACCGGCGATTTCTCGATTTACTATAAAATCCATAATATAAAATTAATGCCCCCGCTGGTGCACTCAGAACGGTGAAGTTCTGTCCAACGAGGGCATTAAAAAACTCCACCGTTTAATTCTGAGTGCTAATTAAATTGTAACACTATTTCCTTTTATTTTGTCAAATATTTTTTGAGCCTCTAATTTAGCTCTTTTAATTATCTCTGTAGCTTGAATTACTGCTAAAATTTGCTTAAAGCTTCCGTAATTGACATAATTTACCATTCTTTCTGGATTTTTAATTAATTCTTTTATTAACTTATCTTTCTTCAAATTTTGCTTTCTATAAGCCAATCGATGACAAGTTCTACATAAAAGTTCTTCAGAGTAGGGAGTGAAGTATAAAAATCTTACCTTTTTACCACATCCATTACAAATAAACCAAAGTATAAAGCCTTTTCCTAAGTTAGATTTGGTATAGGTTAAGTTAATAGAATTAGGCTTTGTTTGTTTAGTTTCATTATTTATAGTTTGAGTAAGATTTACCTTATATGTGTCCTTAATCAAATCAATAAATTTCTTAACCGATTCCTCGTCTTTAAGATCTATGTCCTTTCTATAAATATTTTTATAATAGTCTTTTACTTGAAGATACAACGATCTTATTAAATTTGATACTCTTATTGCGTGACATTCTTCAACTAATGGTTTTTTATTATAAATAAAAAGCATATTTTTTTGCCGAAAATATTAACAATCAATAATAATCTTTAAGTCAAATTGGTATTTCATCAGGGTCTATATTTTCATCCATTTTTTGATTTTCAGAAAAAATATCAAGTTCTACCCCACCCTCCACTCCACTATTTTCTTTCGTTTCAAAAGAAGTTATAGACTGGGTACTTGGATAAATAAGTATCTTTCTTTTATCGTTTGGGTCTGGTTCTTGAAATATCAACCCTGCAATCTCTAAAGCAGGAATTATTTCCTTTCTTAGTTGAAAGTCCGATAATACCCTTCCATAGATTTGATAATGTTTTTCAAGGATGTCTTTTTTAGTTAAACCAGTTACCCCACCATCCACTCCATCATTTTTTTCTTTAAAAACCGGTAAGATTATTTCTTTGTATAAGTTATAAATATAAGGTGGAATATTAAGTTCCTGGCTTTCTGATATTTTATCCCATAAAGAAAAAGCATTATCAATATCTTCATCTTTGGCAATAATCTGTGATTCTTTTCGTTCTCTGAACCAAAGATTTAAAAGAGCAAAGGCTTTTATTAGAGAAATTAATCTTCCTATATCTCTTTGATGGCGTGGTTTTAAAATTTTGGTTCTTTTGAAAAATTCCTTTTCTATTTTGTCCGAATTGGTTATGATCACATCTGAGATGTTTGCCTCTTTTATTGCTAAGATTCTTTTTTTAAGATTTTCTCTTTCTTCATTTGCCTTAAGATTAAGATAATATTCCTCCTTATTGGTAAATTTTTTTATCTTCTCAAGAATTCCGCTTGTTATTTTTTCCTGAGTAATTTCGGGAGATAAAACAATAAATCTTGTTGATTCTTGTTCATCTAACCTTAAACCAGCGGTGCAAAAAATAACTGAAGGAAAACCAATAACCAAAACATTTTTTGTCTTTAATCCGCCTTTTTGCTGTTTGTCGGTAATTTTTATCCTTATCTCCTTCTTATCATGAGAAAGAATTGGTCTTAAATGCTCTAAAAGTAAAGTATGGGGCTGATCAAGGAAAATTATTATTTTCTTTGATAAGTTAATTATAAGCTCGTTTCTTTCTTTGATATGTTTTTCAGCATTATCATGAAAAAAAGCAGTGGGAGAACAATAACCTAGCTCTCTTATATCTTCACTTGGGAAAAGTTGAGCGATTTCAGTTGGAATATAGCTTTTTCCCGATGATGATGGGGCATTAAATGAAATATTAAACTGAGAGTCTTCAGTATAAGCTGACAACATACATAAAAAAGTAATAAGTTTGTTTTCTTCATCGTATTTTATCGTTAAGCCAAGAATTTTTTTAATATCATCAGGTGTAAGTGGTTTGAAATTTATTTTATCTTCCATAGTAATTTTCATCAAAAACTTATAAAAATTTAATAAGTTTTAGCCTCAAAAATTTTTAATTTTTTTCTGTTTAAGTTTTTTAGATAAAGAATAAAGTCCTTTTTTTTCTTTTGGTCTCTCACTCCATAAAGGACAATCTTTAATTTCACATAAAACAACTTCTTCCGGCTGATAACAGCAACACTCCAGACATTTAGCATCAATAAGTTCTTTTAAATAAGCTATTTGTTTTTTAAGTTCTGTTTTTTTCATAGTTTTTTTCTGAAATTAATAATGGCTTAAAAACAATCTTAAAAAGTTCTAAGAACTTCATAGCCTTTTCCCGGGCTACATTTTCTGGTAAATTTTCACCAAAGTTTTTTTTATAGATTTCTTTAAACTCTAATATTGCTTTTTCTGAAATCATATTTAAAACTTCAAAACCCTTGTTTTAATCTACTTTTAACAAGTTTTGCCTGTAATAAAACCAGTCTTGGATCTAATTTAAGTTCACCTTTGAAATATGCTTCAGCATATTTTTGAATTTCGGGGTCGTTTTCAAATTGAAACACACATCTATCGGGATTGGTTCTATCGATAGAAGTTAATTTAAAACCTAAAACACACAATACAGTGCAAAGACCAAAATCGGAAGTTTCGAATAAGTTTTTCATAATCATGAAATAGAATAAAAACTAATTAATGCGAATACCATTAATGCGTACCAATCAAATGTCAAGAGGATTTTTTGAGGCTAAAAAGAACAAAAAAGAAGTGTACCTGGTACGGAATTTCCGTACCGTATTTTTAAGAAGAATTATCAGGTATTTTTATCGCAAAATAATAACCATTATTTTTCCTGTCATAATTTCCTATTTTAATTATTTTATCTATAAAGTCTTTTGGAATTTTTTCAACTAGATGGCTTCTTGTAGTTTTTATCCATTCGTTTGAAATCTCCTCTTTATTAAATATATTTTTAATATGTTTTTTTATAAATTCTCTTGAAACAAAACCTTCAACCCAACCGTTTTTTACTTTGCTATATATTTTTAAATACTCTATAAATGAATGTATTAGATAAAACATATTTGATGGTTTTTTTGAATAAAAAGAAATAGAAATTGTAGTAACACCGTTAAATATTTTAAGAGTCTGATTGGCATCAATATAAAAAAAATCTTTTTTTTCTTCATCAGAATTATTTACTATTTCATTAATTTCTTTTTCTATCCAATCTTTAGCTTTTTTAAAATTGAATTCAACTATCTGAAAAACCCCTTTTCCTTTGGGAGCAAACATGTTGTGAAGTAAGTAATCTTTGGTTGTTTTAATTGTATTATTTTA